>Ga0310121_10004254_pt1 | contig 12718 bp, 10 predicted proteins | sample CB27_Tmax_986_MG_FD_203504 | JGI IMG/M metagenome (GOLD analysis project Ga0310121, IMG submission 203504) | Marine microbial communities from Western Arctic Ocean, Canada - CB27_Tmax_986 | ecosystem: Environmental > Aquatic > Marine > Oceanic | place: Canada: Western Arctic Ocean | collected... | reverse complement strand
GTAGAACCGATTCGCCTGACGCCGCAGGAGGGGCACCGCCCGCGCCAGGCGCCGTCCGATCGCCTGCAGATCACGGGCCGGACCGGAAGCGAGCCGGCCCGCCAACCGATCGCGCGCCTCGGGATTGAGCTGCCGGACCAAGTGCGGATGCAGGAACAGCCACGCGCTGTACTGCGCGGCGTCGTCACCCGACTGGCACGCCAGCCAGCCGACGAAACTGGCCTCGGCCTCGTTGGCGTATCCGGCCAGGTGCGCCCATTCGTGCGCCACCACGAACGGCCGCTCGAACGGTAGGAGATCGTCGTTCACGAGCGTCTCGAGCAGAAACGGATCGATCATCCCGTCGATCGCCGCCTGCCTGAAGTAGGCGCCGAGCAAGGTCGTCTTCGGCCGCGCCACCGTGACGGACGGCCGCGACGGCAAACGGCGTTGCGCGTCGCCGAACGCCGCGCCGAGGGCCTCCGGCATCTCGTCCAGCTCCGGCCAGGGCCGGGCGTGCGCGTCGACATGCAGCGCGTTCAGCGCATCGACCGACCGATCGGCGAGCGTGGCCAGCGCCTCCGGGGTGATGCGCTGAACGTCGAAGTCGAGCCGGGCTTGAATCGGCTCACGCCGGTAGTTGAGCCCCCAGGAGGCTAGGAAACTCAGATAGATCGCGGCCAGGAAGACCGCGGCGTCGAACCCCATCCACCCAAGCGTACGGCCACGGCGTCCGGCCGGCGCGCGCCTCCAGCGAACAAGCCACGCGCCAACGAGCCCGACCACACTTCCGATGATCAGCAGGTCGAACAGCGCAACCTCGACCTGATTGGAGAGCGCCGTGAGCTCCCGCTGGAGCATTGGATAGAGTCCGCGCGAGTACACCCGCTCGACGCACGCCGCCGAGGTCGGCATGACGGCCGCCACCAGCGCCGCGCCGAGGACCAACAGCCGAAGCGTTGGGATCTGTCGTGCCGTGCTGTGCATGGGATGAACGCCGTCCGTCGATCATAACAGCCCGTGGTGAAAGTCCCGCGTGGCACTGAGACCCCGCTAGGGTTAAGCGAAGCCGCGGTCGGCCCCTTCAGGCGCGAGGAAGGAGAATACCTGGAGTATTTGACCCATCGTGGACAACGCCCAGCGCCGCCGAAGCCGGGATGCATCGGCGGTCGAATGCAGCGAGACTTTCACCACGGGCTGTGTCCAACCGATGGCCGCGATGACGGCGTCAGCGCGACGCGCGGGTGATAGACTGATCTGGATGGCGACATCGCGGACCGACGAGCGCTGGGGACATGGGACGGTCGACACGGCGTGTCCCCTCGATTGCCCAGACTCCTGCAGCCTGTCGGTGACCGTCAAGCAAGGCAAGGTCATTGCGATCGACGGCTCGGCGGTGCAGGAAGTCACCAACGGCTACATCTGCGGCAAGGTGCGGCGGTTCGACCGGCGTATCTACGGCGACGACCGTCTGCTGCGTCCAGCCGTCCGGCAGGGACCGAAGGGTCGCGGCCAGTTCAAAGAAGTCGATTGGGACGAAGCGCTGGATCAGATCGCAACGCGGTTGACGGAGATTCGCGATCGCTGGGGCGGCGAGGCCATCCTGCCGTTCTCCTACGGCGGCTCCAACGGCCTGCTGTCGCAGGATACCAGCGACGCGGCGCTCTTCCGCCGGCTCGGCGCGTCCCGGCTCGCCCGGACCGTCTGCGCGGCGGCGACCGGCGCCGCGGCGCAGGCCCTCTACGGCAAGATGCCGGGCGTCACACCGTCGGACTACGCCCACAGCAAGCTGATCGTCATTTGGGGCGCCAACCCCTCCGCGACCGGCATTCACCTCGTGCCCTTCGTGCGCGAAGCACAGCGGAATGGCGCCATGCTGGTCGTCGTGGACCCTCGGCGCACGTCGCTGGCCGCGCTGGCCGATCTGCACCTTCCCGTCCGGCCCGGCACCGATCTGCCCGTCGCGCTCGCGCTGCACCACTACCTCTTCAGCCACGATGCCACCGATGTCGCCTTCCTCGACCACCATGCGCGCGGCGCCGAGCGCCTACGCGCCCGCGCGGAACCCTGGACGATCGGACGCGCGGCGGCGGTGGCCGGGGTGGACGCGGCCGCGCTCGAGCGCTTCGCCGAGCGCTACGCGACCGCCTCGCCGGCCGTCATTCGCTGCGGGTGGGGACTGGAGCGCAACCGCAACGGCGGCAGCGCGGCGATGGCCGTGCTGGCGCTGCCCGCGGTGGCGGGGAAGTTCGGCGTCCGGGGCGGCGGCTACTCGATGAGCAACTCGAGCGCCTGGCCGATCGATGCCGAAGGCTGGCTGGACACCCCGGAACCGACCACCCGGCTGGTCAACATGAACCATCTGGGACGAGCGCTGATCGAATACGACACGCCGCCCATCAAGGCGCTGTTCGTCTACAACTGCAACCCGGTCGCCACGATGCCAGACCAGAACGCGGTGATCCGCGGCTTGAGTCGGGACGACCTCTTCACGATCGTGTTCGATCAGGTGCGAACCGATACCGTGCCTTATGCCGATGTGGTGCTGCCAGCGACGACGTTTCTGGAGACCTACGACGTCGTGAAGAGCTATGGCCTGATCAGCCTGCAGCTCGCCCGCCCCGTCATCGACGCGGTCGGCCAGGCGCGGCCCAACGTCGAAGTCTTCGCCGAACTGGCGGCCCGGCTGGGCCACGGTGACGCGTGGCCGGCGGCCACCGAGGCCGAGGCACTCCTGAAGGTCACGGCGAGCATGCCGGAGGCGATTCGCGGCGCGCTGCTCGAGCGGGGCGCGGCGGATCCGCCCATAGGCCGGACGCCCGTGCAGTTCGTCGACGTTCACCCGCGGACGCCCGACGGCAAGATCGCCCTGTTCGACGAATCGCTGGATGGCGAGACACCCGAAGGCCTGTATGTCTTCCAGGATGACACGGCCACCGACGACTACCCGCTTGCGCTGATCTCGCCGGCGACGAGTCGCACGATCAGCTCCACGCTCGGGGAGTTGCAGCAGGGACCGGTCGCGGTCGAGATGCATTCGGCGGACGCTGCGGAGCGCAACATCGCCGACGGCGACACGGTCCGGATCTTCAACGAGCAGGGTGAGGTGCACTGCCCCGTCTCGGTCAACGACCGGATCCGCCGCGGAACGCTCAGCCTCCCGAAGGGGCTGTGGCGAAAGAACACCTTGAACGGGTCCACGGCCAACGCGCTCGTCCCGGCGACCCTGACCGACATCGGTGGTGGCGCCTGTTTCAACGATGCCAGGGTCCAGGCCGAACGCGTGGTCAGCGCCCTGTATGAAGGGCACGACGTCAGCGTGACGGTGGCTGCCGGGGCGCCGATACCTCGGATCCACTAACCTCCTAGCGCCGCCGGCGGTAACGAGATAAGATCCTGGGCGAGGAGACTCGATGACTCCAGACGACGCCCCTGCCCGCACCGTCCACTGCGTGAAGTTCAAGAAGGATCTTCCCGGACTCGACGAGCCGCCCTGGCCGGGCGAGCTCGGTACGCGAATCTACGAGAGTGTCTCGGCCGAGGCCTGGAAGATGTGGGAAGAGCAGATGAAGATGATCCTCAACGAGTACCGCCTGATGCCGTGGCAGAAGGAGGCGCAGGAGCTGGTCGCGAAGCAAATGGAAGACTTCTTTTTCGGCGACGGCTCGGCGCTCCCGCCAGACTTCGTGCCAGAGCAAAGCAAGGCCTAGCAGCTCGGCTGTCGCACAATCCGAGACACGAGACCCGGTCGAACATGGAAAGCGCGTGACGCCGCGGATCCTGTCACCGGTAAGCGTCGAGGCCGCGCGCTGCGGAACTCGCTGCTCGGGTCAGGCCATCAGCAGGTCTGGTGCGATGTCGAATCGCAGCACCGCATGGGCCGTGCGCACGGCCACCACGGCCGCCTCTGGCGTCGGATGGCGAGCGAAGATAAATCCCAGGTAGCTCGCGCCTTCAGGAATCGGGACGAGGCGCTGGCCGGCCTTCGCGGTGATCTGGACGTCGTCCACGCCTGGCACACTACGCGCCGCCTCGGTTCCGCCCACCCCGGCGAGGTAGCCAGCCCGGGGAATCGGAATCATCATCACGGCGGAGGCGGCACGCTCCCGCGCGATTCCTTCGACAGCCGTCCCGGTGGCGTGGCGCAGCAGGACCTCCTCGTAGCTCCGCGTTTCGCCCGCCTCCTCGAACCGCAGCGCCCGGGCGCACAGTCCGCCGATCGGTCGGGCGGCCAGCTCGAGGACGACGACACCCCGCGATCCGATCCGGCATTCCGCATGAATCGGGCCGTGACGTAGCCCGAGCGCCGCCACCGCGTCGGCGACGGCGCGGTCGAGGCGCACCAGGTCGCCGGCCTGGAGCCGGCTGGGCGTGACGTAGATCGTCTCCTCGAAGAACGGACCGTCCAGCGGATCGGGCTTGTCGAAGACCGCGACGACGCGGAGCGTACCGTCCTGGACCAGCCCCTCCACGGCGAACTCCGGACCGTCGACGAAGCCTTCGATCAGCATGAGCTCGTCGGCCGGCTCGCGCCGAGCGAGCACGGCCCGCTGCGACAGCAGCCGCTCGACGCGCGCCAGCGCGCGCTCGAGCGCCGCCGCGTCGTCCGCACGGATCACCCCTCGGCTCCCCGACAGGGCGAGCGGCTTGACCACGCACGGAAATCCGCACGCGACACTCTGGCCCTTCGCGCGCTCACCCACCCGCACGGTCTCGAAGGGCGGACCCGGGAGGCGCCGCTCGCGAAGCCGTTGCCGGTACCACAGCTTGTTCGCCGCCACCCGGGCCGCATCCCGACCATGACCCGGAACCCCCAGGACTTCAGCGGCGGCCGCGGCCAGCACCGCGGGTCGGTCACCGACCGCCACGATCCCCGCCACCGGCCGCGTCGCCGTCGCCTCGCGCACCCGCCGGAGCGACGCGTCTTCGTCGTGGAACCGCACGGGAATGGCCGCGTCACGCCAGGGATCGTCCAGCGTCTGACACCGGTCGGTGGCGAACACCAGCTCGACACCCAGCCGGGTCGCCGCTTCGCCGAAGGCGCGTACCTGATACCCGGTCGTCGTGGCAAACAGCAGCACCCGCGGTGGAGGCATCGGTTGGTGGGTCGGATAGCCCACGAACAGCTAGAGGAGCGCGACCTGCTCCTCGGTCGGCTCCGCTCAGCAGTACCAGGGCTCGTTCAGATAGGGAATCGCCGCCCGGACTGGCACATCAGGAACACTCGGGACACCAGCCGCGCCCCCAGCCCGTTCGTGCGCCAGTTGCCAGACCTCGGCGAACAGCTCGCGGCGGGAGGCCGACGGGCGCCGTCCGACGAGCGCGATCACCTCGGCCTGTAGCGCATCGACGCGCGGATCCGGATGCCGCCACGGGTAGACGAGCGACTCGGGGTCGAACGGACCGGTGACCGAGGCGATGTCCGGATGCTCGAGGAGGCCAGACCGTTCGGTCAACAGCAGCCGAAGGGCCAGCTGGATCGGTCCGGTCGCCTCGACGAGATCGAGCGATCGGATGGCCTCGAGCAGACCACAGTATCCGTCCAGCGTCGTCCAAGGTGTAAACGCCACGAACGTCGGGATGATCACGACATCGGATGCGCGACACATCTCGACGGCACGCTCGAAGTCCTCCCGGGTATGTCCCTTGTCCAGTGCCCGCAGCACACGATCGTCGATCGACTCGGCGGCGCTCGTCACGAACGCGCACCCTGTCTGGTTCAGCATCGGCAGGTACGCCGCGTGGCGGAGCAGGTGCTCGATCTTGATCGTGACGTCGTAGGTCACCTCGGGGAACAACGCCGCCAGTCGGCGGACCACCTTGGACGCGTGACCGATCCCGTTGAAAAAATCAGGATCGCCGAAGGTAATGTGGCGCGCGCCGGCTTCCACTTGCGCCGCCACGTCGGCGAGGACGACGTCGACTGGAACGGCCCGGAAACGCCCTTGATAGACCGGCACGACCGGGCAATGCCGACAGAGATGCTTGCAGCCGCGACTCGCTTCGGTATAGCCCACGCGCCGCTGCGACCCGTCGGGCTCCTGCAGGCTCGCGTAGCGATCCAGCGGCGGGAGGCCGCGCCGGTCCGGGACGCGAAAACTCAGTCGCGGCAGCGAGGCGGCGGGCGACGGCTTGACCGGCTGTGATGCAGGACTTTCACCACGGGCTGCCAGCGCCGTCAGATCGGCCTCGAATTCGCCGCCGAGCACCGTGTCGATGCCGAGCGACCGCAGCAGCCGGTCATTCAACGGTGCATACAAGCCGAAGGCGCACAGATGGGCGTGCCGATTCACTGCCCGCACCCTGCGGACCACCGGCACCGCCAGCCGGGTGGCCGTGTGCATCGGCAGATACCATCCCACCAGATTGGCGGCCGCTACCGCCTCATCCGGCAGCCCATCGCGTGAGAGGTCGACGCACGTGACGTCGACACCGGCCGCGCGCAGCCAGGCGGCAGACGAGGCCAAGCCGAACGACTGACGACCCATCTCGTAGGTCGAAATCAACAGCGCTCGAGTCATCGCTTCATCATCATACCGCGCGCGCTGGCGCACCCGCCGTTCGATCTGCCGCGCTCGGCGGCGTCAGCAAGCTGACGCCGACGAGCGTGAGTATCGACAACGCCAGTGCCGGAAAGACCGTTTCGAGGCCCAACGGATAGACCGCCGTGCCATCGACGGCGCGCTGCATCCCGACGATCTCCCAGACAAGCGTCGTCAGCATGCCGACCAGAATCGACAGGACACCCGCCGGACGCGTCGCGCGCGGCCAGACGAGCGCCGCCAGCAGCGCCGGCGTGATGCCGGCGCCGTACATCGTGTAGGCCCACAGCGCCATGGTCAGAATGGTCGGAAAAAAGTTGCCGGCCACGTAGCCGACGACGCCCAGCGCCACGACGATCATCCGCGTGTAGACGAGGATCAGCCGGTCGGGCGCCGCTGGGTTGATGAAGCGCTGGTACACGTCGCGAATGATGTTAGTGGCCGGCGTGAGGAGAAAGCTGTTCGCCGTGGACACGACGATGGCGGCCGCGCCACAGACGAGGATCACCCCGAAGGCGGTCGGCAAGGTCTCCAGTGCGACCCGGATCACGATCGACTCGGAGGCAGCGGTGGCGAGGCCCGGCACGGCCACGCTGCCGAACACCCCGATCGAGTCGATCAGGGTCTCGACGACGATCGTCACGACAATCCAACCGACGACGGCCATACGGGCCGCACGCTCGCTCTTCGCCGAGAAGAACTTCTGGTACATGTTGGCTTCGCCAAGCAACAAGAAGAGCGTCGGGAAGAACAGCGCGAGCGCCCTCTGAGGCGACAGCTCGCCGAACAGGGACACCTGCTCCGGACGCAGCGCTGCGACGGCCGATGCCACGCCACCTCCATCAGAGACGAGAAACGCGACAGCGAGGCTGACCCCGATCACCATCACCGACCCATTCCCGACGTCGAGGTAGGCAATCGACAGCATCCCGGCGCGCGCCGTATAGGCCACACAGAACGCCGCCGTCATCAAGGCACCGGTGCGCGGATCGATGCCGGCCACGATCTCAAGGAGGCGGCCGCCGCCGCGAAACTGATAGGCTGCGATCGTCGTGTAGGCCAGCACCGTCGTCAGCGTACCCAGGACGCGCGCCGCCGGGCCGTACTTGATCTCCAGGATGTCCGGCACGGTGTACTGCGCCAGGCGCCGGACCCGCGGAGCGATGAAATAGATGAGGGCGATGCCGACCCAGGCCCCCGCCGATTGCCAGAGCGCGGGGAAGCCGACCCGGTATCCGAGCCCCGCACCGGCAAACAGGCTGCCCGAGCCGATCCAGGTCGCGAGCAGCGTGAACACCAGCACGCGGGCCGGAAGCGTGCGGCCGGCCACTAGGAAATCGTCGCCGGTCCGCACGTGCCGGCTCTGCCGTGCGCCGACGACGACCAGGACGCCGAGATAGACGACGATGGCGGTCAGGTACATGGAATGCCGCTTCAGAATAGCAGGCGCGGGCGGCGACAGGGCTCTTGATAGAATCGTAGAATCAGTGGCGCCAGGAGCCCGTCGGCCTCATGTCCCTGGACGAATACCGCCGCAAGCGAGATTTCACGACGACTCCAGAGCCGGCTGCCGTCGCGCGACGGCGGCGGCAGCGGCGAGGCGTGCCGTACTTCTGCGTCCAAAAGCACCTGGCAAGCCACCTGCACTACGACCTACGGCTCGAACTGGGCGGCGCGCTGCTGTCGTGGGCCGTGCCGAAGAGACCGTCCCTCGATCCCGCCGTCAAACGGCTCGCCATGCGCACGGAAGACCATCCGCTGGAGTACGGTGACTTCGAGGGTGTGATCCCCGAAGGCTATGGGGCCGGCATCGTGATGCTGTGGAATTACGGCACCTGGACGGCACAGACGGACGACGTCAACGCTGCGCTCGCCCGGGGCGACCTCAAGCTCACCCTGGACGGGTACAAGCTGAAGGGGTTGTGGGCGCTCGTGCGCACCCACGGATCGGCTCGGCCCGGTGAGCGAGCCGACGGCCAGAGCTGGCTTCTGATCAAGCACCGCGACGAGTGGTCGGGCGCATTGGACATCACGACCTTTGCACCCCACAGCGTGAAGAGCGAAGGCGATTTCGAGCACATCCTCGCCGCCAACGTCCCGGCGGTCTGGGTCACGAACCGGCCCGCCCGGAGCGGCGCCCAGACGCGAAAGGCCGGACACAAGTAACCCGTGATCGTCGACGACACCTGCGTCCGCGCCTACGTCCCGCATCCGCGGCTGACCCACGGGCACCTCATGACGCTGTTCACCTGGAGCCAGCCGCGGCACTTCCCCAACCTGCCGCCGGCGATCCCGAGGTTCTTCGACGTCGCACCAGATGCCCGCGTGCGCGCGGCCTGTCACTGGCAGCCGCAGCCGCGCACCTGTCCGACGCTCATCGCGCTGCACGGCCTCGAAGGCTCCAGCGACGCCCACTACATGCGGGGCCTCGCCGACAAGGCATTCCGCGCCGGCTTCAACGTGCTGCGCCTCAACCAGCGGAACTGCGGCAACACGGAGCGTCTCTCAGCCGGTTTGTATCACTCAGGCCTGACCGCCGATCCGATCGCCGTCGTCCAGGAGTTGATTGAGGTGGACCGTCTCGACGCCATCGCCGTGACCGGCTACTCGCTCGGCGGCAACCTGGCCCTGAAGCTGGCCGGCGATCTGGGAGCCCAGACGCCGCCCCAGCTGCGATCGGTGTGCGCCGTGTCGCCGACGGCCGACCTGGCGCGGTGTGTCGACGCGCTGGAGCGCCCACAGAACGCCGTCTACCAGTGGAATTTCGTCCGGAATCTGAAGCTGCGAATGCGCAGGAAAGCCAAGGCGTTCCCTGGGCGCTTCTCGCTCGACGGCCTCTCCGGCGTGCGTACGATTCGTGATTTCGACGAGCGCTTCACGGCGCCGAATCACGGATTTCGCGACGCGGCAGACTACTACCACCGGGCGAGCGCGCTGCGCGTCGTCGGCCGGATCGAAATCCCGGCGCTGGTCATCTCGGCACAGGACGATCCGTTCGTCCCGGTAGCCCAGTTTGACGACCCGACGTTCACGCAGAATCCACGGGTGACGGTCGTGACGCCGCCACACGGCGGACACTGCGGATTCGTCGCCCGAGGGCAACGTGGTGACGACGGATACTGGGCGGAGCATGCCGCCGTGGATTTCGCCGTGACTCACGTGGCGGACAAGCTCTCGACGAGCTGAGTAGCCAGCGCTGGCCCCCTGCCCGCCGCTTCGTGCTTGAAGTACACGAAGACGTCCTGCCATCCCGCCTCGCCCTGCATCGTCCCGGCCCAGCGGGCGAGGTCGGCGTCGTCGTAGCCTTCGTCCCGCAGCCAAAAATAGCCGTGCGGGGCGGTCGCGACCGCCGGTGTCGTCAGCTTCTCGCTATCCGCGATGCACAGGGCGGCCCCTTGGGCCCGCAGCCGATCGAAGACCGCGTCGTCGTGTCACGACGCATGCCGAAACTCGAATGCGGCGCGGAGATCGCCGGGCAGCGACGACAGAAATGCGTCGATCAGCGGCAGATCCTTCTTGGGGGAACGACGGCTGATCCTCCGGCTTCGCACACCGGCCTAGGTGCATCGCCACCTGAACGGGCTGCGCTACAACACGGAACCTCCACCCGACCCGGCGACCCTCCGGACCTTTCGCGGCGTCGTGCACGCCGGAACGGCGCACTTTATGGAGGCGGCGCTCACCGCAGCCGTGATCCTCGAGCGGCACGGGTTCCCGCCGCTCGTCCTGAGCTTCGAATCGATCGGCCAGTAGTCTAGCTCAGTCGAGATCGAAATCGCGCCTGGGCCGTGTCACCGGCTCTTCTTCGGCCTGCCTGAGCGCTTCCTCGAATCGCTTGGACAGGGCCGCACCACGTGAACGCTCGTCCGACACCGATTGCTGAAAAGCTGCCTCGCGCCGCTGGGCCGCCTCGGCCAGGATCCGTTCGACATCGGAGAGTTCCGGCAGGTCCTCACGCACGGGCTTCTCGTGTCGGATGATCCGTTTGAGATCCAGATCGACGACCAAGGTCGCAGCGCAACACGGACAAGACAGCTCGATTTCTGACTTTAGCCTGGACATCACTCCTCCTCGTCGCCCGTGCACTCGATCCGCCATCGTGGTAGCGGCGTCCGTCAGTCGGCATTATGACACCCCTATGTGGGCTCAGCGTTGCGGTGCGGTCGCCCTCACCGTCATCGCGGGATTGTTTCACGCGCCTGGTGTCGCCGTGTCCGAAGCGCGCACACCGTCCGCGTCGCCCCAGCCTTCCGCCACGGGCGTCATCGCCAGCCGCGTGCTGACCGCCCTCGACGGCGTGCCGCTGGACGGGACCCGGGTGTCGATCTCCTCCGTGGTGACGGGCGAGAGTGCCGTCGCCACGACCGGCGCCAACGGGCACTATGCCTTCACGGATCTGCCGAGCGGTGAATACCGCGTCATCGCCTCACGCGACGGATACTCCGCGCTGGCCTACGGCTCGCCACGGTCCATTCTGGTGGGGCCGTCGCTGATCCTGACGCCCGGTGAGCGGCGCAACGCGGTCGATTTCCGCCTCGCCGCAGCGGCAGACATTGTGGGACGCGTGACCGATGTCGGCGGCGCGCCTGTGGGGTCGGCCGTGGTCGAGGCCGTGCGTCCGATCTTCCAGGATGGCCAGGTCATTCTGGCGATGTACGCCTCGGCGGAGACCGACGCCAGCGGCGACTACCGGCTCGCCGATCTGGCGGGCGGGCGGTACTACATCCGCGCGCATGCACCGGCAGCTGACGATGACCCGCAGACCGCGCACACTGGCGTCCCGACCTATCATCCGAACACGCTGGCGGCCGCGGCTGCCGAGGCGGTTCGCGTCGCGCCGCCGAGCGAATTGCGCCGGATCGATCTGACGCTTCAGCCGGTCGACACTGCCGCCGTCAGCGGCCGCATCGTGAGCGGAAAGGGTGCGCTACTCCTGGGCGGCGCGGTGACGTTGACACCGCATGTGGGTGGCCGCGTGGTGCTCGGTGCCACGACCGGAAGCCGCGTGAAACCAGACGGCACGTTCGTCTTCCCAGACATCCCGCCAGGATCGTTCATGATCCAGGCGCGCGCCCTTGACGAAGCGACTCCCCGCATGCAATTCGCAACCTTCCACATCATCACAACCGGCCGAGACGTCTCGAACATCGTCATGACGCTGCGGGGCGGCGCCAGGGTCGAAGGCGCCGTCGTCGTTAGGGAAGGCGAGGGGCCAGAATCGTGGGATGGCCTCTCGGTACGCGCCCCCACGGCCGATCAGTCGGCGGTCGGCAGCGATCCGATCGCCCGCGTCCGGCCGGACGGCATGTTCTCGCTCCAGGCTATGCAGGACGGTCCGCGATTCTTCAGAATTGACGGTCTCCCGGCAGGGTGGACGCTGGACTCGGTGCGGTACCACGGGCAGGACATCACCGACGTCCCACTGGACCTCCAGAGTGGCCAGCAGCTGTTCGATTTCCAGCTCGTGATCCGTGCCGGGTAGCCGTCGATCACGGGCGCACTCCGCACGTCCCGGGGCGGCCTCCGCATCGATCGCACGGTGGTGGCCTTCTCGACGAATCCTGGGTTCTGGGCACCCTACGCTCGTTGCGTCCGGTTGGCACAGCCAGATCCGAGCGGCCGGTATGCCCTGACACGGGGCTGCCAGCGGGACGCTACCACGTCGTCGTCGCCGAGGAGCTCGACCGCAGCGAGCTGTTCATCGAAGATCGCCTGCAGTCGCTGGCGGAGACGGCCGACACGGTCCTCGTGCAGGATGACGCGGTGGCGAGGCTCGACCTCACGATCCCGTCACCAACCGATCAGCGATATCAGCCCGCGGTGAAAGTCCCACGTCGCACCGAGACCCCGCGGAATCGAAGCCGCAGTCGCCCTGGGCAAGGCGCGAGGGGGGAAAATACCGGGAGTATTTGACCCATCGTGGACAACGCCCAGCGCCGCGGGACGGGATGCATCGGCGGTCGAATGCCGCTGGACTTTCACCACGGGCTGATAAGCCCGGAATGCCAGGCTCATCCTTCTTCTTCGTAGCCTTCTTCTTCGGTGGGACGCGGGCGTGTGGATGGCCTCAGCGCCTCGCGATGATCGTAGATTGGCAATCCCTCGACGTGAAACGACATCGGACACCTACCGGCCTTGCGCTCGATCACGGCCAACACCGGACTCCCCTCGACACCGGCACGGAACCCGAGACGACA
>Ga0310121_10004253_pt1 | contig 12718 bp, 12 predicted proteins | sample CB27_Tmax_986_MG_FD_203504 | JGI IMG/M metagenome (GOLD analysis project Ga0310121, IMG submission 203504) | Marine microbial communities from Western Arctic Ocean, Canada - CB27_Tmax_986 | ecosystem: Environmental > Aquatic > Marine > Oceanic | place: Canada: Western Arctic Ocean | collected... | reverse complement strand
AGAATTCCCGGGGAGGGCAGGTAGTCGTTATGGCCGTCCCGCAGCGCACGCTGGGCCGCTTCGATCAGGTGCGGCGGCGTCTGAAATCCACACGCCACCGGATCGCCGATGTTCATGTAGCGCACGCGCATGCCACGGGCCTCGACGGCTTGGGCTTCTGCGACGATATTGCGGATAGCGTAGGAGAACCGACTGACACGGGCTGCCACTGGGATCGGGCGCGCCGTTTTCGACATGGGCATTGTGGTCGATCTTACACGGCGGGTCCGAGCCTCCGTCTTGAGGGGTTGTCAGGCAGCAGGTGCGAACTGGTATAGGATCTGCGCGGAATTCGTCTTGGCCTACCGACTCCGCGATAACGACGATCCCCGTAAATGACTGTATTCTCAGGGGCAATGCCTTTGGCAAGGTCGTTGAGGGCAAGTGGACGCGTGATGCGACGTGTGCCTGCTCCACTCGTGGCCGTGGCGCTCGTGTGGACCCTGCCTGGTGATCTCCGTGCGCAGGCGACCGCGACCTCGACGGTGCGGGGCCGCCAGGCACCGACGGCCACGTTTAGAGCGGGCGTCGAAGTGGTCACGCTCACCGTCGCGGTTCGCGACCAGCGGGGTCGCGTCGTCCGCGATCTGAAGCAGTCCGACTTCCAGGTCTTCGACTCGGGCATCGCGAGCGACATCCGCGAGTTCTATGCGGGCGTCGCACCCATCAGCCTGGCCATCCTGCTCGACATCAGCGGCAGCATGGCTGTGGGCGGCAACATCGACCGCGCCCGTCATGCCGTTGCCGTTGCGATGGGCATGCTGGACGCCCGCGACGATGAGGCGGCGCTCTTCACCTTCGATGCCAGGCTGCAAGAGGTCGTGTCGTTTACGAAGGATCTCGATGCGGTCAGGCGCGTCAGCCTCGAGGGGCGGCCCTGGGGCATGACGTCGCTGTACGACGCTATCGCGGCCGCTGCCGGACATGTCGCGGAGCGTGGCAATCGGCATCGCGCGCTGCTGGTGATCACCGATGGCGTCGACACCGGCAGCAGCATGAGCGCGCCCGAAGTATCGGGAATCGCGAGCTCGATCGACGTGCCCGTCTACCTGCTGACCGTTGTCACGCCGCTGGACCATCCTGGAGGTGAGTTCGCGGTGCTTCCTAGCGACGGAGCGAAGGCGAATACTGCGACCTTGGCCGACCTGGCGCGCTGGACGGGCGGAGCCATAAAGGTGGCAAGCGTTCCGGCGCACACGGTGGAGGCACTCCGCGATCTGTTCGCGGAGTTGAGGTATCAGTACTTGATCACATTCGAGCCGGGCGCGCGTCCCGGGTGGCACCCGCTCGAGGTTCGGACCCGGGATAGAGATCTGATCGTCCATGCACGAGGCTGGTACCTGTCCGGCCCGGCGCGATCTGCAGAGTAATGCAGTGTGACTAACGAGGAGAGAAGCATCATGACGAAGAGTGTGCTAGCAGCAGTATCGATCATTGCGCTGAGCGTGGCCGCCGCTCCCGCGTGCGCCACGAAAGGGTTCGTGCGGGAGGAGGTCGGCACAGTCAACGCGAAGGTCGACACCCTGAGCGGCACCTTGGAGCAGACGCAGCAGCGCGTCGGCCAGGCCGAAACCCGCATCGGTGAGGTCGACCAGAAGGCGGAAGCCGCGGGCAAGTCGGCAATGACTGCGAACACGGCCGCGACCGCCGCGCGCGGCGCTGCTGACAAGGCGGCCGCTGCGGCCACCACCGTCAGTGGGCGCGTCGACGCGGTCGACGCGTCATTGCGGAAGCTCGTCTACGCAGTCACCCTCAGTGAGGACCAGGGCAACTTCACGTTCGGCAGTGCGGATTTGCCGGACGCGGCGAAGGCCAGGCTGGACCAGGTGATCAATCAGTTGAAGACCGACCCGCAGAACGTGTACTTCGAGATCGAGGGACACACGGATAACGTGGGACAGGCCGAGGGGAACGAACGTCTGGGTCTCGAGCGCGCCGAGTCGGTGAAACAGTATCTGTACGAGCAGCACCAGGTGCCGCTCCACAAGATGAACGTCATCAGCTACGGCGAGGAGAAGCCGGTTGGGCCGAACGACACGCGGGAAGGCCGCGCGCAAAACCGCCGCGTGGTGGTGAGGGTGCTCTCGTAAGCTGGAACAGGCGTCAGGGCCCGGGCCGCACAGGTAGGGGCGACCGCGTGCGTCGCCCCTACAGACCCGAGTCAAACCCGAGGCCTTGGCCCCCGGGGGCCTACACTACCGCAAGCTCCCCACATTCACTCGCGCGCGGGCGAGCTCTTTTCTCTTCTCACTGACCACCACGTCGTAGACGCCATCCGGATTCAGCGCACTGGCGCCGAAGCTCACGACGATGGTGCCGCCGAGCAACGGCTGACTGCCCCCTGGCAGATTCGGATCGCCTGCGTATGGCGAGGGCAGCGGCACGCCCTCGACGCGCGCGCCGAATCGTGGGATACGCCCGATCTGCAGGGGATTGATCCGAGCCACCGGCGCCGCAGTCGTGAACTCGACGTCGTAGGCCGGCCCGCCGATGAATACGTTGAGCGGATGGGAGGTCGTTTCTATGAGGATCTCGACCAGCGTCGAGCGATCCCCAAGGACGGTGGTCGCCTCGCGCTGGCCGAACAGACGATCGCCGGCCCGCGCCCGTTCTTCCGCAAGAAGGGCGACGCGTCGGAAGGGCGTCACGATGTCGATGTAGTCGATCGGGGGCCGGGCGATCTGGATGCGATAGGGCTGGTGATACCGCGTGCGGACGGCCTCGATCCGCGAGTGGCCGACCGCAATCGCCTCGTCGATTAACCGGCGGGCGAGCGTTTGTTCGAAGCCCGCCACGGCGCTCCCGGCAAACAGCACCGCCAGCAGGAAACGGAGCACCGTGTGCGCCACGGATGCGTCGTAGAGTACACGGCGGTCAGCGTCCGATTCGAATCAGCGCCCTGGCGCGCAGACGTTGATCTGATAGAACTTGTTGGCGAAGCGGTTGTCTTCCCCCTGCGGGCACATGTTGATGCGCACCTCGCCGCCGGGGTTCGCTGTGGTGTGGAAGTTCATGTAGCAGTTGCCGCTGGAGCATGACTCGAAGACGTCGGCCATTTTCAGCACGCCCTGGGTCGCGCGAAGTCTCAAGTCGCTCTCCTTCCAGGTCCACGAATGGATGAAATCGTCCGAGGAACCGGTCGGCAGGTCCGGAATGCCCAGCACGACCGGTCCCGGGGCCCGCCGTCAGGGCCACAATGTTGTGGACGCGCGCCGTGCAGGCAATCTCGACGGTGGTACTGTCGGAGGGTGCAGGTGGCCGTTGCGACGCCGGCGGTGGCGACCGGCGGTGTCTCGAACGCGCCTGACCCGCTGCCGAAGATTGTAACCGTGTTCTGGGCGTACGTCGCCTGCGGCATCCCTGCCCAGATCGCCGCAACAGCCATCATGCTGATCCACATCCTGCTCATGGGCTTCTCCTCGCGCGCCTTGCGAACGGCGGTGTGAATGATTAGAGGTGTTCGGCCAAGAGCACCGAGTCGAGGCCGAGAAGACGAGGAAACAGCATAAACTGGACCACCGCGCGCACTTGCGGGGTCAACAAGATACAGAAATGGGCGGACGATGGCTTACGGCACACGAAATCGCTTTCGTGTCCCTGGCGATGGCTCCAGGCCACGCCGGATAGGCTGTTGGGCTGGGAATGACACTCACCGATCGCGTGGCGCTACTGACCGGCGGGAAACGAATCGGCGCCGCCGTGGCGACCGAGCTGGCGCGCCGCGGCGCAGACGTAGCACTGGTCTATCGCACATCGCGTACCGAGGCCGAGGAAACTGTCGAGGCGATAGACGCGCTGGGCAGGCGCGCGGTCGCGATCCACGCCGATCTGGCGGTCCCCGACGCCGCCGAGCGCGTGGTCAACGAGACGGTAGAGCGGCTTGGGCGGCTCGATGTGCTCGTCAACATGGCGTCGGCTTATCGCAGGAAATCGTTTGACGAGTTGACGGTCGCCGACTGGGACGGGCAGATGGCTGTGGACCTGCGCGCCGCCTGGCTCTGCGCGCGCGCGGCGGTCCCGCACATGCGCCGCGTGCGTGGAGGGCGCATCGTCAACTTTTCCGATTGGGTAGCGCGCAGCGGCCGTCCGCGATACGTCGGATACCTGCCGTACTACGTCGCGAAAGCAGGGATCGTCGCGCTGACCGAAGCGCTCGCGCTCGAGCTCGCGTCAGATCAGATTCTTGTCAACGCGGTGGCGCCGGGACCGATCGTCGCGCCTGAAGGGACATCCGATGAGGAGTTCGCGCAAGTGGAGCGCGCCACGCCCCTGGGCCGCTGGGGCGGCGAGATCGAGATCGCCAAGGCGGTCGTCGCGCTTGTCGAAAGCGATTTCATGACCGGGGAGACCGTCCGGGTGGATGGCGGCAGGCACCTGAAATAAGCAAAGCCCACATCCCAAACCCCAAGGCCCAAAGCCTTACCCGTCAAGCGAGGGCGCCGACGCCCGCACATGGCGAGCGGATCGACGCCTAGCCTTCGTGGCATCATCGGCGTGTGTTTTCACGCCGCCTGCCACCGCGCACCGAGGCGAACGCGTTGTCGCGAGCGCTCGAGGGGCTTCGCGCCAAGGGCTCGCCGATTGCCGATCTCACCGAATCCAATCCGACGCGCGCGGGCGTTCCATACCCGGACGGCCTGCTCGCGCCGCTGGCCAGTGTCGAGGCGCTGCGGTACGAACCACATCCGCTCGGCCTTCCGTCGGCGCGGGTCGCTGTCGCCGATGATCAGCGCCGGCGCGGAGCCCGTGTCGATCCGGCACATGTCGTCCTGACGGCGAGCACCAGCGAGGCATACAGCTGGCTGTTCAAGCTGCTGTGCAACCCGGGCGAAGCCGTCCTCGTTCCACGGCCGAGCTATCCGTTGTTCGAGCACCTCACCGCGCTCGAAGGGATCCGGGCGCACCCGTACGCACTGGAGTACCACGGCCGATGGGCGATCGACATCGATTCAATCGCCGCCGGGCCGCGGGACGTCCGTGCGGTGCTGGTGGTATCGCCCAACAATCCCACCGGTTCCTACATCGGCACAGAGGAACTCCAGAGCGTTTCCGGGCTCTGCCGGGAGCGGAAGTGGGCGCTCATTGTTGACGAAGTGTTTGCGGACTATCCGCTCGACGCTTGTGACCCGCTGACCGACATCGCCGCACAGAGCGACGTACTGACGTTCACCCTCGGCGGTCTGTCAAAGTCGGTCGGGCTGCCGCAGATAAAGCTTGGATGGTGCAGCGTCGGTGGACCCGCACCGGATCGGGACGCCGCGCTCGGCGCCCTCGAACTCATCGCGGACAGCTACCTGTCGGCTGGGACGCCGGTGCAGGTCGCGGCTCGGCACCTGCTGCAGGCGGGCACATCGATTCGCGCGGCGATTCAGAACCGGATACGGCGCAATCTCGCGACGCTGCGCACGATCGTCGGCCGCCATCCGGCATGCGACCTGCTACGAGTGGAGGGCGGCTGGTCGGCGGTGCTGCGGGTACCCTCGACGCGGAGCGAGGAGCAATGGGTGCTCGACCTGCTTCACACCGAGCGTATCCTCGTGCACCCGGGGTACTTCTTCGACTTCCCGCGTGAAGCCTATCTCGTGGTCAGCCTTTTGCCTCCAGACGCTGCCTTCGAAGACGCTGCCGTGCGTCTCTTGCGATTTGTGAACACGTGATGGCGCGCCGAGCCGGCCTGCTCGTCCCGCTGTTTTCCATCCCCTCCTCGCGCAGCTGGGGAATTGGGGAAATCGGTGACATTGCCGCCATGACGCGGTGGCTGGAGACCGCGGGTGTGCGTCTTCTGCAGCTGCTGCCGACCAACGAGATGCCGCCCCTCGAGACCTCGCCCTACTCGGCGCTGAGCGCCATGGCGCTCGATCCGCAATTCATCAGTGTCGAGCACCTTGAGGACTTTGCCGCGCTCGGCGGCGAGCAGCGGCTCGAGCCCGATCTTCGCGCGCGGCTCGAGAGCGTCCGCGCCACACCGAGCGTCGACTATGTGAATGTGCGCGAGTTGAAGCAGATCGCCCTCCGGCGATCGTTTGCGCGGTTTCGCGACACGGAGTGGAACGGCGATACGCGGCGGGCGGCGGCGCTTCGCGGCTATATCGACGACCAGGCCTGGTGGCTCGACGAATACGCACTGTTTCGCGCGCTGCACGCGCGCCACGATGAAGGGGCATGGTTCGACTGGCCCGAGCCGCTGCGTGGCCGCGAGCCCGCAGCGCTCGCGCAGGCGCGCACCGAGGTCGCCGACGAGATCCTGTACCGACAGTACCTGCAGTGGGTCGCCGGCGATCAGTGGGCGGCGGCGCGCAAGGCGTGCGGCGACGTCGCACTGTTCGGGGATCTGCAGTTCATGGTGAGTGGCGACAGCGCCGATGTCTGGGCGCGGCAGGACGAATTTCGGCTGGATGCCTCGGTCGGCGCGGCGCCCGATGCCTTCAGCAAGACCGGCCAGGACTGGGGCCTTCCGGTGTATCGCTGGGACCTGCTGGCCGACCGCGACTTCGGCTGGCTGCGGCAGCGGGCGCGCCGCAACGCGGAGCTCTTCGACGGCTATCGCGTCGATCACCTCGTGGGTTTCTATCGAACGTATTTCCGGCCCCACGACGGCAGCGGTGCGCAGTTTACGCCGCCCCACCAGCCGGCGCAGACACAGCTGGGAGAACGGGTGCTGCAGGCCCTGCTCGAGCCGGGCGCCGAGATCGTCGCCGAGAATCTCGGCCTGGTACCCGATTTCGTCCGCGAGTCGCTCGATCGGCTGTCCATCCCCGGCTACAAAGTGCTTCGGTGGGAACGCCAGTGGGACGCCGAAGGGCAGCCGTTTACGGATCCAGTCGACTATCCTCCGCTTGCGGTCGCCACGTCGGGGACCCACGACACGGAGCCGATGGCCGTCTGGTGGGAGGGGGCGCCGGCGGAAGAGAAACGGGCGGTGCTTGCCATTCCCTCGATTCGGGCACGGCTCACGGACGAAGAGCGTTCGCAGGCGGCGGCTACGTCTCGTCTTCCCGATCGGACGCGGGACGGGCTGATCGAGACGTTGTACGCCTCGGGCGCCGATACGCTGATCCTGCCGATTCAGGACGTGTTTGGCTGGCGCGATCGCATCAACCGGCCCGCCACCGTCAGCACGTCGAATTGGACGTGGCGCCTTCCGTGGCCTGTTGACCGGATGCCGGCCGAGCCGGAGGCGATGGCCGCCGCCTCACGGCTCAAGGAGTGGGCGAGGAGATACGGCAGATAAGTAGAAAGTGGAACGTGGAAACTACTTTTCCACTTGCCGGCTGGCTATCTTTGCCCAACCTTCTTTCAGCGTCACGGTGCGATTGAAGACGGGCGCGCCAGGTTGCGAGTCCGGATCCACGCAGAAATAACCGAGCCGCTCGAACTGGAAGCGGCTGCCGGGCGGCGCGTCGGCCAGCGCCGGCTCGATCTTGCAGCCGGTGACGCGTTCGAGTGAGTTCCGATCCAGATCGCTCAGGGGATCCCGTCCGCCTTCGCCGGGATTCGCAGACTCGAACAGCCGGTCGTAAAAACGCACCTCGGCGTTGTGCGCCTGCGGCGCCGAGACCCAGTGGATCGTGCCCTTGACGCGTCGTGTCGCGGTCGCGCCGCTGAGCGACTCCGGGTCGTAGGTGCAGTGCAGCTCCGTCACGCCCCCGGAGGCGTCCTTGACGACGCGTTCGCACTTCAGGATGTAGGCGTAGCGGAGCCGGACTTCGCTGCCGGGGGAGAGGCGGAAGAACTTCTTCGGCGGACTCTCCATGAAATCGTCCCGCTCGATGTAGATCTCCCGTGAGAGCGGCAGCCTCCGGGTGCCCGTCGCCCGATCCTCCGGATTGTTGACGGCCTCGACCTCCTCGATGCGCCCCTCCGGATAGTTCTCAATGATCACCTTGAGCGGCCGCACCACCGCCAGCGCGCGCCGGGCGCGGCGGTTCAAATCTTCGCGAACCGTGTGCTCGAGCAGCGCGATGTCGATCACATTCTCTTTTTTTGCGACGCCGATGCGTGTGCAGAAGTCGCGGATGGCCTCGGGTGTGAAGCCGCGCCGGCGGATGCCCGCAATGGTCGGCATCCGCGGGTCGTCCCAGCCGCTGACCAGCCGCCGCTCGACGAGCGCCAGCAGCTTGCGCTTGCTCATTACCGTGTAATTCAGGTTGAGGCGCGCGAACTCGATCTGTCGCGGCTGCGATGCCGGACAGGTGTGCTCGATGACCCAGTCGTACAGCGGGCGATGATCCTCGAATTCCAGCGTACAGAGCGAGTGGGTCACGCTCTCGATGGCGTCCGAGATCGGATGTGCGTAGTCGTAGGTCGGATAGATCGGCCAGGCGTCGCCCGTGCGGTGATGGGTCGCGTGCCGGATCCGATACAGCGTCGGATCCCGCATGTTGATGTTTGGTGATACCATGTCGATCTTCGCCCGGAGGACGTGGGCACCGTCTGGAAATGCGCCCGCTCGCATGCGCCGGAACAGATCGAGGTTCTCCGGGGCGTCTCGTTCACGACAGGGGCTGTTCCTGCCGGCCTCGGTCAGCGTGCCGCGATAGCGGCGAATCTCATCGGCCGACAGGCTGTCGACGTACGCATTGCCGTCTCGAATCAGTTGTTCCGCGTACCGATACATCGTTTCGAAGTAATCGGACGCGTAATACTTCCGATCGCCCCAGTCGAAGCCGAGCCAGCGGACATCTTCCTCGATCGCTTCGACATACTCGACATCCTCCTTTGTGGGATTCGTGTCGTCGAAGCGCAGGTTGCAGAGGCCGCCGAACTCGGCGGCGACGCCGAAGTTCAGGCAGATGGACTTGGCGTGACCGATGTGCAGGTAGCCGTTCGGCTCCGGCGGAAAGCGCGTGCACACGCGCTCCCCGTGCTTGCCGGTACGCTGGTCGTCGGCGACGATGTCGCGGATGAAGTCGGTGGAGGCCAGTGCCGCAGCGGCGCCGACGGAGGGATCCATCCATGCATTATTTCAAATCCCAAGGCCCAAGGCTTTGGGATTTGACGTCGTCAGTCGTCAGGTGAGACCCGGTTCTTCGGTCGTCGCGCCTTCGGGTAACCCCATCAGGCCGACCTGTTTCAGCACCCGTGGCACGGTGTCGATCGGCTCGGCTGCCGGCAGGTCCTCAGCCGTCGTAACCTTCAATTCCTTCAGCCGACGCGCGCTGACCAGTACCCGCGATTCAAACGACCCGGCGGCCTCGTTATACGCCTGGACGGCGCCGTCCAGCCTCTTCCGCACCTCGTCGAGGTGGCCGGCGAACACGGCGAGCCGCTCGTGGAACTCCCGCCCCAGGCGGGCCACCTCGCGATAGTTGTCGGCCAAGGCTTCCTGTCGCCACGTGTACGCCACGGTCGTCAGAAGCGCAATGAGCGTGATCGGACTGGCCAGGAGGACCTTCTGGCGCAGGCCGCGGTCGATGAGCTCCAGGTCGTGCTGCAGCGCGGCGCTGAACAGCGCCTCGCCAGGCAGAAACATGACGACCATTTCCGGAGAATCGCCAAGCGCCTCCCAGTAGGCCTTGTTGCCCAGGCTGTCCATGTGGTCGCGCACCTGCCGCGCATGAGCCTGCAACTTGACCGCGCGCGCTTCGTCATCGACGGTCTCCTGTGCGTCAAGAAAGGCGTCGAGCGGCGCCTTGGCGTCGACCACAAGCCGCTTACCGCCTGGAAGGTGCACGATCATGTCGGGGCGCAGCCGCCCGTTATCGCCCACGAGGGTGGGCTGCTCGTCGAAATCGCAGCGCTGCACCATACCTGCGATCTCAACGACCCGGCGAAGCTGCATTTCCCCCCACCGTCCACGGACGGCAGGCGTGCGCAGCGCTCGCGAGAGCGTGTTCGTGGTGGAGACCAGCGCCGCGACCTTTTCGGCGAGCCCGGCGTATGCGGCGACACGATCCCGCTCCGTCTCCGTCAGCCGCAGATCGACATTTCTGAGCGTCTCGGCGAGCGGCTTCTGAAAACCGGCGAACGACTCCTTGGCGAGATCCATGAACGCCGAGCGGTTGTCCTTCAACGCCTCCGCAGCGAGCGCCTGGAAGACGTCGCGTAGCCTCTGGTCTGCCTTGTCGAGCAGCGCTTCGGTGGCGCCAATGGCCTGCTTCTGGCGCGAGACTTCCTCGCGTAACCACTTGTTGTCCTGTGTCGATGCGGCGAGCTCAGCGGCCATCTGCGCACGGGCTTCGGCGACCTGGCGACGCGCGCGCGACCTCGCGAGCACCGTCGCAAGCACTGCAGCAATCGCCGCGGCCATCGCGGGCAGGAGCCATTCCATATCAGGTAGTCGGTAGCCGGTGGGTGGTAGCTGCTACCGACTACCAGCTGCCAGCTGCGATCGAGGGGAGTGTACCACCCGCGGGTGGTGATACCATGGCGCGGTTGAGGTTCCGCAGCATCCTAACGGTCTCGTTGCTCTGCGTCAGCGCCTGTGGAACGGGCGCTCCGCCTCGGTCGGTTCGCGGCCAGGACGTCGTCCTTACTCCTGATACGACGCTCATACGCGGCCTTGTTGCGCAGAGGGCGACACTCGCCGAAATGCTGTCCACCCACGGCCTCGCGGCCGACGTCGTAGGCGCGGCGGTGGAGGCGGCGCGTGCGGTCTTCGACCCGCGGCGCCTCCGATCGTCGCAGCCCTTTCAGCTCATCCGAACCTTCGAAGGGAGCCTCCGGAATTTCGAGTACGAGATCGATGCCGATTCCTACCTGCAGGTGACGCCAATTGCCCTCGGCGCCCACGAGCTCCGGGCGGAAGTCGTGCCAATCCCCAAGATCGTCGAGCGCGCCGTCGCTGCGGGCACGATCGACGACACCACCCCGTCGCTGTTTCAGGCCATGGACGCGGCCGGAGAGGGCGCTGTACTGACGATAGCGCTGGCGCAAATCTTCGCGGGCGAGATCGATTTCAACACTGAAGTGCAGCTGGGCGACCGCTTCGTCCTCGCGTTCGAACGGTTCGTCCGGGAGGACAGGCCTTCCACGTACGGAACGATCACCGCGGCTGAATTCGACAATGACGGCCGCCGCATCCTTGCGGTGCACTTTACGCCGCCGGTCGGGAGGCCGGACTATTTCGATGAGCAGGGACGCTCCCTACGGCGCTTCTTCCTGCGGTCGCCATTGAAGTTTGATCCGCGCGTCACCTCCCGGTATTCGCTGCGGCGTTTCCACCCCGTGCTCCGGATCACGCGGCCCCACCGCGGCGTCGATTACGGTGCGGCCACCGGCGCGCCGGTGGTGGCGGTCGCCAGCGGGACGGTGAGGTCGGCGACATACGACGCCGTGAACGGCCGGATGGTGCGCCTGCGGCACGCGGATGGATACGACTCCTCGTACCTGCACCTTTCCGCCTTTGGGCCGGGCATCCGCCGGGGCGTGCGTGTGGAGCAGGGCCGGACGATCGGGCGGGTCGGTTCGACCGGACTCGCCACCGGGCCGCACCTGCACTACGGGCTTCAAAAGAACGGCGGGTGGGTGGATCCGCTTCGCGAACATCGCAACATGCCGCCGGGCGATCCGGTGCCGGCCGCCGCGATGGAGGCCTTCCGTGCCGCACGGGATGAGGCGGTGAAGGCGCTGGCCGCGGCGGGGCATGGCGGTGAACCGGCGGTTCTGACGGCCACGCATTAACGGGCTTCGCCGGGAATCGAATCGTGACCAGCCGAGTTGCCGCTCGACTAGAGACCAGCGTGGTCATCTTCTGCCTGTGCGCCGAGCTGGCGGCGCTGGCGGCGTATAGCGGCGCTGGCGGCGTATATACGTCTATACGTCGAGACGGGCGGCCTGTTCTACGCCAGTCGCAGGACCTATCAGGATCTGTTTCCGGCACCGGAGAGCCGGCAGCTGGTCACCCAGGCGCTGCAGCTGTGCTTCGGTCCGACACACACGCCGGGTACCCCGGTCGACATTCCCGAGGCGTTGCGGGTGAGCGGCTCGACACCTGCCCGTCTGAACACGAGCAATTTTGGATTCGTCTCGCCGTACGGCTATCCCTTCGTGAAGCAATGCAGCGGCCAGTTCGATGCCGAGCGTACAGCACCTGGACCCGCTGGTGAACCTCGTCAACCAATCGACGTTGACGCCAGAGAAGCTCGAATCTCTTGCCACGATCGTCCGCGCCAGACAGCACCTGACCGATCTTGCCGGGAGGATAGGGACCAATCGGATTGCGTCGATCGATTTCGTCCTCGATCGCATCTACAAGCGAGGCATCGCAGACTATGTGGAGGAGTTGGGTCGCTTCAACAACCTGCCGTCCAATCCGTCCGACAGCTCGCTCATCCAGGTCACGCCCGCTGTGAGCGCCCGCGACGCTGTAGCGCTGTTCACCGATATTGCCGACCAGTGGATGCGCTCGTCGCGCCTGATGGGCGAAATGCTCGCGCCGCGGGGGGTGGCGCATTTTCATTTCCTTCAGCCGAACCAGTACTACTCGACGCGACAGTTCAGCCCGAATGAAGCGGCCATCGCGCTGAGCGAGGCCTCTCCGTATAAGGGAAGCGTCGAGAAGGGCTATCCGGTGCTTCTGGCGGCGGCACGGGCCGGGCTAGCGAACACCAACGTCCGCTTCTTCGACGCCACGCACGTGTTCGATCGGCAACAGGCGACGATGTAGATGGACGACTGCTGCCACTACACGCTGCTTGGGAATCGAGTACTGGCAGAATTCATCGCGGCCTCCTTCCTC
>Ga0310121_10004252_pt1 | contig 12720 bp, 15 predicted proteins | sample CB27_Tmax_986_MG_FD_203504 | JGI IMG/M metagenome (GOLD analysis project Ga0310121, IMG submission 203504) | Marine microbial communities from Western Arctic Ocean, Canada - CB27_Tmax_986 | ecosystem: Environmental > Aquatic > Marine > Oceanic | place: Canada: Western Arctic Ocean | collected... | reverse complement strand
AAGACCCGAGGAGAAGATAAGGACGTTTGAACTGTTCGGGAAAAGTTCTCTTGGGCTCATCGACATACGAACAGACAGTCCAATCAGTTGGATTAACGTAGTCAGAACAAAGAGCACAGACAAACACGGTCCAGCACGATACCGGGTGGTCTTTGGAATACCTGATCAAAGTATCTCCATGAATCACAAACAACTGAAACTCAAGACGGTCAGAAAAAAAACGTTCCCACTCTTTGGGAAGGTCATCGATGTTTCCTGGAGAGGCAAAGCACATACCTTACTGTTGGCAAAGACACTTTCCGAGGATGAGGAGATAGACAGAGCCGTGGCAGACTTAGGGGATGTGACGATTTTCACGCATCCCAACCAATTCCAAGGCTGGACGATAGAAATCAATAAGATTTTCTCTCGGCATCCACCCGCTGAAACGATTGATCGATGGGAAGCCCTCAAAAAAATTGCTAATTATCTTCTTTCGTCACCACGTGATTAGGCACAATGGGGGATTAGGTACAACTGGGGCCGTTGACATATATCCCCCACCTACCTCACAACAGCCTTATAAGCCTTAATAGCATCCTCGCTATTTACATGTTCAGCATAGATACGAGTCATCGTCAGACTGCTATGCCCCAACAGGCTCTGCACATGAACCAGGTTCATCCCATTACGGACTGACTCTGTAGCAAATGTCCTACGGAATGAATGGGCATTGCACTTGATACCAGTTTTATCTCCCAGTTCTTTCAGTAGATTGGTAATCACCCATACATTTGGGATGAGGGTCTGATTGCCCTTCAGTTCCATTTCATCAAGGTACTCAGCCATATATGTAGCTGTCGTTGTCACATAACAGACAAACCGCTGTTTCGCCCCTTTACCCCACACGATGATTATCCGGTCAGCTAGGTTGATGTCAGACAGCTTGATGTTAGCTAGTTCCATTCGTCTCAAGCCAGTATCGGCAAGCAAAGAGACTATCAATCTCTCACGTGAAGAGTTGCAAGCTTCAATCAATGTAGGTATAGCATCCAGTGGGACTGCATGCCGTATTGGTTTAGGCACTTTGGGTGCCTTCATATCTGACGTAGGAGCTTTTCCGATATATCCGTTTGATTCAAGCCAGATATAGAAAGCACGTATCGCCCTGAAGTAGGCGTGTCGGCCTCCCGCACTACACCGTTGTGAACTGAGGAAACGAGTGATTTGGAGCGGGGTGGCTGCTAGGGCAGGGAAGTCTGACTTATTGATATACCTAGTCAGATATCCTCGATAAAACTTGATTGTGTTAGGACTTAGACCCTGATATTCTTTCTCTGCCAGAAAACTGTTTACAAGTTCATGAGGCTTATTTAGATACGGACGGGCGGACTTCAAATCCGTTGGCCCCGGCCCTTCTGTCGGGGCGGTGGGTTCGACTCCCTCGCGCTCCCGCCACCGGTATACAGGCCACAAAACGTCGTTCGTAGGGGAACCGCATGCCCCTACCCAGGACAGCCAGATATTGGTTCAATAACGCCTTGCGAATAGGAGGAGACTTACATGCCCACAGAACTAGAGATGATCGAGGAGCTGAAGAACTACGACACGCCGTCCATAACCAACGTAGTCGCTACCTATCCCGACAACCCGCTGTGCCTGGGCCTCTACAACCCTTGGACCGAGAACTGGTACACCGACCAGTCCATACACTGCATGTTCCCTGAGCTCGGCCGGACGGTGGGCTACGCGGTTACCTGCGTGTTCGGGATTCCGGACCCCGGCTACTCGCGGCTCACGTTCATGGACGTGATCGACGCTCTCGACGCGTCCCAGAAGCCCACCGTACTGGTACTCCAGCAAAAGTTCCCCAAGAGGTTGGCCGCGAAGGTGGGGCTGGCCGGCGGAAACATGAACGCCGCCATGAAGGCGGTGGGCTGTGTCGGCGTAGTCTCCAACGGCCCGTCTCGGGACATGGACGAGATACGCCCCACAGGCGTCCAGTACATGCTGAGCGGGGTCACCGCCGGGCACGGCGCAATGGCCGTCCACGCCGTGAACGTGCCGGTGAGCGTCGGGGGCATGGACGTGTCGCCCGGAGAGGTCATACACATGGACGAGAACGGCGCGTGCAAGTTCCCGTCGGACAAGATCGAACCCGTCCTCACCAACGTCAAGGCGCTGCTGAAAGAGGAAGAGGACAGGATCAACCTGCTGCGCGCCGCCCGGACCGCCGCGGAGGTCCGGGCGGCCTTCGCCGGCGAGTCGTACGCCCGAGAAGAGCCAAAAGGGTCGTAGCGCCTGCATCCGGCCCAGAAAGTGCCGGTGAGTCCCCTGCTCTACAGAGCCTGCCGCTATTTCGCAGCCCAATTTCTGAAAACGTGGGGTGAAGCGGCGGGTAGGCACATGACACCGGTAGCCCCTGGACGCCTACACGGTTGGGCGTAGATGGAAACGGTGTGAAAGACGGGGAAGCGCCTAGACGGACTTCACATCCGTTGTCACCGGCTCTTCGGTCTGGGCAGTGGTTGCGATAGCTGCCGTTGGTCAGCGGAAACACGTCGGCAAAGCAGTTCTCGCATCTGAATCCGGTGTTCTTCATTCCTCTGCTCACGCCCTGAACTCCTGATCTGGATTTCAGATCAAGGAGTCAGGATTCCGTTTCCTCTTCCTACGTTCCCAGGCTTGGCTCAGGTAGTGACAAATTCGCCGCCGTTCCTTTGGGGTCAGCGACTACTTTCAGTTCCGGCTTCATCAGGGTATGTTCCATCCCTGAATTCAAACCTCGGCCGTTTTTTGTAGATTTATGGCGGCCACTGTAAGGCGCTAAAACCCGCCTTCCACCGGTATGTGTACACTCAGCCTCACTGGCTTTGGCGTCGTCCCCTGTCAAGCGAGAGCAGGATGTCTAAGGCCTCGTTGCTTCAAAGGCTGCCTCCTTTCCTCTGGGATTCCTGTATCGATAGTCCTCGTGCGTCCCGCAGCATACGACCTCGCGCCAAACCGGCCTACAAGGCTCGTTCGAATACGCCGGCGAACAACCCGTCTTCGTTACACTCTATCGGGACAGAACGCTGGACCGCGGCCTTGTCGATGCTGCCGTAGATGTGCGGGAACTTCTCGCCTTTCCCATCCAGGTTCTCGTATGTCGTCTTCGCGTCGAGCAGGGTAGGGTCGATCTCGAGCAGCAGTAAGTCTCGCCTGTTCCTGAAGTGGAGGTCCGCCACCCCTTCCAGCTGGCGGACCTCCGCGCAGTGGACGAAGCCCTCTCCGGCGTACCGCTCCGGGACGTATTGGTCGTCCTGCGCGTGTGCATCCCATTCCTTGGCCTCGGCGATATGGTAGATCATGCCCCTTTCCCTTCTGGCGGCCCCGTATACTGCCACCTGGTCTGACACCCTGTTTTGTGATCGGGCAATCTCTGAAAGCGGCGCGAATTCGGTTCGCCAAAGCATCTCCGTCAACCAATAGTACACGGGGTGCGACGAAGCGTCTGGAGCCTATCGGCTCGCCGGGATAGCGGGGTAGGAACTGAACGTGAAGATGATTGATCGACCCGTCGCACATGGTTACCATGTAGACCTTCTTCGCTCCGAGAGCCTGCTTGATCGCGTTCACGACGCGGACGCAAAAACGAAAGAGGGCCGACGCTTCCTTCGGAGCAAGCTCGGACATATCCTCGCGATGCGGCTTGAAGACGACAATCGTATGGCCGAACGCCCTTGGGTACGAATCGAGCACGACCAAAAAATCCTCGTTCTCGTAGACATTGTGCTGTTGCTCGAAGACTTCGCCGGTTTCCATATCCCGGCATTGGTAGCAAACGCCTTGCTCGCGCAACGCCATCATCCGTCCCAGGACTGTTTCTCTCGCCTGTTGCCAGTCGGAGGCATACCCAAACACGTCGTCCACGTCCTCCAGCCGGAAGGGCCGAAGGAGGAGGCGTTCCGTTCTTAGCTCAGTCGGCACGTTGTAGTTCGTCCTCCAAGTTCAGCTGGCTTGGACTCTTCCACAACGAAAAAGAGCCTCCCGGTCGGGGAGGCTCTTTTAGAAACGAACTGTGTTTGGTCCGGCGGTTAGGTGCTCCCCGACGACATATGTCCGTGACCGGACGGCGCGGCATAAATGAGAGTAAGGCTATTCGGAGTACCTACCACTGCACTAATCCTCTTTCGCCTGCCAGCATGATCACAGCTTGTGATCCCAGATCTCTGTTTTGATGGTCGATTGGTGCCGAGGATGAGACTCGAACTCATACAGCCTTGCGGCCACAGCGCCCTCAACGCTGCGTGTCTACCAATTCCACCACCTCGGCACTGACGAGGCGCTAGCGTAAGCGGCCTACGTTGGACATTATAATCAGGGCCCGCCTGCACTGTCCACACGAACGCCACACTCGTTGTAGCAAGTCGGCCTATCGCCTAGAATACGCTGTCAGAAACATACCGAGGTGGACTAATGCCCGAATCCCCATACGTCGGCGACGAGACTCTGGCGGCGCTGAAGGCGCTGTCGACGCAAACCCTGGTCGACGCCATGTGGCGCAAGGGCTGGCCTCAGGGGTACATAGAATCCGCGCGTCCGATTCAGCCGGGGCAACGGATGTCCGGGCGCGCCGTGACGCTCCGGATGGTCCCCGAGCGCCCCGATCTGATGGAGGACAAGCCGAAGGGCGATCGGTCCGTCGAGTACGTCGCGATGGAGCTGTGCGGCCCGGGTGAGGTGCTGGTCATCGACGCGATGGGCTGGACCTACGCCTCGGTCGGCGGCGACATCAAGTTCTTTCGACTCTACCAGCACAAGGCCGCGGGCCTGGTAACAGACGGAGGAGCGAGGGACAGCGTGGCCCTCAAGAAGTACGGGGTTCCGGTCTACGCCGCGAGCACGACTGCGAAGCAGGGCGCGGCCGAGTTTCTGCCCTGGCAGGTTAACGACGCCATCCAGTGCGGCGGTGTACTGGTCCGGCCCGGTGATGCCGTGGTGGGGGACGACGACGGGGTCGTCGTGGTGCCTGCCAGCATAGCCGAGGAGGTGGTGCGCACCGCCGAAGAGCGCGAAGAGGTCGAGGAAGTCGTCAAGACCCAGCTCGCCGAGGAAGGGTGCTCGCCGGGCAAGTACTATCCCTTCAACGAAAACACGTGGAAGCTCTTCGAGGAGAAGACCGGCAAGAAGCCGCCCGAAAGCTATCCGACGCGTCCGGGCAAGTCCTAGTTACCTGATTTCGCATTGTCGCGTCTTCAAATCCGTTCGTGGTGAGCCTGTCGAACCACGAGGTCCAGCCTTTCGACAAGCTCAGGGCGAACGGGAGGAAGTCTACGCGGATTTACGAAAGCAAGTCCTAGACCGGGGCTCCCTCGATAATCGCGGAATCGCTCTTGGTCTTGATGACACATGTTAGCTCGAAGCCCGCGGTTTCGTAGAGAGCCGCATACTCGGTCCGTGGCCGCTCGCGGCCACCGGGCAATACCATCATCATGATGTCGCCGCGCTTCACCCGAGACGGCTCGTTGCCCGGCTCGAGCAGTCGCTCGACGAGCAGCACGCGCCCGTCGTTTGTAACGGCCCAGCGGCAGCTCTGAAGAATCGTCGTGGCCCGCTCGTCGTCCTAGTCGTGGATGATCCACTTCAGGACGTAGGCGTCGCCCCCTGAAGGGACCGACTCGAAGAAGTCGGCTGCTCGCACCTCGCACCGGTCCGCGACGCCTTCGGACTCGATGACGCCCTGGGCCTCGGCGACCACATGAGGAAGGTCGACCAGAACACCGCGCAGGTGCGGGTTCGCCTTGAGTATCGACGCGATGATCATACCGCGCCCTCCCGCGACGTCGACTACCGTTGACACGCCTGAGAAGTCGTAGGCCGCGATCCGTTCAGAGGCGAGGGCGACGCTGCCGTTAGTCATGACGTCGTCGAAGACCTGGGCCGCGTCCGTAGACGTGGTCGAATGCGGTCTCGCCGGTGCGGACGCTGTGGAGGAGCTCGCCCCACGGACGCCACATCCATTCGGCGCCCGCCATCAATGCCCATGGCCGGGCCGACCCCGACACGTCGGTCCTAAGCGCCTGCGCCGTGGGAGTTTGCTCGACCTGTCCATCCTCCGTCAGTGCGAAGATACCCAGACTTGCCAGGGCCATCAGGACCCGGCGGAGCGAGTCGGGGTGAGCGCCGACCGCAGCGGCCAGATTGTCGACGGCGCGTGGTCCGTCTTTGAGCTCGTCTGCGATACCGAGCCTGGCCGCAACGTAGATGAGCTGGGTCGCCTCGAAGCCCCGCGCCAGCTCGGTTACACGGCGCGCGGTCTCGGCAATGTCCGGTCGGTCGTTTGGCACGGTCATGGCTGGGTCAGTCGAGGGGGGATCCGCCGCTGACGTTGATGGCCTGTCCGGTGATATTCTTCGAGTAGTCAGAAGCAAGGAACGGTCGCCAGATAGCCGACGTCCTCAGGTGTCTGCTCTCTCCCCAAAGGAACGCGCTCCTTGACCGCTCGTTCGAAGGCCTCTCGTCCTCTCAGGCCGCGGTACTTCTCATCGACCGATGTCCAGTGGTCCGCGATGCGCTCCCACATGGGTGTCCACAGCAGTCCGGGGCAGATGGCGTTCACGTTGACACTGAACGACGCCCGCACGATGGCCATCGTGCGGGTCAGGTTAATGACAGCCGCCTTCGACGCGCCGTAGGAAAGGCTGGTCTGCGTCCCAAATCTTCCGGCTACGGATGAGATGTTAACGATCTTGCCGTACCGCCGGTCTTTCATGTGCGCTGCCACTGCCCGGCTGACCCTCGCGACACCCTTAACGTTTACAGCGTAGACCTGGTGCCAGTCTTCGTCGTCCAGCTCTTCGCGCTGCTCCCATCCCGGCGCACCCACGACTCCAGCGTTGTTGACAAGGATGTCGATCGTGCCGAATTGTTCGATAACCTGGGCGACGGCGCCTTCTACGGACGCCTGATCGGTCACGTCGACCGCCATCGCCAACGACTTTCGACCGAGTTCGGCCACCTCGGCTGCGACGCTGCGGGCGTTTTCGTTGCCGATGTCGGCGACGGCCACGTCGACGCCGTCCTCAGCGAGGGCCATCACGATGCCACGACCGCCGCTTGTGACGAGTGCTACCTTGCCGGGTACGTCCATGTGTCGCACTACCTTGACCGAACAGACGGGCGCATGCGATGCGCCCCTACAAGGAACGCCGCACCCAGCGAATCCTATCCGGACCACTAACCGACAGAGGCCGTGCTAGTCGACCGTGGTCGTCGTCTCGGCCAGGGCGAAGACGCAGGAGCTACCGAGCATGCCGATGGCCCTCCGCCAGATGTCCAAGACGTATGGCTTCCCGCCGATTGTTTTGCCGTTGTGGGTGATGATCGCGCCGTCTGTAAAGAAAAGTAGGGAACCGGTCACAGCTTTGCCTTCGAACACCGGCCCCGTGCCCTCCAGAATCAGGTGCGGATGCAGGTCGGTCCAGGTGGATACGATCTTGCCGAGTTCAGATGCAACGGTCCACTTTGGGAAGCTCCTGATGTCGCCGTCCGGGACGACCCGGCCATCTCCTATTGGAAGCTCCCGATCGGGGACTTGGCCATGTAGGGCCTGCGGGAGCGGGCCATTTCGTGAAGATGGTCCGCAACGGGATCGAATACGGGATGATGCAGGCCTACGCCGAGGGGTTCGAGCTGATGGAGGCGAAGCGAGAGTTCGGGTTCGACCTCCAAGAGATTGCCGAGATCTGGCGGTGGGGGAGTGTCGTTCGCTCGTGGCTACTGGACTTGACTGCGGAGGCCCTGAAGGAAAACCCGGGGCTCGAGTCGCTAGAGGCTTACGTCGAGGACTCGGGGGAGGGTCGCTGGACGGTGGAGGAGTCGATCTATCTGGCGGTCCCGATGCCCGCAATCGCGCTCTCGCTCCAGGCCCGCTTCCGGTCGCGACAGGAGCAGCCCTTTGGAGCGAAGCTGTTAGCGGCGATGCGGAACCAGTTCGTAGGCCACGCCGTCAAGCAGGCGAAGCAATAGACCGAGAGTCGCCTCCACGGTCGATGTCGATTGCTCAGGCCACTACGAAAGTGGCGCCGTAGGCTGCAACAGAGGCGTGAGTTCCGTCTCAGTGTCCGGCGCGTCCACGACACCGGCGATAATGTGGGCTGCTTCATCTATCGAAAGCCGCTCGACATTGACGACAAGGTCGTACCGGTCCTTATCAAGCAGGTCGAAACCAAGCAAGTTCTTGAAGACGGACTCGAGCTCTCGGTCCGCCTGCGCCATCCACTTTGCTGCCTCTTCTTCGTCAAGCCCCTGCTCGATAGCCAGGCGTCGACTGCGCCCCTCACGGGAACCCGACACAAACACGTTCACGGATTTCGCGCTGGCCGGAATGAACAGATGGCTGGCGTGAGCATGGAGAACCACGTCGCCTTCCGCGACGAACTTCCTAATGGCGCTGCCGAGGACCTCGACGTACTGTTTCTTCGAGATGCGGTCTTCGAGGGCGTAGCAGTCCTCGCTCAAGGCGTCCGTGGAAACCCAGTGGTAGCCGCTGTCGTAGGCGCCCGACCACTCAGCCGAGACGGACATCGCCTTCAACCAGCGGAACCAGAATGATCGGTGGCTGCTCTCGAAGGCCTGGAGTTCGCCGGGGGTGCAGCGAAGGCGTTGGCAGACGCGTTCGCCGATCTCGTCATCCACGAACCTGCGACCTGTTAGCTGCGCCACTCGGCGACCGATCGCGCCGGAGCCGCTTCCCTGCAGACCGTGAATGGTCAGCACCGGGGCCGTTCGCGGATCTCTGAATCTGCCGCCGCGCTTGGCGTACGACCTGGCGTGAATCGCAAGAATAGAGGCCTTGAGGGAAGAGCCGTCGGACCGTTTGCAGAGCTCCCGCGTTTCCTGGTGAACGAAACCGAGCTTCTCGAAGAGCCCCAGGGCCGGCGCATTGTCCTCGGGGACATTGACCCAGGCGCGTTCAACACGAAACTCGCCGAAGATCTTGTCGAGCATCACGAGTACCGTCGTCGTACCATATCCATGGTGCCAGTTGTCCTTGCGACCGATCAACAGCGACAGCTCGGCACCACCTTCTCCGTCCAGCACCAATTGACATTCGCCGATGTGCTCATCAATGGGCGTGGATATCGAATAAATGAACCTGTGGGGATCGCGAAAGACGCGGTCCCACTCGGCCTCGGAGGACTCGAGGGTGTGGAGGGGATCGTAGCCCCTGTGGATGGGCTCGCCACAGCCGTAGTGGCCGAACCACCTGGACGATAGTTCTTTGTCTTCGAGCCACCAGGCGACACGGTCAACGTCCTCACGGGAGACGTTTCGGAGTTCTATTTCTGGGAGCATGGCTTGTCTCCGTTACCTTCAGCGAGTTCGTGTTCCTGATTCTTGCGCTCAAGCGCACTATGCTCGCTGGCAAAATACCTAACCCCCACGGTTTTGTCAAGATCAGGCACTTGGAGTAGCCCATTTCGTAAGACGAATCGCTGGAAACAACGCATTACATTTCATGCGCCGGGTATTATGAAATTTCTTTCGTAAGTTGCTGTTCACATTTGTGGGACACATTGTGGCGAGTCGTAGCCGGATTTTTTCCAGACTGGTCCGTTCTGTTCCAAAGTGTTCCATGGGAACCTCACCCCATGTCATCTTCGCGGGCGCTCTCCAATTCCTCGCGAACCTGTGGGGCGTTCAGCCACCGACGAAGGGTGACGCGGTGGACGTTGGCTCGCCGGGCGGCCTCAGACACCAAGGGACGAGACCAGGTAGGCAGGACGGCGAGCTGCTTCTCGGACAGTTTGTTCGATTCCGACCGCGGGTCGTTTCCATTTGTGCAAGTCCTCCTTGGGGTAGTGGTGCTCGGTGCGAAATCTACTCTGTCGCAAACCGTCGCAAACTGTCGTATCCATATCTGAGGGGTTCCGACACCTGGGCAGGGATGCGACAGGCATGGGAGGGGGAGATGCTTACAAGGTGCCGGGTACGGTGTACGGGTAGTCGATTTCGACGGTCGTCTGGTGCATTGTTGCTCTCCTCGTGCTGTGTCGGTGGGCCAGAAAATCGAGAGACAGACCTGTGCGGTCCGTCTCTCGATGAGGGCATAGTACGTACGTTCTGGTACTGTCATGGAAGGCGCATGACCTCTCTCTGTCGCGGGTGCGGTCCCCAGCGCCGCCACCTAAGGCAGTCGCGATTGTGTGTCGGCCAGCCGGCGGGCGCATGCAATGCGCCCCTACGAGTCTAGGTGGCCGTTACGCTGCTCTTGACTGGTCCTCGCCGTCGGTTGGTGCCTGTGGCAACTTACCCTCGCGCTCGGCGAAAAAGGGCTCGGGCGTGTTTGGCAGTAGGGTGTCGATGGACGACTGCAGGGGACGAGTAATCAGCCGGGCGGAGCGGTTTTTGGTCAGATAGCTCCAGCCCCACTGGACGAAGACGGTCAGGCGATTCTGGAAGTCGACGAGCTTCATAAGGTGGATGAACAGCCAGGTACACCAGGCGAGACGGCCGGAGAAGCGGTCATCGGCAGCGTGCCGAGGTCGCGGAACCTGAAGGGCGTCGTCCTCTTACCGGCCAGGCGCCGTCGGATCGTTTTCCCCACATACCGCCCCTCGGCGATGGCGACGTCCGCAGTGCCACGTAGTGGGGTGCCGGTGTGGTGGGAGTAGCTGGCGAGGTCGCCGGCAACGAATATCTCGGGATGGCCTGGTACGGTCAGGTCAGGTCCCACGAGAAGGCGTCCGGGCCGGTCGGTCTCTGCGCCGCTTGCGACGGCGAGCGTCTTGCCGAGCGGTGACGCCTGAACCCCGGCCGCCCACACGATGGTCCGCGCCGGTATCAGCTCCGGCCCGTTGTTCGTGGCGATTCGGACCAACTCGGCATCCGCGTTTTCGACGAGAGCGCGAGTGCGGACCTCGACACCTAATCTCGACAGGGCCGCGGAGGCCTTGCAGGCCAGCTTCACCGTGAAGGTCGGCAACACACGCTCGCCGCCTTCGAGGAGCATTACCCGAGCGTCCCTCGAGTCGAAGGAGCGGAAGTTTCCCTTGAGGGTATTACGCGCCATCTCACCAATTGCGCCGGCCATCTCGACTCCAGTTGGGCCTCCACCGACGACAACGAAGGTGAGCAATGCGCGACGTTCATCTGCACCGGTGGCGCGCTCGGCGGCCTCAAAAACGAATAGAACGCGCCGCCTGACCTCGATGGCGTCCTCGAGGGTCTTCAGTCCCGGCGCGGCCGGGCCCCAATGGTCGTTGCCGAAATAACTGTGACGAGAACCGGACGCGATCACTAGGGTGTCGTAGGGCACACGTCCGCCGTCAACCAAGACCACGAAACGGCCCCTTAGATCGACCAATTCCACCTCACCCAGGATGACCCTCGCGTTGGCCTGGCCCTTCAACAAAGCTCGTATCGGTGCGGCGATATCGGCGGGGGAGAGGCCGCCGGTAGCAACCTGGTATAAAAGGGGTTGGAAGAGGTGATGGTTGCGCCTGTCGATCACCGTGACCTCTAACGGCGCTTTTTTCAGCTGCTTCGCGGCGTTCAGTCCGGCGAATCCGCCTCCGACGATGACGACCCTGTGGCACTTGTTCATCTAGACAACCGATTGTGAAATATTTCACTAGTTACGCATACACCCGGCGACGACCGGTTTGGAATCAGCAAGGTTGGTGATACGCAACTCATACCAAAGTATGAGGCGTGTTCCGCAGAAAAGGGCATTGACGGTTTCGGGGCAAGAACGGTATTCTAGTAATTGCAAGTGTTTGCAGGAGCGACTAATGGCCACACACGACACGACCATGCAAGCGCTGAAAGAGTCCGGGCTTAGACTCACCCCTCAGCGAATCATGGTTCTCACCGCAGTCAGGCAGGCGAAAGGCCATGTGAGTGCCGCGGAGATACTGGAAGAGGTAAAAGAGTCCTACCCTTATATAGACGCCTCGACAGTATATCGGACTCTCGGGGTGCTCAAGGAAATGCGTCTCATTTCGGAGACGGATATGGGCAGGGGAGAGTCCAAGTACGAGTGGATCGAGCAGGAGCGCCACCACCATCTGATTTGCCGCAACTGCGACCGGGTGACTCTGCTGGACCACAAGTTCCTGGAGAACCTGGGGACTGAAATCCTTGACGACTATGGGTTCAAGGCCGACATCGATCACTTCGCGATATTCGGACTGTGCAGCGACTGTGTTAACTAGCTGGCGGCGGAAGTCGTCGGGAGGGCGTGAGGTATGGAGATAGATTCCGGCGTACTGTCGGCCCTCGGCCTAGGCTTCCTGCTCGGTCTGAAGCACGCTACCGACGCCGACCACGTGGTCGCTGTCTCGACGATTGCCGGGGAGTCCAAGAATGCATGGCGGGGCATCTGGGTTGGAGCGTCATGGGGCCTCGGCCATTCGACGCCGCTCGTGGTGTTGGGGACGATCATCCTGGTTTTCAAAGAGGTCGTGCTGGGCCGCTACGAGAAAGTGGCGCCCGTGTTCGAGTTCGGCGTCGGCATCATGCTGGTGTTCCTAGGGGTGCAAGTGTTCTGGAACCTTCGTCGCGGCAGGCTTCACTTTCACGAACATGCTCACGATCAAGGTCCGCACGTCCACATTCACGGGACTCACGATGAGGCCGCCGATCCCGGTATCGAAAGGCCCCACGGGTTCTTTCACTTCGGCAGGCCCTTCTTCCGGTTCAAGTCCTACACGATCGGGGTAGTGCACGGACTGGCAGGCAGCGCGGCGGTCATGC
>Ga0310121_10004250_pt1 | contig 12725 bp, 10 predicted proteins | sample CB27_Tmax_986_MG_FD_203504 | JGI IMG/M metagenome (GOLD analysis project Ga0310121, IMG submission 203504) | Marine microbial communities from Western Arctic Ocean, Canada - CB27_Tmax_986 | ecosystem: Environmental > Aquatic > Marine > Oceanic | place: Canada: Western Arctic Ocean | collected... | reverse complement strand
AAGAGGACAGGCAATCGAATGCTCTGGATCACCGGGGCCTCAGCGCCCAGATCTTCGTACAAGAACCAGAGGTGTTCCGTCACGGATTCTTGGGTAAACGCGATCCCTTGAAGGCCGTAAGCGACCCCCACCACCACGAGCAACCCCACAGGCCACGACCACAGAAGCGATCGCCTGCCCGCGCGCAGACTCCCGATGCCGAGCCCCAGAAACGAGCTGATCAAGATCAGGTTGGGAAAGTACGCCAGAACCCGCACTTGTCCCGGCAACCACCGAATAAGCGCCAACTCTTGAAAGAGCACCGTGAATGACACGATGAAGAGTTCCAAAGACAACAATCGAGACGATTTCTCCATAGGGCGGAGTGAGTATATCCTCCTCATTCTACTGCACTCAACAACGGGGTCCTCTTGGAGAAAAAAACCTCTGTGAACAAGTGGTTGTGAACCTTCGTGGAATAAGGGATGACGAACGCCAACGGACATAGTATGACTCGGCGCGCCCAAAGGGCGGCCGTTGGACTTGAGGTCCCGGTGGGCAACGCGGAAATGGGAGATAATTGGATGAGTATCACGCAAAAAAGAGCCGCAAAACGGATCGGTGTTCGGCTGCTGGTCATTGGTGTCATTTCGTACTTCCTGGTCACGAGCAGCGTGTTTAATACGGGCTCGCAAGCCCAAGAGGCCGTACCCACGCCGGCCGACGCCGAGGAAGCGCTAACCAAAAACACGGGCACCGAGAAAGCCGCCGAGGAAAACACAGCCACCGAGAAAACTGCCGACGCCAGTACAGAAGAGCAGAAAAAGGCCAAGGCCAATGCCGAGGCCTTGCTCAAGGCCTTGAGCAACAACGTCTCCAGCACCCCCCAGGCGAATGACACGTCGCTGGACGCCAGCGTGACGAACCTGGGAAGCGAAGACGAGAAAGACACGGACAAAGGGCTGCGCGCCAAACTGACGGACAAAGAAAAAGCCGGCAAGCTGATTCACCAGCTGCGCATGAAGGGCCTGGTTCCCATCGATACGATGAAATGGACCGCGTACGTCCCCTATTCGGAAGAAGACGCCAAGAAAGACGAAGAAGCCAAAGACAAGCCCAAGAACGACGCGCTTCTCGGTATCGTCACCCTGATGGACAATCGCGTGCGCTCCATCAAGGTCTCCATCGATTCCAAAACCCGGTTGGTCGCGGCTATCGATCGGCCAACCCCCAAAGACCTTAAAGCCACCGAGCAGGCGTCGGCGCTCCTGAAAAAAATCTTGACCGGCGACGAGGGCATCCAAGAGGTGTGGAACAACGGAGCTCCGGTGCCCACCTTCTTTAACAAGGACCAGAAAAAGCGAACCTGGGAGGAGTTTAAGGCCGACCTGGAACAGGACGATCTGCTCCAAATCAAGTCAAACGCCGACGGATCGCCCGCCATCGAATGGAAGAAAAAAGACTCCCAGATTGAAGGCGGGTACCGAATCAACGGCACGGCCACCATCGATCACGAAGGCGAGGATGTGGAGGTGCCATTTTTCGTGGTGTTCCTGGACGGTCCCGATGGATTGCAGCTGCTGGATGTCCAAAGCACCGCCGGCTTCACGGATCGCTTCTTAAACGGAACGGGGGACACTCTGGATCTGGCACTGTTCATCGTCCTCTGTGCCCTGATCCTCGGCATGCTCTATATGGTCTACCGGTATTACACCGGCCTGCGGAACAGCCCCCGCGAGATCTGGCTGCTCTTCTTTACCAAGGTCACGGAATACAGCGCCTATGGCGCGGCCCAATTGGCCTTTATGTTCTATTTGCGCGACGACCTGGGACTGTCCGATCTTGGGGCCGGAACCTATTACAGCGCCTGGTCGACCATTCTGACCTGTCTCACGATGGTCGTGGGCGCCGTCTGCGACGCCATCGGGGTCAAGCGCACCCTGTTGGTGGGCGCGGTCTGCCTCTTGGTGAGCCGGGCCATCATGCCGTTCGCCGGAGATGTCGGAGGCATCTGGATGGCCTCCCTGCTCGGCTTCCTGCCCCTGGCCATCGGCATCGCCATCACCGGACCGGTGCTGTCGGTGGGTGTGAAGAAGTTTACCACAATGGAAGGAGCCGCCATGGGCTTTGCGGCCTTCTACACCCTCATGAATGTGGGTTGGGCCGTTGGCGCGTGGATCTTTGACGCGGTACGCACCACCATGGGGGAGATGGGCTCCGTGAACGTGCTGGGAGCCGAACTCTCCACCTACGAAGTGATCATCGGCATCGGCTTCTTCATCAACCTGCCCGACTTTGTGGCCATCGTGATGATGCGCCGCGGTGTGGAGATGACCGAGTCGGGTATGCGGATTGAGAAGTTTGCAAAGGCCGACAAGAGCAAGGGCATGCTGGCCACCATGTTTAGCACGGTCCGCACGGCCGCCAAAGACACCGCCCGTATTTTCGGCGAGAACTTTGTACAGAAGGCCTTCTGGATCTTTATTCTGCTCATCGGCATGACGGTCTTTGCCCGCTTAACTTTCTTCCACTTCCACCTCACCTGGCCCAGCTATGGTGCCCGATACCTGGGACAGGGCTCGTTGGTGGGCAACATCTTCGGGGTGTGGAACCCGGTGTTGATCGTCATTCTGACGCCGCTCATGGGGATCGCCACCCGGAAGATCAGCTCCTACAAGATGCTGCTCATCGGGACGGTCATCTCCGTAGGCTCCATCGCGTTTGTGGTGGTTGACCAGAGCATCTATACCGGACTCTGCAGCACGTGGTTGGGTTCCATCATCTTCGACCGGTGGTTGGAGGTACCCGAAGGGTTCCGCGACCCGTTCTACATGGGCATGTTCGTCTTTGTGACGGTCTTCACCGTTGGGGAAGCCATCTGGTCACCGCGCCTCATGCAGTTCACCGCCGAGATCGCCCCGCCGGGACGGGAGGGATCCTACGTGGCCTTGGCCTACCTACCCTATTTTGGCGCCAAGTTCATCGCCGGTCCCATGGCAGGAATCTTGTTGGGTGGTTGGGGGGCTATCGATTTCCCCGGCTACACACCCGAATTCGGCATCGACGGCATCTACATGAACTACCCGGATCACCAACTGATCTGGTGGTGGATCGCCGGTACCGCGGCGCTCACACCAGTGGGCCTCATCGCCTTCCGGAAGCTCTACTCCATCGCCGAGAAGAACGCCCAGGAAGCCGCGGCCAAAGCGGCGAAAGAAGCGTTAGCGCAACAGCGAGACGGTGCTCCCGCCGCGTAATCCGGCGGGTCGATCCCTTCCAGCCAAAGAAATTCTCTGCGGGTCCCCGGTCGGGTCTGGTATAGATGGTCTCTATGAGAACACGATTGATTCTATTGGCAGCGTTGCTGACTCTGAGTGCGTGCAACCCAACGACCGTGGACAACACGGACCCGTGGGCCAATGGGAAGAACCCCTTTATCAATGGCAAGTCGGACGGATGGGATTGGCTCAACGATCCCGAACGCTTTGGCCGTTTCTTGGACGAGGCGCTGGAGTATCGACTCGACCTCCTGCCCACCCGCGGAAAAACCGCCAAGAAAGCGTGGCCTGACACCTACTGGCCCACGTATCAGGACAGCACCAACGTGCGCTGGTTGGGGGTGGACGAGTGGAGCCCCATGGAGAAATACGACTTTGTGTACAACGGCTGGGTGCCGCCCGCCGGCTTCGAGACCCTCGTGCCCATGACACCGTCCAACTGTCATTCTCAATCCTTTGATTTGGCCTATTACGAAGCGCTGGGACCGGCCGCTCGCTGGCAGAGTGAGAATCGGGGCCACTGGCGAGCCCACGACGGCTTCGACAACGACGGAGACGGAAGCATCGACGAATGCTCGGATTGGGATGGCATCGGCACTTGGTGGGGGCTCTGCCACGCCTGGACGCCCGCGACCATGCTGGAAGAGGAGCCGAAATACCCCGTCGTGGTCAATGGCGTCACCTTTTACCCCTCGGATCTCAAGGCGCTCATAATCACCATCTACGACTTCACCCGGGCGGTGGTCATCGGAGGCCGATGCCGCACCGACCAAGTGGAACGGGACGAGAACGGTCGTATTCTGGACCCGGATTGCCGCGACACCAACGCGGGCACCTTCCACATCATCCTGGCCAACTTTCTCGGGCGCTACGAGACCGCCATCGCCGAAGACCGCACCTACGATGGTCAGGTGTGGAATCAACCCGTAGACAGCTACGAGGTGGACCGCGTGGAGGAGATCAGCGAGGGCCAAGCCATCGCGTTGCTCGTTCAAGACACCACCGGCGTGGACAAATACCCCTTCAATGACCAGGCGCGACGCTGGGCGGAGGTGGAAGTGCGGGTTAAGTACGTCACCGAATCAACGCCATCGCGCGAGCCACGCATGCCCAACCACGATCATTTTCTCCGGACGGACGCTTATCATTACGTGCTGGAGATGGACGCCGATGGGCGCATCATTGGCGGCGAGTGGATCCAGGGCGGTGTCAACGGACCCACGGGCGGCTTCTCCAACCAGCCGGACTTCTTGTGGTTCCCCATGGGTCCGAGGCCCAATCCAACCGCGACCACCCACGGTATGCCCGATCCGCGAAGAAACCCCCACCTGAGTTACACCAAGGTGTCGGATCTCTTTGAAAAGTCTCAATTTCCCTCAAACTAACTACTCGTCTGAGCTGCTCCCACCGGGCGTCCAGCAGATCCCCACAAAGGGTGTGAAGTTCTGGGTGCCATGGACTGCCTCGTTGGCGAGCTTCTCCTCGCGCCGATCGTAGTACCGGACTCGATATTCCAAACGGAAAACCGCCTGCAATGAATCGGTAATCGGCACGCCCCCACCCAACGCGGCCATGTAGGCGACCGTGGGTGTGACATAGAGCGCGCCCTCGTTGTCACCGTCGGCGGTGACCAAATCCGTGCGGGCGTCGTCCCAACGCATGCCCAAGGCACCGTAACCAAACTCCACAAACAAGGTGCGCCAATGCACCCGAAGGAGCGGTCCCAGCCACAGCTCGGTGAATGCGCCTCCCACCTGACCCGTCACCACCGCCTTGTTGTCGGCATCAAAATGATCGAATTGGGCCGCTGACCGCGTCCCAGTGTCCACTTGGGCAAAAAGGCCCACGCTGATGGGGCCCCAGACACGAACCGTCCCCAAAAGAGCCAACCCGAACTCCGTGTCTTCCACCAAACGTTCACCGCGAGCGCCGCCCACCTCCGTCTTGATTTGCTGCTCAAATCGAGAAAACGTCAGTCCACTGTCCAGACGCCAATCGCTTTGCGCCAGAACCGACTCCGGGCCCCAAATTCCCATGCCAATGAGAAGCGCAAAACCGACCGTACATGTTCGAATTGTCCGCATGTTCGCTCCATTTTCTCCGATGCTCGGATGACTTCACACAGCCTCCGAGAGCGTGTCAAGCGCGCCCTGTCACCAAGGAACTTGCGGACTCGCCCAAGGGTGCACACCATGGGCACATGAAGTGGCACCTCTCGGCATCGTTGAAGAACGCCCCTTTCGACGAATCGAGGTGGCAACACGCGGGGCCACCCACGTCACTTGCTGAGGCGAAAAAGGGCCGCAACGAGCAGTTTACTTTGGTGCTGCTCATCACGGAACGGACACCGGAGTTCCAACGGGTCACCGAGCGAGCACTAGAACGACTCTGGCGCTACCAAATTTTTCACCCCCGTCGTTTGAAAGGACACATCTGCCACGCCAGTGGGGAGATCACGGTGGGCGCCATCGTGATTCAACGTATATTCTTGGAACCCTTTGGGTTTGAGTCCGCGACCCGCGTCGTGGATCGTTTCGACCGACGTCACCATACGGGCCGAAGCGTGGGTTTCACCTATGCCACACTGCCGGGTCACCCGGAAATTGGCCGCGAAACATTCACCTTGCGATTGGAGGATGGGCCACCACATCAATTGATCCTCACCATGGATGTGTGGTCCAGACCGGGCCATTGGAGCGCGCGGTTGATCCCCGGACTCAACCGATGGATTCAGAGGCGCTCTTCGCTGCAAGCCCTAACGTATTTTCGGGATTGTATATTGGCGAAAGACTAAGGGTCAGCCAAAACGTGCCATCCGCTCGATCAAGTCAACGCACCGGTTGGAATAGCCCCACTCGTTGTCATACCACGACACAACGCGGCATTGCCCTGTGCCCGACGCTTGGGTCAAGAGCGAATCAAAAATGGATGAATGCGGGTTACCGATGATGTCGCTCGACACCAACGGCGCGATGCAGTATTCCACCACGCCCTTCAGCGCGCCGGAAGCGGCGGCCAAGACCGCCTCGTTGATCGCGTCGCGATCCGGGGTGTCCCTCAGCTGCAATGACAAATCCACCACCGAGCCATCTGCCACCGGTACTCGAACCGCCATGCCGTCCAGTCGACCATTGAGATGCGGAAGAACCTTGCCTACGGCGCGGGCAGCCCCCGTACTCGTCGGGATGATATTCTCGGCGGCTGCACGACTCCGCCGGAAGTCCGCGTGGGGCACGTCCGCCAGCCGCTGATCGTTGGTGTAGGCGTGCACGGTGGTCATGACGCCCTGCTCAATGCCAAAGGCATCGTCCAAGATCTTGGCCAGGGGCGCCAAACAATTGGTGGTGCACGAGGCGTTGGAGACCAAACGATGTTCGGGGGCCAGCGTGTCATGGTTCACGCCCATGACCACCATGTTGTCGATCTCGTCTTTGGGAGGCACCGTCAACAAGACGCGTTTGGCGCCCGCGTCCAAATGCTTGGCGATCAGCGCCCGTGTACGAAAGATGCCGGTGGATTCGAGCACCACATCCACGTTCATGGCCTTCCAGCCAAGCTTGGCCGGATCCCGTTCTGCGGTCATTTTAACCGTCTCGTCGTCCACATTCAGGGTGTCGCCCTCCAAACGCACGTGTTTGTCAAACGTCCCCATGACCGTGTCGTATTGGAGCAAGTAGGCCAACGCCTCGTTGTTGCCAATGTCGTTAATGGCCACCACTTGAATGTCGTCGCGGTCCGAAAGAATGCGAAACACGCTGCGACCAATGCGACCAAACCCATTGATTCCGACGCGAATGGTCATGCTGCACCCCCGTCCATGGCCCCAAGCAGCTTCGCCAAGTCCACCACCCGATGGGCATACCCCCACCCGTTGTCAAACCAAGCCAGGGTCTTCACCAAGTGTTCGCCTTGCGTCAATGTAGCCAGCGAGTCAAAGGTGCAGGAATAGGGACTGTGTTTCACGTCGCTTGAGACAATGGGATCGGTGACATAATCCACGTAGTCCGAATAGTTTGAAGCCACCGCCGTACGGATCACCGCGTTGACCGCCGTAGGGGTCACGGGCTTTTTCGTATACGACACGATGTCCACGACCGACCCGTTGGGGACGGGCACCTTGAGGGCCATCCCGGCCAATTTTCCTTGCAGCTTTGGCAACAAGCCCATCATCACCTGACCGGCGTTGGTGTCGGTGGGAATAATGTTCTCGGTCGCCGCCCGGGAACGCCGGAGATCGGCGGCCGGAACATCGGCCAAGCGCTGGTCGTTGGTGTAGGCATGGATGGTGGTGAAGTACACGCGCTCCAGCCCAAACGCCCGATCCAAGATCTGCAAGATGGGGGCGGCGCAATGCGCGGTGATGGATGCATTGGAGATGATCTTGTGTTGGGAACTCAGCTGGTCGTCATTGACACCCATGACCACGGTAATGTCCGGAGCGTCCAGGGATGGCACGCACAAAATGACACGTTTGGCGCCCGCGTCCAAGTGTCGGCTCACCTCGGAATGACTGCGAGAATGTGCGGTGGCCTCGACCACCATGTCCACACCGAGGCTCCCCCAATCCACGTCACCGGGATCCCGACCAGAGAGCATCTTGATCTCTTTGCCACACACGTAGAGGTTGCCATCCTGTACGCTGACCTCATCGGGGAAACGCCCCATGATGGTGTCGTACCGAAGCAAGTACTCCAACGCTTTGTGATCGGCGATGTCACTGATGGCCACCACCTCCACGTCGTCGCGCTTGTAGAGGATTCGGAAGATGTTTCGACCGATCCGCCCAAACCCCATCAATCCCAGTCGAATACCCATGCTCTCCTCATCGTTGGGATGTCACCCATACGCCAGCTCGTCCTTATGCGTGCAGTGTCTCCCAACTGATGGACTTATGCAACGCGACGCCGGAGGCTCACTCTGGATGAAGAAAGGAGTGAAGGAAAGGGGGATCTCGTCGGTCGGGTGCTCACCACTTGCTAGAGTGGCCCCACACCGACCGACAGGATCCGGTACTCGCTTATGCCCGCTGGCGTGCCAAGCGACGCATGAAGAAGAGGCACAAGACCGCTATCAGCAGCAGCCAGGCACCCGCTGTTGATGAATCTCCTTGCTGGATCGAACACGCACTGGCCGCGGCCGGCACCGGTGTCGTTTGAGGGCGAGGCCCTCGCGCTTCGTAGGCCGGAGGCCTGGGCTGTGTGTTATCGGAGGTACAACCGTTGTCCACAATGCCATCACAATCGTTGTCGACCTGGTCGCCACACTGCTCGGGCGAGGGTTGAGGAGCATCACAGCCCATATACGATCCGTTGGAGCAGGTTTCATATCCCTTCCCACAAGCGGTGTCGCATTCACGGACCAGATTCTCGTCAAAGTCCCCGTCGCAGTCGTTGTCGAATCCATCACAGGTCTCGGGATGAGGCTGCGGCGCATCACACCCGAAATACACTCCGTTGGTGCAAGACTCGACCCCAGTCCCACACTCGGAGGTGCATCCACGGGTCAACCCGTCATCCACCGCTCCGTCGCAGTCGTTGTCCAAACCGTCGCAGATCTCGGCCACCGGCACCGGCGCATCGCAGCTGCTGAAGATGCCATTGCTGCACGAACGAATGCCGGCTCCACAGGTGGTTTCACACGCCATGGTGATGCCTTCGTCGACTTGGCCGTCGCAGTCGTTGTCGATGCCGTCGCAGCTCTCATCTTCTGTATTCGGAGCGTCACAGGGCTGAAACTCGCCGTTCACGCAAAGGGCAAATCCACCACCGCATGCGGTCGAGCAGGGCTTGGACAAATCCTCGTCCACAAGACCATCGCAGTCGTTGTCTAGACCGTCACATGTGAGTTCATTGACCTCGAAGGTGTCCACAACAGGGCAGTACCACTCATTGGTAGCACCATTGCATACGGGTGCGACCGAACCGCACACACCGGTTTGCTTGCAGATCCCGGCAGGCGGCAGCTCTCCGACCAAACACACACCCGGCGGAGGCGTGATCCAGATATCCTGAACGGTCGCCGACAGGCCTTTGAAGTTGTCGAACCAAAAGGGGAGTACGCGCTTGAACATACCACCAATTTCGATGTCTTGGATGTGTACTGGGTTGCCACGATCCGCTTGGAGGACAATGAAATACTCCGAATAGGCCGAGTCTTCCTTCATCCCGTCCACATCGTCCTCGCTGGGAAGCCACGCCAACTTGTAGTGGATGTCTTGCCCTCCGGATTGAACCAACATCATCCAACGATAGAGCGTCATGGTGTATTGGGTTTCGATCTTGAAGCTCTCGTTGACGTAGCCCTTGGCCTGAATGGTCATTCCGCCCGTCAGGTCCGCGATGGCGCCACCTTCTGAGAAGATCGAGGAGCCTTTGCTGCCTTTGTCATCACCCTCTTCACCTTCGCCTCCGCCGCCTGAACCACTGCCACCGCCCATGTCGTACCCGGCGCCGTAGCTCTCCTGGATCTGCATGACCTTGATGGGTTCCCATTGGTAGCTTTCAAACGGCACACTGAAGTCCCAACGGAGGGAGCCATTCTTGCCGCCGGGCTCCATCCACACACCCACGTGCTGGGCTGGTTGCACGTCTTGCCAGAAGAGCATGATCTTCTCGAGGATGTTCTGATTGTCCTCACGAATGACCGTCCAGTTGTCCCACGGGTTGGGCGACGACTTCACCTTGAGCAACATCACGTAAAAGTCGGAGCCACGGGGAATGGAGCTCTCGAACCAATAGAATTCCAGGATCGCATCCACCGAGTTCTTCGATGCGACGTCTTTCACCCCAAAGTAGAGGGTAGCGCCCTCCCAATAGGCATATCGATCGTGCTCCACATCGTCGTACACGCCCGGAACGACGTCCCCTTGCATTATCACGTCACCGTTGCCATCGAGGATCCGGGCGCCCTTAAAGTTGGTTCCGCTCGCGGAAGCCCCCTGATTCAGGCTGACTTTTGTGGGATCAAAATTCCAGTTCGCCCCTTCAGCTGCCGTCTTGGGCTTGTAGGTTGTGTTCGAATCCGAACCGACCCAATCCACCACCTTGGGCTCTTCTGATCCATCCTCATCGGCCCAGGCTGTTCCACCCCAGGCCAAACTCACCACCACTGTTAGTCCAATCATTGAACATGTTGCTCGCATTGCTTGCTCTCCTCTTCGATTCTCGTAGTCGTTCTGTGTTTTCATCATTTTGTTGAAGCGGCCCGTACAGCAAGGTGCGTGCCAAGAAAAAAACATGTTTGTTTTGAATGGGTTGAACGACCAGGGAACAAGAGTCACCACAGAACAGTTGCTCGGTTTTGATGAAATAGGGTCGACTCGCCCCACCCCACGAAGTCGCCTCCAAACGGCCCGCTTTCCCGTGCAGGCAAAGAGCACAAAGATTTCCATTGCTCCTACGTTGTCCGGACAGTAAGCTGAAGCCGCTTGTGGCGGATGTTGCGGAGGTGGTGATGATGGTTGGTAAGCCTGGGCGACCCTTTCCGATCGGATGGATTGTCGGCGTGTTCTTGTTGTGCGCCCCCATCGCCTGTGGTGGCGGAAGTGGGAACACGGACCCGCTCAATCTCAACACGGATGCAGCATCCCAAGGAGATACGGGTACCTCACCGGACGCCACAACAACCCCGCCCGATACCAATCGTCCCGGCTGCACACCCAATTGCCTGGGCAAGCAGTGTGGCGACAATGGCTGTGGCGGCACGTGCCCCAGTCTCTGTACCGACACCCAAATGTGCCAGAACGGCGTCTGCGTCACGAAATGCACCCCCGCGTGCACCGGCAAACAATGCGGAGACGATGGCTGCGGCAGCACCTGCGGCAGTTGCAACGAAAATGCCACGTGCTCCCAGGCCGGCCAATGCGTCGATTCGGGGCCCGGACCGGGACCCACAACGGGGAATTGCCCACCCAATGGCACCGGCACCACCGTAGGCAAGCAGATCAAGAACATCGTGTGGGATGAATCCACGGGACAACCCCTCGAACTGCACAGCTTCTGCGGCGCCAAAGCCATCGTGCTCATTGAAACAGCCGGGTGGTGAACAGCCTGTTCGGCGAGTTCGCCTGTATTTATTGGATGGCAAGCATTTTACGCAGAACACGGCATCAAGATCGTTGTGGTCGTTGGTGAACAAAACCAACAAAACAATCCAGCCACTGCGACCTACGCAGCTCAATACAAAAAGAGCCATGGCTATCCGGAAGCCGTTCACGTGGTGGCCGATCCGGGCTGGATGAAGATCTCTCAAGCCATCAACCACGGGTCCGGCTCGATCGCGTTGCCCTACATTGCTGTACTGGATGGCAACATGACCCTGAAGTACCTCGGAGACGGTGGTCAAACCAGCGCGTTTGAGGCCATCACACCGCACTTGGAAACGTTGACGGGCGTGGCGTACTCGACACCCAGTGGAGGTTGTACCGGGTTCTGTGAGGGCCAATCCGCGTCCGGTTGCTGGTGCGATGATTTGTGCAGCCAATACAATGACTGCTGCTCCGACCGCTGCGATGTCTGCGGCATCTGCAACTAAAGGGCTGGCCGCTATCGCGGACGCCTGAACAAGGACTACCAACAACCGATCCATGCGATATGAAGGCACCGTCTTTCGCCCCCCATCGGAGGCCAACAGCTTCATCCTGCAGGCCACCATCGGGTGCTCTTGGAACAAATGCACCTACTGCGACATGTACCGAGAGAAAGACTTTCGGATACGCTCGTTGGCGGACACACTGGAGGATTTGGCCCTCGCCAGCGAGCGCTATGGGCAACGGGTCGACAAGATCTTCGTAGCCGATGGGGATGCGCTGGTCATGCCCTTGGATCATTGGCTGCCCATTTTGGAAGCTGCCCAATCGGAATTTCCGCATCTGAGACGAGTCTCGTGCTACGCCATGGCCACCAACGTACAAGCCAAATCCGACCAGGAGTTGAAGACCTTGGCCGACGCGGGCCTCACCCGCCTGTACATCGGTCCCGAAACAGGCGACGACGCGACTATGAAGCGCATCGCCAAAGGTTCACGATTCGCCGACCACGTGGAAGCCGCAGAGAAAGCCCACGCGGCCGGCATGGAGCTCAGTGTGATCGCGATGTTGGGGGTCGCGGGTGTGGAACGTTCTCAGCAGCACGCGGAAGCCACCGCCGAGCTCATCACGGCGATGGATCCCGCGTTCTTCGCTGCCTTGACCACCACGGTCGTGCCGGGCACACCCATGGCTAAGCTGCAAGAATCGGAACGCTTTGTACTGCCCAGCATTGAAACCATGTTGGGAGAACTTCGCACCATGGTCGCGTTGGCAACACCCACCGATGCGCTCTTCCGCACCAACCATGCATCAAACTATCTGTCGCTCGCTGGTCGCTTGCCCGCGGATCGCGAGCGCATTCTCGCCGACATTGATCGTGCCTTGGATGGTGACATCCCCTTGCGACCGGAATGGAGCCGCGGCCTCTAAGAGCCTGCACG
>Ga0310121_10004249_pt1 | contig 12726 bp, 12 predicted proteins | sample CB27_Tmax_986_MG_FD_203504 | JGI IMG/M metagenome (GOLD analysis project Ga0310121, IMG submission 203504) | Marine microbial communities from Western Arctic Ocean, Canada - CB27_Tmax_986 | ecosystem: Environmental > Aquatic > Marine > Oceanic | place: Canada: Western Arctic Ocean | collected... | reverse complement strand
GCTGCTCTGGATCGCCCAAATTGTCGGACGACTCCTCCACGCCGATCAAAAACAAGGCATCGAATATGAAGAATACGACCGACTTACAGCAAGTTACTGAATCACGACGTATTTGGAACTACTGAATTTACATATACGCAGTTCTATTTTGCAAGGGTCCGATGCCGACAATGGGTGCTGCTTACGCAACTTACGCATCCGCACCCTGTCACCATGTCCAAGATCAGAAATGCTATTCGGAAAGAGCTGAAACGGAGGGGTTGGTCCGTTTACCGTTTAGAGCAAGAGGTTAAGCATGTTTCCACCTTTTCTGTAAATCGCTTCATGGCTGGAAAACGGGACATGACGACTGAAAAGGTGGACGAGATGTTTGCAATCCTGGAGTTGGAAGTTGTACGGAAGAGCAAAAGGTCGCCGAAGAAAGCGACGAAAAAACGCGGCACGAAATAGTCGGACAAAACGTGCCTACGTGACAGCACAACGATTCAGCACTTCACGACAGTCGGACAATTCACATCGAAGACTTAATTCGGCGTAGAGGCCGTTACGTAACAACGGTTTTGTTATTGGCGATGATCGGCTCACGATCGGCAGACATCAGCTCCTTGGCGACTGCCATCCCCGTTCCCGTCAAACGGATATTGCTTAATCGCCGTCCCCAACGTTTCCATGTGACCAGTAGGCCGCCCCGCTCCAGATCAACGATTGCACGCCGTAGCCTCATCCGCTCGTGGTCGGCGGTAATGTCAAACCATGCCCCGCAGCCGTATCGCGGACCGTGCTCGATCTGCTCGTCGAACGCGTCAATGTTCCAAACCTCCCACTCGCGCGGTCGCGGCTGTTGAGTCAGCTGATTCATCCGCGATAAACATTCGACGAGGACGCGAATGTGTTCCGATCTGAGGTTTGATGTTCGTTCCAATATAAAACTCTGCCTATTTTGCTCGTATCTCGCTGGTTGTCGGCATTGTTCTGTCAGAAAAGGACCCGCTCAACCGGCTTGCCTGTGACCTCGCTCGCGGATGAGTCGCGCAATTGGATCGTCCGGGTTAACCACATCGACCTTCGGCATGCGCTGCCGGTCCTTCGGTGACATTCCAAACTTCGTGGCGATCGCAGAGAACTGTTTCCACGCGACCGCCTTCAAGACCGCCCGACGGTATGCGTCGCATTGGGTGTCGCAGGCCTTGCGATACTCGCTCCACCATTCGCACAGGCCTTGGAGCTGCAACGCGTCGACACTTGTGGCTCGGCCCTGCTCGAACAGCTTGGGCACGATGTCGTCCCAGGCTTCCGACGCTATGCTGTCGAGACCATCGGGTTTAGTCGGCATGCCAGACGGGGCATCATTATGAAGCGGCTTCCTTCCCATCTTTCCAACTCCTTTCGAAATGTCGTTAAAATGTGCACGCCGGTGGCGACGATCAACGCCCTTCCAAATCGACACAATTTTGGCCCCCTTCCCCCCTGGGCCGGCGTCCATGACGCCAGTCGAATTATACACGATCGTCGCAGCGAAACGAAATCGCTAGCGAGATTGACGTGGCTCGTCAGGAGGCTTTAGAGAATCAAAAAGATCGGCTGGGGCAATCTCAAGTTAGAAGAAATGGAGCCCAAGAAGTAGCGGCTCACGGAAAGCTGCGGTGCGGCAAGTCGGTACACAAAAAGCGCAGATACGGAAAGCGGTCCAACAGGCCACTGACGCTTGAGCAGGCGTGGGCAGATTACGAACCGTGCAAGATTTGCAAGACTCCTAGATAGGGTGGGTTCTTGACGGGTCTCACGGCCTGACGCGTTTTGTTCGCTGCTGAACAGTGACGCAGACTCATGGCCTGAACTTGGTTCGTGGCAATCTCCCAAACATGCCCCCTCCTCCTATCTTGGTCAAGTGACGCGGCCAACACCGCTTTCGTATCTCCGACCAGTTTGACGGGTGAGTCACACGCGCGTGCGTAGGGTATGATTGACCTCGACTCGCCCGCTCTCCCACATACTGACGAAGGACAACCTCATGCGTCGTTTCAGTCTTGGCTTGCTGGTCCTCGTAATCCTCGCGACTCGATTTGACAGGAGGTCTTATCTATGGGCCGGTGAATCTGAAACTTCGCCGGACCTGATCAAGGCAACGATCAGCAAGTCGATTCCATTATTGGAAAAGGGGACCATCGGATCGGCTGATCAACGAGAGTGTTTCACCTGCCACAATCAGGCGATACCCGCCCTGGCACTTGCCGAGGCTCTACGACGCGGCTTTGCCATCGATGAAGATAACTTCGAACGACAAATTAGGCACACCGCAGCGCACTTGGAGCGTGGGCGGGAGAATTATCTCGCTGGCCTCGGTCAAGGTGGTAAAGTCATCACTGCAGGCTATGCCCTATGGACGCTCGAAGCTGGTGGTCGAAAGCGCGACGACACCACCGCCGCTGTAGTCAAGTTTCTCCTAGAGTATCAAAATGAGGCGAACCACTGGACGCATCGTGGTAATCGCCAGCCGTCGTCTGGGAGTGATTTCACTACTACGTACCTGGCGTTGCGAGGTCTGGTGACATACGGAACCGAGCAGCAAAAACCAGAGATCAATGCACGCACCAAACAGGTCAGAGAATGGTTGTTGAGCGAGACGCCGCAAGACACCGAAGATCGTGTCTTCCGCCTTTGGGCACTGCCGTATGTCGATGCCGACGAAGACACCGTAAAAAAGGCGACTTCAGAATTGATTAACAGTCAGCTAGACGACGGTGGTTGGGCACAGGCGGCCGGCATGGACAGCGACGCATATGCGACCGGAACCGTGCTCGTTGCACTGCTTCGTGGGGCCGATGTTTCAGCCGAGCACGCTGCCGTGCGCCGCGGTGTGCAGTACCTCGTCAGCAGCCAGTTAGACAGCGGTTCCTGGCACGTGGTGACACGAGCTGAGCCCTTTCAGACCTATTTCGAAAGCGGGTTTCCTCACGGCAAAGATCAGTTCATTTCGATCGCTGCCAGCAGCTGGGCGACACTGGCGTTGGTGAACTCACTTCCGGAAACACCTTAGGCGGCGAGCCGATAAGCAAATGGGGGTATGGCAACGAAAAGCCGGAAAATGGGCCACCACCGCTGTATCTGCACAAGATAGGCAAACGTTTTTTCCACACCGTCAGCGAAACCGATTCTGAGGTCGTGAATGAACAGCATGTTGTCTTATGGCAGGTTGAATCAGATTTAATCATCGGTCTTTGCGGAGGTCCGGAAGACCGAAGCCTGAACCCTATCCGGTCGGAGATTAGCGTCGAATCTGTTTCTTGTCCCGTTGTTACTACGATGGTCGCTTCCGTGTCCTGATCGACATAGAGAACGTATTTTCCAGGTCCGACGTATGGAAATCTGAAGCCGCCGTTGGAATCGGTTGAAATGGAGGCAGGGTCGGTGATCGGGATGCGGCAATGGAACGAGTCATGAGCTGGATAGCCTCCACTGGCCTCAACGGTGCCGAGGTTCATTCCGTAGATGTTAACTTCCTGGAGCTGCCGCCTGGACACATGAGTACGGTAACGCCGGCAACACGGCAAGTGTCGACGATCGTCGCGTGCGTGGTGGACTGAGCGTGCTGTGGTATGGTGATCCTGGCCCCAGCAAAATGGTCAATCGGCACGCCGCTGCCGCTGCTCCCGTGTCGATCAACGGTCGCCTGTTTGTCCAAGGCGACGAAAGCATCATGGCGTATGACGCCTACAACGGCCTCTTCCTGTGGGAGCTGGAGAACCCAGGAGCATTCCGCATGGCCCTCAAACGGGGCTACGAACCGGGCAATCTGATTGCCAGCGAGGACAGCGTCTTCAACGTCGTGGGTGATGAATGCTGGCATATCGATGCGGCCAGCGGCCAAATCAAGCGCAAATACCACGTTCCCGATACCCGGGACGATCGGCAGTGGGGCTACGTAGCGTACGCTGATGGTCGGCTCTTTGGCACCAGTGGCCGGCGTGAAACGCGCTCACCCGGAAACGGACGCCGTAGGCGACCAAAGCTAATGACTGACACGGACCGGCTGTTTCTTCGGTGAATCGGATCAAGGCTTGTTTACCGTGCCCGTCGGGCTGATCGTGTTGTCCAGTCGCGTCGGTTTGCCGCCAGAGGCAGGCACGGTATATAGAAATTCGTAGCCGCTGGGGTCCATGTCCGAGCGGAAGATAATTTGCTCGCCGTCCGGCGACCACTCCACCGAATCGAACTTCATGGTGATCCAGTGGCGTGAAGCGTCGCCGGCCCAGTACCAACCTCCCACGAGGTGGTACCTCGCGGCTGATCCTCCCGGCTTGAGCTTCAGCGGCACCACGGACACCAACTCCTCGAGTCCGATCGAGTTCTGGTCTGGCTCGATCCCTTGCCCCGGCACAACCACCACGCTGTCGGCCGTCTGCTGACCAAGACTTGCGACAAACACACCGGATGTCCCGTTGGTCGAGGGCTCCCAGCCCCCACCTCGATCGAAGACCCCGACGATGCGCATACCGTCGGGCGACCAACTGATGGAATGTATATGTTTGTACTGCCACCCGCCTCTCACGGCATACGTCAAGCCCAGCGGATATGCCGAGAAACCGGTTTTCGCATCAACGACCATCATGTCTCGCGAGATGCCGCCTATGCCCGCAGTGCATGCAATCTTCAGGCCGTCGGGCGACCAGACAGGCTCGTACACATTACCGGCACGGTCCAGCAGCAGCCGTTCACCACTGCCGTCAGCACCTATGACGTATAGGTTGAAGTCTCCATCACGGTCGCTAACGAAAGCGATATGCTTGCCATCGGGCGACCATGCCGGATGCCTCACCTGGCCCGAACTCTTCGTCAACTGTCTCTGACTGGCTCCGTCGGCATCCATCACATACAGATCCCAACCGCCGTCGCGGTCGGAGATGAACACCATTCGCTTGGCGTCCGGTGACCAAACTGGCTCAATGTCACAAAACGCATTGTGGCTGATGTTGTACGGATTCGACCCATCGGCGTTGACGACGTAAATCTGACCTTTCCCGTTGACCCAACACGAAAACGCCGCCCGCGTGCGATCAGGCGAAAGCGCCGGCGTGCGACAATAACCATCGATGTCGAAAAGCTGCACATCGGTTGCATTCGGGGACGAAGCGTCGATGAGATGGACGGACGTGCCGGCCACCGGGTTGATCGAGGGGACGCTGCTTCCGTAGTGCAGGACGCGCTGGTTTTGTCTGATATAGACGATGGGGACACCCGTCACGGCGTTTGAGCCTCGAGGCGGCGTTTCTTCCGTTTCCGGCCGCTTTGGATGGGCGTCGACGACATCCGCTGCCAGCGCACCACCGGCCACCTTGCCATCGCCGACAAGGGGCGCGATCACCAGCCAGGCGTCGGACCTTTTCTTCAGTGCCAGGAACAGCCCATCACCTGCCAGAGCGGCACTCGTCCAAACGGCACTGTCGCCGTGGGTATAGACCAAATCGCCGCGCAGGTCAGTCACCGACCAGAGTCGGTCCGGGCGCAGCCCGGGGAAACGGGCTTGCACCTGGACGGCGTGTTCGCTGTTGGCGTTGAACACCCACGCCAGGTGACGTTCATCGAGATGATACGAACGCTGAAAAATCATCTCGGCCAGTCTGGGATCACCGCTCTGTTCAATCAGGACAACGAAGGTGTTGTCCTGTTTACCTTTGCTCAGCAAATCACCGGCCTTGCTCTCGATGGAGGCAATCTCCCTTTCGGCGGTACGGAATGCCGTGTAATCGGTCGGGCCGAAGCGATGCTCGAACCAGACCCAGTAACCATCGTGGCTCATCGCCGCCTCGTACATCCACTGCGCGGCGCCTATCTCCATCGCGGGCTGATTGCCGAACAGGCCGCCCGTCCACGTGCCCAGGATATGCTTGATACCCAGTTTCCTGATTCGGTTGTGTCCTGTTTCCCACCAGGAAGCGTTGTTGTTAGGGTTGTACTGGCTTGCGTCTATCAGAAAGAACGGCGCCGCCGGGCTGTGCAGCCCCAGCGCCGCGCCCTCCTCCCGCCAGGATACTTCCCACTGCCCGGGATTGAAGAACGGATAGGCGGAGAAAATGAAGTCGGGCTTGACCCGGCGCACCTGCTCGGCGACCTCGTGGTACTGAGCGGTCAAGGCATCACGCCGACTGCCCAGGTAGTCGTGGAGAAGACGGCGATCCTTAAGCCAGGCGTACCTTTCGGCGCGGGCGACGGTCTGGGCCACTCCCTTGTCGGCGGTGAACTCTCTAAAGCACGAGTCACAGTAACACAGATACTCGCCCATCTGGTCGTACGCGGTTGCGCCGTAGGACTCCCAGTCGATGTGCAACCCGTCGACGACGCCGGACCTTGCCGCCATCATCGCCGGTTTGCGAAGCCACGCGCCCGCCACCTTTTCGTCCAACGGACACGGGACATACTGGCTGGACGTAATCGTCATGCCAAGGGCGACTTCCTCCTGTGAAGTACGCCCGTGTCGGTTCACCGCCAGACGCGCGCCGACCTGCTTGGCGATGGGCCGGTAGTTCGCGGATTTGAGACTCACAAAATATCTCAGTCCGTGCTCTGTGGCTAAAGTCGCCAGCGGCGTATCGATCTTGTCACCAAGATCTTTATCAGTTATGAAAATCGTAGCTCCGGCGGCGCGCACCTTGCGCATGAGATCCTCGTTGGACTCTCGCTTGGAGGGGTCGACGCCGGACTGAAACCGACTCCACTGCCCCCAGAAGAAGCGAATCTTACCCTGCTCCCACCAGGGCGTGTCCTGCGCTGGCGCCGAATATGCGGTCGATACCAGGCAGGCCATGACAGCCAAGCCGATCACGATAAACACGTGCCGCTTCATGAATGTTGCCCGTTCTGAACCTCGAAGAGGTCGCGGTGTAATGGTTCAGCCCGAAGTGGAATGAGGGCCGCAGGCCCTGACCGCGTGGTATGACCCGCCACTGTGGCATTGGGTCGGATTCGCTGATCTCAATCAAAAGTCCGGATCGCAGGTGTAGTGCTGGAACTCGGTCAGCCCGTAGTCCAGGATTTCCCATTTGGATGTACCTGAAACCGCTCCAGGCTCGGAATGTCGCCTATTGTAACCGCATGCGCCCCCCCCCGTGTCTAGCGCATCGGAAGTTTTCTCATTCTTCTTTCCCTGGGCCCAGTTTCTGCGTTCCTGTCGTTGGATTCACGCCCCTTTAAGCTCTTTGGTCCGGCTTCTTGCCCGTTGTGCGCAGACTTTTCCCCCTGAGGCCAGTGTTTTTCTGCCACGACGCGACTCCTACGCAAGCATCCGGCCATTGATGTCTGGTGGCGGCAACGCGAGTCGCTCGATGCGGTCGAGAATCGCTGCGAACAACCTCCGCGTCACAGCCACTTCGGCAAGTTGGAACGTCACGTATTTCGAGTGCCGCGTCACCTTCGCTCCGATCTTGACGAGTTTCTCTCGTAGCGTTGTCAACGACCAGTGCTTCACAACACGGGGCAGGGCCAGCCGACGCAAAAAGTTGGCCAGGTTGTAGGCCAAGGCGAACAATTGCAACCGCGTCTGGTTATCCTTGAAGGTGCGGCAGGAGAGCTTCGTCCACTTCACCGCGTTCTTCCCTTCCTTGATCCACTGCTCGGCCGTCCCACGTTGGGCCTGCGCGAAGGCCGTCCCACGGGACGGGTGAGAAGGTGCTCGATTTCGCGCTCCAATACCGCGTTGACCTTGATGCGAATGGCGTAGTGATAACCTTCTTTCTCCAGCAGACGGTACAGCGCCGGATTGGCAAAGGCCGCGTCACCGCGAAAGAACTTTGTCCAACCTCCGCATCGAACCGAACCGGCAAAGTGCATTCGGTGTGCGCTAACCGAAACTCAGTCTCTATTTCACTCTGATGATTATAGACAAAATTAGAGCCAAACATAAGTAACATAAGCCTGTCCGATCGCCCCATGACGCGGGAGAAATGGACGGACAACGAGGCAGGATCTTGAAAAAAGGAGGGCTGTTGGCTAGGTTTAAGGGCTGATGGGGATTGAAATCACTATCAGTGGGAGAAATACGCATTTCCATGGCGCTGGATCACGGTTGCGGTACATCTCGGCCAGATGGTCGTCGTTGGCCAACCGTTGTTCGAGGTGGCGCATTCGGCTGGGCCCGGCTGTCCGAATCATGACATCGCCGTACGCCCGCTCAATCTAGAAACGAGCGCCCAACGCCATGCGCTCGCGGAGCATCGGCAAGTCCTCTTCAGCGTGTCGCTGCTCTAAATTGATCGTAAACATTCTTCGGCGTGTGCCTCCGCCAAAGGCGGCATGCTTGGTGTTGTGGTTAAAGACGACCAGGTCGCCCGGCTCGGTTTCGACGGCGATGGCCGGGACTTCCGCCCCGTCGACGTCCCACAGCTATCGGGTGCGGGGGTCTCGATGATTCGCCATCGCCTCGTGAAGCGATTGAGCGAACGTGTCGTTGAAGCGGTGGCTGCCGGGGACCACCCGAACGCATCCGGTATCGGCCGTGAGCGTATCCAGGTAAAAGGCCATTTTGATCGCAACATATTTACGGTCGAAGAATCCGTCCGAGTGCCAGTTCGTATCGCCGACGTAGAAATTGCCGTCACTTCCGGAGTAATTGAAATCGTCGCCCAGAAGCGACGCGGCAATCCCTTCGATCCGCGGGTCGTCGAGCAGGCAGCTTAGGTATTCGTCCTGATCGATGAACGGAACGAGCGCGGATCGCTGTTTGTGGTCGTGCGGACGGCCGTCGTGCCCGCCGCCGTGAGCGGCCCACACACGTTCGAAGCCGTCGATAATCTTGCCGATCTCGTCGCGCAGCAGTCCCGGAAAAATCAGAAACCCGAATGTTTCGAAATACGCGACTTGCTGTTCATTTAGCTTCATCCGTCGTTCCCTTCGTCGTGGAACTCCTTCTCCCGACCGGGCAATTCCGCCCGCTACGGCCTCCAATCGATCTGGTTGGGCCAGGCGCTGCGGGTGGCGTCGAGGCGTTTGGGCGCGTCGCCTGCGGCGGGGACGAGATAGACATGAAAATACCCGTCCTCCGACATGTCCGACGAAAACGCCACTTGCTTCCCGTCCGGGGACCACTTCGCCGAACTAAACGTCTTGACCGCCCACCTCGGCGAGCCGCCGCCCTTGGAGTACCAACTGGCCCGCGTCCAATCTTGCGGAGGGTCGGCCGAATAAGATCGAACGCTCGGCGCCGAGACCAGCCGGTTCTTCTCCTCCTTCAGCCCGCCGACCAAACCCCAGACGTTAAACCCGGGGGCGTAGGTATCCACGTCGACCAGAAACACCCCCGTCTCGTCGGGCTTTTGGCCGCCGCCATGCACGCCGGCCACATGCTTACCGTCCCGGGACCAGGCCGGTCCGCTCAGCGAGACCATCTTTAGGACCTTCTTGACCTTCCCCGTTTCCAAATCGGCAACCAGCAACGCGTTTTGATTGGGGTTGTCGACGCCGATGCAGGCGATGCGGCTTCCGTCAGGAGACCAGGCCGGGTCCCACACGTCGTCGTGATGCCGGACCACGACCCGCTCGTTGGAGCCGTCGCTGTTGACGACGAACAGATCGACGTCGTCGCCCATGTCGCGGCAGAAGGCGATCCATTTCCCATCCGGCGACCAGACGGGTTGCGAGTCGCGGCCGGGGTCATCGGATATTCGCCGCTGATTCTTCCCGTCTCGGTCCATGACATAGACGTTCCAATCCCCGTCGCGATCCGAGAGAAAGGCGATGCTCTTTCCGTCCGGCGACCAGACCGGGTTGCGGTCGCAGTGCTCGTTCTTGCTCAGATTCACCCAGCGCGATCCGTCGGGCAGCGTCGGGGCGACGGCGGAACTGCTGTCGTAGGTCCATCTCGATCCGGCGTAATCAGGATCGATGACGTAGATCTGGCCACGGCCGTTGGAATCGTGAACGAAAGCGATTCTTTGCCTGTCGGGAGACCAGCTCGGCGACCAGAGAAATCCCTTCACCTGACGCAGCCGCTTCGACTCGCCGCCGTCGGCGCCGATGGTGTGGATCGCGTTGCCGATGGTCCAGCCGTCCGACCCGTTATAGCCCAACCGTTCAGTGACGGTGACGACCAACGACGGGGTGTCGTCGTCGGATTCCGAGGAAGGAATAAAGACCTCTCCCGCCGGATGCGGCGGCATGGTCTCGTCTTCGTCTGTATAGAGAACCGATCCCTGCGCGACGATCTCTGTTTCCGTCGTCGGGTTCAGCTCGATAAACAGCTCGGACCGTTTGGGAAGCGAGGCGACGATGCCCTCGCCAAGCCGCTCGGCCGTCCAGACCGCCTGGCGTCCTTCGCGGACGTAGGCCGCCTCGGCGATGGGGTCTTTGACGATCCATCGGCTGTCGGCCGGCAAGCGGGGAAAGCGGAGGCGCAGGCGGACGGGCCAATCGGTGTGGACGTTGTTGACGTGCAGAAGATGACGATCGTTTCGGTGATAGGTTCGCTGGACGATCTTGTCGACAAAGGCCGGATCGCCCGACCACTCCACCACAGTCGCAAAGCGGGTGTCGGACTCGCCGTGGAGTAGGAAGTCGCCGACCTTCTGCTCGGTGGCCTGGACCATTCGGTTGGCCAACCAGAAGGTCCGCCAGGTGTCGGGGGTCAATTCCTGCTCCAGCCAGACCCAGTAGCCATCGCTGGCGGCGATGGCCAGCTCGTAGAGGATCTGCGGGGCGGAGACAGCGGTGTAGGGCTGTCCGCCGAAGAGGATGTGGCCGTTGGATCCGCCGACGCGGATGTAGCCTTTCTTTTTGCTGCGGGTGTGGAGCGACTGCCACCAGGTCCGGTTGTGGGCCTCGGACTGATGGCGGTTGTCGATGTCGAAGAAGGGGGCGTCGGAATGGTGCAGGCCTTCGGCGATCTCCGGGGCCCACTGGAGCATGTCGTAGCCGGCGAAGATGAAGTCGGGCTTAATGGCCCGGACCTCCTCTGCGAATCCGCGAAACATCTCGGCCCGCCGTTTGTCAAAGAGGGCCGCGAAGTCGTCTAGATGGCCTCGCTGCTCAAGCCAGCCGTGACGTCGGTCTTTGGGCGGAAGCTCGTCGAGCGTTTCGTTCTGGTCGGCCAGGAATTTCCGGAAGCAGTCGTCGCAGAAGCAGTGTCGGGCGTCGCTGCGAACGCCGTACGGCTCCCAGTCCAAGTGTAGGCCGTCGACCAATCCGCTCCGGGCGGCGTCGAGGGTGGGCTCGATGAGCCACTTGTGATAGGCCGGCGCAAAGAGCGGACACGGCAGTAGACCGTAGCGCTCGTGTCCGTAGGGCTTGCCTTCCGCATTAACTGAGATGCGGCGGTCGGGGAAATTGCTACTTGCGTTTTGAGCGAATGTGTACAGATAGATGACGCCAAAGTAGCGCATGCCATGTTTTCGCGCTAAACGTGCTTGCGTTTCTTCGTAAACGATGGGAAACCCCGGGCGATAGCGAACGAAGACCGTCCCTCCGGCCTGGCTTAGTTCACGTATTAGGTCCTCGTTATGGGCCTTGTACTGATCTGGAGTCCTCGACCAGAGATCGGCGCTGAATTTTCCGACATCCCGGCCATGCCATGCTCGGTCCGGTCGGATCTCCCCTCTGTGGCGGGTCCATTGGCTCCAAAAGTATCGGATCTTCTGCTGTTTCCACCAAGGCGTGTTATCGGTTGGCAACTTCGACTGAGCCGAGGCGGCCAGGGTCAGGATCGAGATGAAGATCAAAGACATCAATCCTTGAGCGGCTATCCTGCGATCGGTTCGTAGGTTGGGCATAGAGACGATCCCCCTTGTAGCGGCTGGCATCAGCTTCGATCGACGACGGCAACGTGATTTACCGCTGGCGGGTATCGCCAAAACGACATATCCGAGTCGCACATCATTCTAGGTGCGCTGTGGCGATGATTATAAACGCGGCCCTCATGCGTCTATCCGCTGAACGCGGTCGCTGAAGGAATCGCCTGGTTAGGGATGTTGACCATGGGGCAGGCTATCCCGATCATACAGTCCAACGGAAACGAACATATCGAGGAATGATATCTCATGGCGCAGTACACCGGGGACCTAATCAAGCAGGCGCTCGATTGTGTTTCGTATTCGACGGAGAGCTGATAGGAATTTGAATCCCCACAAAGGGATACATACCCCCCCCATGCACGTTACGATTTCGTCCCTGATCCTATCCGTCCTGTGGTCGGAATGCAAGAATTATCATGGATTTCTACGGAATTGTTTGGGGTTCTCTCTGGACTCTCTCATTCGGTTCAAATGTGTCCGGTTAACTGACGAGTAGTTCCCCAAACCTAAGGCCCGGTACTGACCAGTTTCCGTATCCATGATCGCGTAACGGTGTCGACGATGCGCCTCGCGCGTGTTTATTGAAGGGACAGGTGGAAGGCTTCTGGGGCCCACGAGGGCTTATAGAAACTCCGGATGGTACAAGAAATCTGTAGCCAAACTCGCCCCTTTGCCGCCCCCGCTCAGACCAGGTTCGGATGAGAACTTGACCATCAACCTGTCTCCCCATAGTGCGGCGCGGAAATCGTCCGCGGAGCTTATTGCAACGGGGTTATCGTGCGGCGGTGTGACACACCGCCCGCAGTTCGGTTTAACTCAAACTCGCCGAGGTTGCATCGACCGCTGCGGAATCGTGTTCGTGCCAACTCGCAGCGGTGAAATCCACCGACTGCAGTTCGGAGCAGTGAAAAGTGTAGTCAAAGTGATGGCGCTGGGCAACGCGTGGCGGCCT
>Ga0310121_10004248_pt1 | contig 12728 bp, 6 predicted proteins | sample CB27_Tmax_986_MG_FD_203504 | JGI IMG/M metagenome (GOLD analysis project Ga0310121, IMG submission 203504) | Marine microbial communities from Western Arctic Ocean, Canada - CB27_Tmax_986 | ecosystem: Environmental > Aquatic > Marine > Oceanic | place: Canada: Western Arctic Ocean | collected... | reverse complement strand
TCGAGTGCTGAAAACGCTCGCGATTCACCGGAGGGCTTGCGCCCTACCGCTAAAATCGTCGCGGTTTGTGCCAAAGTAGATGGCATTGGGCGTTAGCCTACTGTTTCCGAGAAAATCGCGTCCCGGGCTGTTGCGAGTCCGGCTACGAATTGCTCAGCCCTAAAACTGAGGTTTGACGAAGCGTTAGTTGGACAGCGCCACTTTGGTTGACGCACGATCTGCGGGTGAAGATCAGCTCTTGCGCGACGCTAGACCAGTTCGTTGATCAAACCGCGCTCTTCCAGGAGAAAGCGGGGCCGGCCGGAATGATCGGGAAAAGTGCGGGCAGGATCGATTCCCAGGTGACGGTACACCATGGCCAAGACGTTTTCGGGGCGGTAGGGCGCTTGCGAGGGAACTTCGCCCTTGGGATTCGACGCACCGATGACCTGGCCGACCGGCAGTCCTCCACCCGACAGCATCACGCTCATCAAATTACCCCAGTGGTCGCGTCCCGGCGTGCCCTCGCCACGACCATCGTTCATCCGCGGCGTCCGGCCGAATTCTCCCATGGCAACGACCAGTACGTCTCGGTCCAGGCCACGCTCGTAGAGGTCGTTGACCAAGGCAGCCACCCCTTGATCGAACGGAGCGCCGCTGCGCGCCATGCGTTCATCCAGATCCCAGTGCATGTCCCAGCCGCCAGCCCGAACTGTCACGAATGTCGCTCCTGCCTCGACCAGGCGACGAGCCAGCAACATACTCTGCCCGACGGTCGCGCGGCCATAGGCGTCACGTGTCGTGCTGTCTTCGCGTTCGAGGTCAAAAGCCTCACGAGCTCGTTCGCCTGCAACAATCTGAAACGCCTGTCGGGTGAAATCATCGACCGATTCGGCCACGCCGCCGGTGTCGAGCAGACGGCTGGAATCATCGAGCGATCGGAGCAGCTGGCGGCGATCCGAAATCCTTAGCTCGTTGAGCCCGCCGGCTAGCGTGAGATTTCGAACTTGAAAGCGCTTGTTGTTCGGATCGCCGCCGGTTGCAAAGGCGTTGTAGCCGTGCCCGAGCCAGGCGGCGTCGCCGAAACGCATCACACGCGGGATTGCCACATAGGATGGTACGCCGGGCGCGTTCGCGCCACGCAGTTTGGCGACCATCGATCCGGCGCAGGGCATTTCGTTGTCGCGATTCTGCCGGTCGCGGAGGTAGTACCCGGTTTGCGTCAGATGCGCCGACGTTTGATGGCTGCCTGAATCGTGATGCAGCGAGCGAATGACGGCCAGCTTGTCCATCACCTGCGCCTGCTGAGGCATCCGGTCACTGAAGATGACTCCCGGCACATTCGTTTGGGCGACCCCGTACATACCGCGAAATTCGGACGGCGCTTGAGGCTTGGGATCGTAAGTCTCGTGTTGAGGAGGCCCGCCTGCCAGCTCGACGAAGATGACCGATGTGGCCGGTGCAGGGCGGCCTTGCGAGGCCGCTTGGGCGCGGTAACGCAGTAGCTGGGACAAGGTCAAGCCGCCCAGTCCGAGGAAGCCGGCCCTCAAGAAGTCGCGACGACGAACACCATCGCAACATGTGAATCGTTTGCCTCGCAACTCGATCATGAATCTCTTTCTATTCTCTGGATGGCCGGCCGCCGACTCCGATGCTCACATCAACGTACGTCGATGGATATGGATTCTACCAGAATCAAGGCGATTCAGGAACCGCTTTCGGAACCGCGCATGGCACGCAAAGCATGCCGGGCCCAAAGGCCAAGATCAAATCGAGTGCGTCGCCAAGTCTTAATTTTGGGGTCGCCGGAGTCGCGCGACTTCGGGCCAGAACGAGAACACTCCCGAACTCTCTAGCTGTCTGCAGCAAGCTGAATCGCAACTCGGCGATCTTGCCAGAGTATTGCCGCGAAAAACACAACAAACACGAAGAGATAACTCGCTTCCCTTCCCCTTTTGCATTGCAAATGCATAGAGTTTTGTTTTCTTTGCAAAGTTTTTCGTTGGCAGTTGGAGCACGTTGTCGCGTCTGGAGTTAGGTGCCGATGAGAGACCTGCGCACAACAAGTTAGACACAGATCACAGCGATCGGATTTCTGTGCACGCAAACGATCAAGATTCGCGCACAGTGCGCGCATTTTTCTTCTCTGCGGTCCTTTGCGTCTCGGCGCTCTCTGCGTTTAGATGGTTGACGTCGAAACTAAACGCAGAGTTCGCAGAGGCGCAGCGCGGCCGTTGGCCGCAACCAAAGGCGAACGAAGGCCACGGATCAAACACAGAGGACCGAATCCCGTTCCAAATTGCCCGCAGATCACGCAGATGAAATGCTCGATGTTCTAGATAGCCGCAAAGAACGCAAGAAACGCAAGAAGGAAGATCGACAAAGATGGAGCAAGATAGAATTCTTCAACGTTGCACCCCGGCCTCTGCTCCTGACTTCCTTGCGTCTTTTTGCGTTTTTTGCGGCCATTTCTCCTGATCTGTGGGCTTTCCGTTTGAAGGCTGCAACGCCAGCGCCCAGCAACTCACCAATCTTGCCGCATAGAGAGAATTCGCGCACCATGAACAAACTCTGACTGTTTGCAGTGCAGAGGGCCGCAGAGTATTCGTTCAGCCCGTATCGTTGATTTTCTCGTTGCCGACTCGCCGAAAAAGTGCGTGCAAAACACGACCTGACGGGAAACGACGCCATCATTTGGTTGCGGCCAAAGGCCGGGCGAAGCTTCAAAGGGGATTTTTTGAAGGCTTAACTCGATCTCGAGACATTCTTAGTACACCGATTCGAGGAACCCACAACCCTTCTCGTTGTAAACCTCGAAGCACGCGCCGATGATTCGATACGTGTCGTCTTTGTACAAGAACTCGTCCATTCTTCCATTTTCTCTTCTTTAATCTGCGTCAATCTGCGTAATCTGCGGGCTTGTCTCTTCCTTCGGCGGTGCTATTCGGTCGTTTTTGGATTCAGGATATGCAGACTTCCGTCGATCGCGAAACGCTGGGCGGACGTTTTTTCTCGCGACTCAGCCGGCGCGCCCTCCACTTCGAAACCCGCGTCTTCGATCATCTGAAAAGTACGATTCTTCGCATCACCGCGGCTCGAAAGGTAGCCGTCCACGAATAAAGAGTTAGCGGGATAGAGAGCAAGCGATTGCAAATCGCGCAGGTGACCCTCCCGTCCGCCGGCAACTCGAATCTCGGCGTCCGGGTTTATGAACCGAAACAGGCAAAGAATCCGTAGACACCGCTGCGGTGTTAACTGGTCGAAATCGTAAACGGGGTTTCCCTGAATCGGAACGAGAAAGTTGATCGGAATTGACGCAGCCGCCAGTTCACGCAGCTCGTAGGCAACGTCGATAATGTCATCGTCGGTCTCGCCCATGCCAGCAATCATGCCGCTACATACTTCGAGCTTCGCCTGTTTCGCTGCGTGAATTGTGGCAATCCGATCCTGATAAGTGTGAGTTCCCACAATCTTCGGCGTGTGTGCCTCGCTGGTGTTCAGATTGTGGTTGAGGCGATCCAGACCGGCTTCTTTGAACAGTTGCGCTTTCTGGTAGTCGACTAGGCCGGCTGACAAGCAAGTACGAATGCCAACCTCGTCCGTGATCCGCCGGATCACCCGGGCCAGGTGCTGCGTCTCTTTCGTGCTGGGACCACGACCGCTTTGGACCAGGCAGTAACGATAAACACCCTGTTGCTTGGCCTGGCGAGCTTCCTGAATGATTTCTTCTTCGTCCTTCAGACCGTAGGGACGAATCGGAGCTTCGGAAATGCGAGACTGCCCACAGTAGCCGCAGTCCTCTGGGCAGAGTCCGTTCTTGATATTGTCGATTTGATGGACTTTTACTTTTCGCCCGAACCGTTTAATGCGGACATCTCCCGCGGCCGACACCAGCCGCAGTAAATCGGGTTGCTCAGCTGCCAGTATCGTGCGTGCGTCGACTCTCGAGAGTAGCCGACCCTGCAGCGCGTCCTGTGTCCATTGCTCATAGTGCATCGGCATCAAAAAACCTCAGGCCTTGCCCTGTTTTCGACGGGCATCGTAGTATCCTAGCGGTGAACGGAAAATAACTCGTGGTGCGGGCGTCCCGTCTTTCTTTGCAGCCGAGACGGCTGCACCTCAAATCGGAAAGTTATCAGTCGGTCACCCCGAAGCGGCGATTCTAACGAATGATTTCGCAATGCGGTAACGCAGTTTTCAGTTCTCGAAGACCGTTCCGGGATATGCCCGTATTCACTAGCTTTAGTCTGGTGAGTTGTTTCAGGCCCATGAGTCGCTTGAGACTCCTATCGGTGATCGGCGCACCGATCAGGTTGAGCGTCTTCAGTTTGACTAGTGTCTGCAGCGGTTCGAGACCGTTGTCGGTAATGATAGGTCCTGCAAAGCCTGTGGAGTATAACAGCTCGAGGTGCTGCAATTCTCGCAAAGGATGCAGGTGGATTAAGCCGCGGTCCGTGATCGGCAGCAGGCTGAGGTTCAGTTCACGCAGTCGCGTCATTCGCTCCAGGTGTACCAAGCCGTCGTCGTCGATGTGGTTCCCGTAGAGGTTCAGTAGCTCGAGTTCGCTGAGGTTTCGTAGGTGCCCAACGCCCGTGGCGGTAATGCGAATCGATTCGAAGCCGGCCTTTTTCAGAACCAGTGCCCGCAGTTGTTTCATGGAGCCCAACGTTTCACAGCCGGCGTCGGTCACTTGTTCGCAGACCTCTAGATCTAAGGCCAGCAAGGTCTTCATCCGTCGTAGATGGGCGAGACCCTTGTCGGTCACTCCGACTCCGGTCAATAACAACACGCGCAGATGCCGGGCACGACTGAGCTGCTCGATACCCTCGTCGGTAATGCTGCGGCACAGTTCCAAATTGAGTCCTACCAGAGAGGGCAAGTCGGCAAGCTGCTTCACTGCCGAATCGGTCACGTCCGTTCCGGCCAGATTCAAGATGAACGGTAGCGTCAGCTTTGTGAGCCGCTCCCACAGTTCCGTGGCAAACGTTCCTTGAGGCGTAAGGTGCCGGTTGTCAAGCGAGATCAGCAGGACCTGATTACTATCGTTACTTTCGCTACGCCCGCTGGCGTATCGGTAGAGGCGCTTATTATCGGACCCGTCGTACGACGTGGCGGCGGAAACCGATGCGATGGAGACGTCCGATTCGCGGAGCGCCACCAAAATGCTGTCTTGAACCTGCGGCGACGGGGCTGGAGACGCCAGCGACAAGGCGGAGGCACCGCGGAGATCATAGACCCATAGCTCGTTCTTCTCGCGCAGGTAAAGCCTACCGTGAGCAATTACCGGATGGGCCCAACTGTCTCCGCCCGCGCCAGGAATTTGAAACGTGCCATTCAGTCGGTATCCTTCCGCTGTCGCTTCGATCAGTGCCATGATGCCGTTCTGATATCTGAAATAGAGCTGTCCGTCGGCGCACACAACGGAGGCCGATCCGACGCCCGGACCGCGCCGCTTCCATTTGACGCGGCCTGAACGCAGCTCGATACAGGTGGGCAGACCGTTATTCGAACCGTGGCCGCCATAGATGTAGTCCCCCAACAGCAAAACACCGCCGTGGTGGTTCTGAAAGCGGCTGCCGCTGAGTCGATAGACTTCCTGGGCGCTGACGCCTCTTGCTCCAGCGGGAACCAACTTGAGCAGAACGCTGCCCGTGTTGTAGCCATTGGCCGCAAAAACGAGGTCTCCGCGGGCAACGGGTGTCGGGATGTTCGCCGTACGATTGGCCAGTGAGTTATATCCCCACAGGAAACGACCATCGTCGGTGGCGACTCCGATTACGCCGCGGCCGACGAGTTGGATGTATTGGCGGATTCCCGCCCCTTGCGTGATGACGATCGAAGAAAATCCAGCCCCGTCGTAACCGACTGGACCGATGTCGGGCATCTTTGACTTCCACACGACGGCACCGGTGCGTTTGTTTAGTGCGACTAACATCGCCTCGGGGCCGCCCGGCGTACAGACAAGCCAGTTGCCGTCGACCAGGGGCGATTCACCATACCCCCGACCAGGCATGCGTCCGCCAAAGTCATTTGGCAAATGCCTCCGCCACACGAACTCTCCTGATTCGGCGTTAAGACATACCAGCTCGCCATCCGGGGCGAGCGCATACAGCCGATCACCGTCGACCGTCGGGGTGGAACAAGAATTTCGCGACGTCGTGCCGATCCGGCAAGTCCAGTGCTGTGCGCCCGTTTCCGCATCCAACGCAACGCAGACCACGTCTTCTTCGTGATTGCCAATCGTGAATACGCGGCCGTCGCTAATGGTGACGCTGGCGTAACCCTGGCCCAGCCCGGATGCGTGCCAGACGGTCCGGGGTCCTCCCTCTGGCCAGCTGGGCAACAGATCGATCTCTGGGGAAACCGCGTTCCGCTGAGGACCTCGCCATTGCGGCCAGTCATCCGCAAGCAAAACAGCGCACGGTTTCGCTCCGATCGTGAAGCCGACCAGTAGAGTAACTAACCAGACGCGGGAGCTTTGTTGATACATCGTTCAGGTGGTCGCCTTCCCGCCAGGGGCAACGCCCCGATAGGCCCCTATAGTCGCCGATAGTCGCTGTTCGCTCCGCGAACAGAACACGTAGTTCGCGGAGCGAACAACGACAAAGGACTTGAAGACAAAAAGCTGTCCGTTTCGTTCTGTGTGCCACTGGCTCTGCCAGTGCTGAATTGCTTATCCACGTCGCGTAACGAACACTGGCAAAGCCAGTGGCACCCGAAACGCGTCTCGCCGCGGCCACGAAATTTGTTCGCAGCCTCGCAGCGAACAACGACGATCCCCGACTCTCCCGCTGATTTATCCTGAGCATTGACGGGCTATCTTACATCCCGGCATCGCGCAGCATCACGCCAAGATGGTCTTAATCGGCGTCCCGCGATCGATGTCAAGACGTTTCTGGCCGGGGACATCCAGCCTGCTGGGATCAAGGCCCAGCAGATGCAGCACTGTCGCATGTAGGTCGGTGACATAGTTTCCACCATCCACGGCATGAAAGCCGAGTTCGTCGGTAGCGCCGTGCACGGTGCCGCCCTTGATTCCACCCCCTGCCAGCCAGACGGTGAAACCGTGCGGGTGATGGTCGCGACCACCGGTTCCTCCGCCACGAGTTTCCCCACCAGGTGTCCGACCGAACTCGGTGCAAAAGACAACGCACGTCTCGTTCCAAAGTCCGCGCCGCTGTAAGTCCTGCAGCAGAGCAGCGACCGGTCGGTCGGTCTCGGCGGCCAGCCGCGCGTGATTCGCTTGCAACGATCGGTGCGAGTCCCAGCTGCCGTACTTCTGGGGATACACCTGCACGAAGCGCGTTCCCCGTTCGACCAACCTACGGGCTGTTAACAATCTCTTGCCCGATTCTTGGGTAGGTTTCTGGTCCAACCCGTAGAGCTTGTTGGTTTCCGCGGTTTCTTTGGAAAGATCGAGAACCTCGGGCACCGCGAACTGCATCCGAAACGCCAGCTCATAAGCTCGAATGCGTGCCCGCAGTTGTTCGTCGCGCGGGTATTCTACGTGATGCAACCGGTTCAGCTGCCCGATCAACTGGTATTGGTTCGCCTGTTCCTCCGCGAGGACGTCTGAGGCCCGGCTCCCGTATAGCAGTGGGCTGTCCGCATCCGACGATAGGGGTATCCCGTTGTGTTGCGGACCCAGGTAAACCGATCCAAACGACTCTCGGGTATCGGCGCGAGTCGGTCCACCCAGTACGACAAACTGAGGCAGGTTCTCGTTCAAAGTTCCCAGACCGTAATGCACCCATGAACCGAGACTCGGCTCCGTCGGATCCAGGCGATGCCGGCCCGTATGTATTTGGTTTTCTGCGTTGTGATTGCTGTCGGTCGTGTACATCGAACGGACGAAGGCGATGTCGTCGACGCAGTTCGCCAGCTCCGGCCACCAGTCGGTGATCTCGATTCCGCTCTGGCCTCGTTTTTCAAATCCCACTTGCAGCGGAAAGATCTTCTGATAAACATCGCGTGTTTCGTCGGCGGCAGTCGAGCGAAATCGTTGTTGAAAGAAGGGATTGTCCTGCGGGTGCCGATAGGGTGTCTCCGAGAAGGTCTTGCCGGCGTATCGGTTTAGTGCCGGCTTGGGATCGAAAGTCTCCAGATGGCTGTATCCGCCCGAAAGGAAAATCCAAATTACGGACTTCGCCTTCGGTGGGAAGTGAGGCTGAGGATCTGGCGGCTGCCCGTCTCGTCGTGATCGAGTTGTCCCCGCTGAACCGTCGTCGGCGCGCAGCCCGCCGTCGCGATGCAGCATGGCACCTAGAGCCAGGCCGGTGAAGCCCATCCCCAGATCTGCCAGGAACGTCCGTCGTGTGCTTGGTCCGCACGAATTACAGGGCTTATGCATGACTCTCGACTATTCCTCAGCTCCGATAAACTGCGACTGAACCAACGAAAGCGCAGGACGCCGCCGAAGACCACGCCCATCACTTCGTTCTGAGCGTGCCACCCGTGCCATCAAACGCCATCCATGCGGACATTGGAAGTCCCGCCTGGGGTGGCACGTTGCGGCACGGGTGGCACGTCCCTGAGCCCGAGGCGAAGGGCGTGGTGAACTTTGGCATCGTTTACAGAATAGAAACATCACGATCAAAAAGGCGGATTCGGCTACTGACCACTACCTGCAAAGCTCCTCAACGAACCGTCACAAAGTCATTATGGCAATAAACTGCGCCGACTAAACTCTCTCTAGCACGCATCCAGGGATCGCTGGCCGGCGCGATGGAACCCTCGGGCGTTGATCCGGCCGCGTTCTTTGCGTCCGGCCGTCGAAAAAGTCGGACCTGTTTCCGCAGGAACTCGTGACAGATAGCAGCCTCGTCCGACGTCGGATACCGAGACAAGATTTGTGCGAAAGCGGCGGCAACAAACGCTGCCTCTCGCAGAGTCTCGTCAGAGTAGCGTCGCTGGATATCTTGCCAGAGCCGACGAGCGAGCAGTCGGCTTTGGTTGAGCATGAGCCGGCTGTTCGTCAGTGCGAGCGCTTGCTGGGGCACAACGCTGTCGTGACGCCGATAAGCGTCACATGGATCGGGTGGGTCGAATACGGACATGAACTGAAGTCGGCCGCCTTCGGGATGCTGCGTAAAGTACAGACTGCGACGCGGAGAAGTTGTTCCATACTGAATGTCGATGTCTTGCCCGCCGAGGCTTAGATCGAGCTGACCAGCGGCTGCCAAGATCCCGTCGCGCACGTTCTCCGCTTCCATTCGTCGGCTGTTGAAGTGCCATAGAAAACGATTTTTTGGATCGGCGCTCAGATTCTGCTGATCCCGTTGGCTCACGTTCGACTGCATACGGTACGTGCTGCTCGTGACGATCATTTGGTGAATGTGTTTCATCCGCCAGCCGTTTTGCATCAGCTCGATAGCCAACCAATCCAGTAGTTCCGGCAGCGAGGGTTGCTTGCCGCTGCGTCCGAAGTCGTAAACGGTTTCAACGAACGGGCTGCCAAAGTGGCGTAGCCACATGTGATTGACGGCGACCCGCGCGGTCAACGGGTTGTTCGTACCGACAATCCAGCGGGCCAGCGCCGTGCGTCTGCCGGTGCTGCGTTGTGGAAACGCTTCCGTAATCGAAGTGTATTCCGCCGACGGAGGCTCCAGGGTTTTCTGCACGGCATGGGCCACGGCTTGGCGGGCATCCTGCAGCTGCTGTTCGGCCTGGGCCAGGGAAACTGCTTGCTGGGGGTCTGACCAGAGGGCCAGTTCGACTTCCGCCAACCGCTTCATCGATCCAGCCAGCTGTGATTTCGCGGAGGCGAGTGCAGCCATTCGTTCCGCTCGCCCCGCTTCTCTGGCCGCGGCAGCCGCCTGGGGAGACTTGTGGATTAACCGCGCCATGTCGGCAGCCAGGCGCGCCTCGAGCGCAGCTTGTTGCAATCTCGCACCTTCGAGCTGCGTCGCGTGGAGTGTGTGCGTGAGATACACGATGCGGAGTTGATGACGCGCCGCGAACAGCGCCCGTTCGGCAGCAACAAGTTGTTCTTGTGCGGGCGAGATCTCCGAGTGTCGTTCCATCTCTACCTGTGTGAGAGCGCCCGCGGTAAGCCGAATTTCGTCCAGTAGCCCTTGATGTCGCTCACTGCCACTGGCATTACCGATGGTGAAACTCGCTCGCGGTCGCGGCCGGGCCAAACGGCTAAAGTCCTGTTCGTTGTCGCGCGGGACTTGGAAAGACTGTAGCTCGCTTGCGACCGTGAGGTCTTTGGCCCAAAGAGTTATCTGTTCGCCGCCCACGACGGCCGCCAAGTAGTAGTCGTGTCCCGACACGAGCAACAACGGCTGCTCGCCGGAGTTTGTCGAGACCTCTCGCAGCCCGCCGTCGGTATTGGTCAATTGCAGCCGCAATTCGTTGGTACTGGAACTCAAACTCTGCTGCTCCAAGGCCCAGCAGCCCTCGTAGGCGACGAGAGTTCGCCACCGCCCCGCTGGCGAGACCGTATTGTGCAGATACATCTCGATGGTCAACTCGTTGGCGTGCAAAGCCGGACCCGCGATTGCATACAGATAGGAATCGCCTCCACGCTCGTCGAACAGAAGACACTCGCGATTGATTCCGCCGTGGGGAGAAGTGGGCCGAACAAAGCCTCGCCCCCTGCCCGTTAGCGGCAGGGTGAAGGGCGGGACTCGCGCATCGCCGCCGGTCGACCGAAGTAATGTGTGATTGTTTCCACTCGAGTCCGACAGGATCTTGGTTGCTTCGTCCAGTGCTTCGAATTGCCAGTACGCCATCAGGCGTTTTGCCGGCGGTTGGTTCGCCGCCCATCGTGCCTCAGGTTCCGCGGCAGCCGGCCCATTTCGCGATGCGGCTAACGCTTCCTGGGCTGCACGCACTTTGATTTCGGCAGCGGGGATTTTTTCTTCGAACTTGGCACGCTGCATCTCCAACTCGCCTCGTGTCTGGTTCAGCGCCAACTCGGCAGCGGCCACGGTTTCTCGGGCCCGCGCTGTCTCCTCTTGTTGAACGAATTGTTGCGCCCCAGGAAAGAAGGCGACCGAGGGTAGTGCGATTTCCGCTACGCGCAACGGCTCACCGCCCAGCGCCGCAGGGACGCCGGGCGCCACCGGTGGTAAGTCCGGCATGACATCTCGCGGGTCTCCGCCGCGGTACATATAAGTGGCCGCATCGAGTTGGCCATCGTACACCCGCGCCAGTCCCGCCTTAGTCGGTTTATGCCCGTTACTGTGGAAATCGTAGACCGTATAGCGAACCGGGGCAGGCAACCCCGGGAGCCGGTCGTGTCTCAACATCAGCGGCTCGAAGAACGCGCGGAACTGAAAATATTCTTTTTGGCTGATCGGATCGTACTTGTGGTCATGGCAATGGGCGCAGTTGAACCGCAACCCCAAGAATGCCTTTCCGGTATGTTCCACCATATCCTGTTTCCAGGTGTGAAAGTTGGGCCGATAACAATTGCGCACAATGAAGCCCGTGGCCACGACCACATCGGGATCGTCCGGCGCAAGCTCGTCGCCGGCCAGCATCTCGAGGATCATACGATCGTAGCCCTTGTCACTGTTGAGCGATTGGACGATCCAATCCCGCCAGCGCCAGATCTGTGCTGAGCTGTTGCGGACGTCGTTGGCCGATCGCCGACCGTACCAGTCGCTGTACCGCCACACGTCCATCCAATGGCGTCCCCAACGCTCGCCGTACTGGGGACTGTTGAGCAGCCTGTCGACGACTTTTTCATAGCCGTCTTGTGAATCGTCCGCACGGAATTCGGCGAGTTGCTGGCGAGTGGGTGGAAGTCCGATCAGATCGAGATAAACCCTCCGCAGCAAAACCTCCTTGCCAGCCGGCGCACTCGGTGTAAGCCCGTGTTTCTCGTGGGCCGCCGAGATGAACGCGTCAATCGGGTTTCGGACCCAATCGGGATGGTCGACATCCGGCAGCGGCGAACGGACTGGAACCTGAAACGCCCAGTGTTGGCCGGGGTCTGCTTCTGACCGTTCGCTCACGGGTGACTCCGCGCCTGCGGCGATCCAGCGCCGGATCAACTGGATCTGTTCCTTCGTCAGTGGCTCTCCTTCTGGTGGCATCCGCTGCCCGTCGTCGTCGGAAGTGATTCGCAGAACGAGCGGGCTGGAAGCGGGCTTGCCAGGAATCACTGCGGATCCGCCCGTGCCCCCTTCGCGAATGAACACCCCACTATCCAGCCTCAGGTCTGATTCTTGCTTCAAGCCACCGTGACACGAGTAACAGCGGTTCCGGAAGATCGGCTTGATATCATGCTCATAGTCGGGGGCCGCATTGTCGGCTGCCAACAGCGATCTCGTCACAAGCAAGCAACCGAGCAGCAGAACTTCAGTTTTCATGAATGTGTCTTTGAGAGGACTTTCGGAGAGACGACCCGAGTTTAGGTCACGCTACGGCTGTGAACAATACTTCACGTGCCAAGATCTCCGAGCTTGTACGTGGTAACATGGTGCAGCTATAGGATTTCAGGCAGAGGCTTGGAGTATTCCGGGAATCTAGGAGCCGATTCTGGAGAGAACGATCCATGCGCGTTTACCTCGTTTTGTTCTTGGGCCTGTTGGTCCCGGTCTTCAACAACATCGGACACTGCTCTCATCGCGACGTCGACAAGCCGAATGTCCTGTTCCTGATTTGCGATGACTTGAATTGCGACCTTCGCTGTTACGGCCATCCGCTGGTAAAGTCACCTAACATCGATCGGTTGGCGGCCCGCGGTGTACGGTTCGAGAACACGTATTGCCAGTATCCTTTGTGCGGTCCGAGTC
>Ga0310121_10004247_pt1 | contig 12728 bp, 10 predicted proteins | sample CB27_Tmax_986_MG_FD_203504 | JGI IMG/M metagenome (GOLD analysis project Ga0310121, IMG submission 203504) | Marine microbial communities from Western Arctic Ocean, Canada - CB27_Tmax_986 | ecosystem: Environmental > Aquatic > Marine > Oceanic | place: Canada: Western Arctic Ocean | collected... | reverse complement strand
CAATGGTTTATTAGTGCCTCTGATGCAGCAAATGATAGTGATAAATTGTTGCTTGAGCGTTGGGTGGACTTTGGCTTCCCTATTATTAGACGAGTATTTGGTGGAGATTTGAAATTTGAGTATGAAGTTACCTCTTTGCCTTCGTTTTTACATGAAGGCAAAGCTTATGCGATGGAAACACACTGTATTCGAACTAACGTTAATCTACCTAATGAAGCTTTAAAGAATTATAGTGGTTTCGGTTTAAACACAGAGGTTGAAATAACTGCACAATTGGCAAGCGAAATGACAGATAAGTTTAATGAGCTTTTTGAGGGGGAAAAGGTAATATTTTTCACACCACTTATGTTTCAAAAGATGACTAATGACAATTGGGCAATAGTGTCTCGACTTAAGGTTGTCAAATAAAGATGACCAAAAAACGAGTCTTGATAACTGGCGTTAATGGAATGGATGGTAGTCATTTAGCAGATTTCCTTTTAGCGAAAGACTATTTGGTGTTTGGAGTAGAACGCAGAATTTCTGCCAGAGAAAACTCAAATACAAGGCACCTAGAAGATAATCCAAATTTCGTCTTTCTTACTGGAGATATGACCGATCAAAATTCTCTTTTGAGAGCAGTTAAAGAATCCGACCCGGATGAGATTTACAACTTAGCAGCACAATCTTTTGTTGGAAAAAGCTGGTCAATTCCAGAACAAACATCAAATGTAACTGGGTTGGGAGTTTTGAGAATTCTTGAGGCAATCCGCGAGAGCGGCAAAGAAATTAAGTTTTATCAAGCCTCTTCTTCAGAAATGTTTGGGAATACAACGAATATTCAATTTAAGGGAGATAAGAAAAGAACTTTTAAACTAAATGAACAAGATGAGTTCTATCCCAGAAGTCCATATGGCGTTGCAAAACTTTACGGACATTGGATTACAAAGAATTATAGAGAGTCGTATGACATGTTCAATTGTTCTGGAATTTTATTTAATCATGAATCAGAGCGAAGAGGTATTGAATTTGTAACCCGAAAGATAACTGATGGCGTTGCAAGAATTCATCTTGGTTTGGCTAATCAAATTGCTTTGGGAAATTTGGAAGCCAAAAGAGATTGGGGTTATGCTCCTGATTTTTGTGAAGCTATGTGGATGATGTTGCAACAAGATGAGCCTGATGATTATGTGATTGCTACAGGAGAGAGTCATTCAATTCGTGAGTTTTTGGATGCTGCATTTAATATTGTTGGAATTGATGATTGGACACCTTATATTGTTCAAGATCCACAATATATGCGTCCAGCAGAGGTTGATGTTTTGTGTGGAGATTTTGGTAAGGCTGAAAGGGAGTTGGGTTGGAAGCCTAAGACTAATTTTGAAGAATTAGTTAAAATTATGGTTATAAATGATGTACAATTGTTATCACAAGATTGGGAATGGAGTCCAGAAAAATGAGAGTAGTTTACTGTAGTCAGTTTAGAGATTCTAGCGGATATGCTTCTGCTGCGAGAGGATATCTAAAAGCCTTGGATGCTTATCTTTTAGAGAATCCCGATGCTTTTGAATTAAAAGTTCATACGATTATTATCGAACATTCAAGTAGATTAACTGATAATGAGTTAGCGTTGTTGGACAAATATGAGTTTAAATCTGACAGCGAAATTGATTCATGGGTAGATGGTTCATATTTGCTTTTATGGCATCAACCAGCGCCTATGATGACAATTGAAAGATTCCGCGATAATAAGTATTGGGTTGCAGGTAGAAGATTATTAGATAACGCAACTTGCAATATTAACTTGACAGTTTGGGAGGCAGATGATATTCCTGATTATTGGGTTGATGTTTATAACAGATTTGATACGTCTGCAGTAATTGTTCCTTGCAAGTGGAATTTAGAAACTTTTTCCAATAGGGTTGGACGAAATTGTTATCACGTTCCGCATGTATTAGAAAAGGATATAATTAACCCTAAGCCAATTTATTCTCTTGAGGATAAAATCAAAGATAAGTTTACTGTACTTTCTGTTGGACAATGGCAAAATAGAAAAGGTTTTGATTTATTGATTCCAGCATTTTGTATGGAATTCGGTCGCCAGTCAGATACAATTTTGTTAATTAAAACTTATGGCATCTTGATGAGGGGTTATGATATTTCGCAAGATGAACAAGCCGCTCAGATTGCTAAAGAAATTATGAGTTTAAAAAATATGGTTTTCATGGATGATGGTAGACCAACTTCCGCTGAAATTGCATTGCTACCAGATATTATGCCATTTGAAAATTTATCATGGCTTTATGACAAAGCTGATTTATTTGCTTTATTAACCCGCGGAGAAGGCTTTGGACTTCCCATTGCAGAAGCCTTGCTTCATGAAACTCCTGTTTTGGTTCCCGATCAGGGAGGTCATGTAGACTATATCGACCCAGAGAGTGCATTCTTTGTAGAAGGTCATTGGAGCCCTTATATTGCTCGTCCAGAATATAGCTGTAATATGAATTGGTATGAAACTCATTTAACAAGCGCACGCAAACAATTGCGTCGAGCTTATGAGATGTGGAATACAGATACTAAAATTGATTTGGCTCATAAGGGCGCTGTTGGACAGCACCAGATTGTATCAGGAGGATATGATTCTTATTCTATTGGTTCTAGATTGGCTGAAATTTTTGAGGATGAATATGAATCAGAATTTGATATCAATCCTACATTTATTAAAGAAGAAACAGTTAAAGAGAGAATTAGTAAAATTAAATGGAAGCTAGATAGGCTCTCTTCTCCCGAAGAGAAGGTTGCTCACTTGAAGGACAAATTCAAGGGAGAGACTGCTTACATCTTAACGTGCGGACCTTCTTTAAACGATCATGATTCAAATTATTTAAATGAATTTTTGAAAGACAAATTGGTGATTTCTGTTAAGCAAGCCTTTAATAAAGTTAAGGACGTTACTGACTTTCATTTGTTTAACTGCGCGAATTTGCCCCCATTGGAAGGTGGAAAACATTATGAATATGGTAAAAATAAACCGATTATAGTTGCTAGTAGCAATTATATGTTAGGACAACGCTGGCTTCCTTCACAACAAGATGTCGATATATTTATGAAGGTTCCTATTCGAACAGAAATTAATGATGAGTTTTTGTGTAAAACTAGAAATTTTGATGATTTTTTGTTTGAAAAAACACTTGAACGTTCTTGTGCTCCTGGCATTATGTTTGAAACTGTATTTTATACAGCAATACATTTGGGTGTTTCAAAAATTGTTGTATTGGGTTGGGACATGGAAGATGATGCGTCTGAAGACGTGGAAGAACATAAACATTTTTATGGCAGTACCTCTGGTTTATATAATAGAGGTGACATTCTAAATTGGGAAATGAGAATCAACAGAGAGGCATCAAAAGACTTTTTCTATTGGCTCAAGGACAGAGGAATCGATATGGAAATCGCTTCAAATAGAAGCGGCATGTATTCCGAGATCCCCCGAGTTGAAATATGAAAGACGTTGACAACATTGCTGTAATAATTCAAGCTCGCCTTAACTCTGAGAGAGTTCCTAGAAAGATGATTAAAAACTTCAACGGCACAACGTTGTTAGATATTGCGCTGGAAAAGCTTTTTTATTCTGATATAATTTCTATGGACAACGTGTGGCTTTGTGTTTATGAGCAAGAGTTGATTGAAATTGGAAACAAATATGGCGTTAATATATTTTGTCGCTCCGAAGCCTCCTCAAACTCAGAGGGAGAAAGGTTAACTGAAATTTATGAATGGTGGGATAAAATTCCGCAAGAATATTGTGTAATGATTAATGCCTGCGCACCTTTTTTAGAATTGGAAACAATCGAAGAATTTGTAAAATTCTACGCCAACATTGATGACGATAGCGTCGGTGCATTTGGTGTGATTGAAAAAAAGAATTATTTTTGGAATGAACGAGGCGAGGCTTTGGTTCAACTAGAACCATCCAAAGAGGTAATGAACACAAAAACGGTAGCAACCACCAGGGAAGCCGCACATTGTTTATATGCTGCAAAACTTTCTAAGATTGGAGAGGGTATTTGGATGGGTGATTTTAATAAACCAGGGGACATTAGATTGTTTTCAATTGAGGAGCAAGAAACTTTCGACATTGATTATCCGTGGCAGTTCCAAAGGGCACTTCAGATTCACAAAAGTAACAATGAATAAAATCGATAAAATCTTCGGCGACGACTGGGACAATTGTTCAGTTTATGTGATTAGCGAGATCGGTATCAACCATCAAGGCAGTTTAGAAACCGCTTTGCAACTAATTGATGCATCTAAAGAAGCCGGCGCCGATGCTGTTAAATTTCAAAAGAGAGAATTAACAGAAATCTATACGAAAGAAATTTTAGAAGATCACACTTCGGCAGAGTGGAATTTGGATTACCTGATTCCCCTGCTTAAAGAAGTTGAGCTTTCGGCAAGTGATTATTTCACAATTCAAAAAAGATGTCAAGAGCTTGATATTGAACTAATCATTACACCGTTTGATGTCATCTCTGTGGAGTTTTGTGCTTCGCTTGATGTCGTAGCTTTTAAGATTGGTTCGATGGACATGGTGAACTTACCGTTGATTGAGAAATGTGCATCCTACGGAAAACCATTAATTATTTCTACTGGAATGTGGGATTCTCAAGACATAGAAAAAGCTGTATGGCAATACGAAACCAATTTTAAGTTTGCGCTCTTGTTGGCTAATTCGACTTATCCATCTCCGTATGAAACGGTGAACTTGCTGTTCCTTGAGGTTTTACGGGAAATGTGTAGCGTGGTGGGATATTCAGGACACGAAAGAGGAATCTTTATTCCCATCGCTGCCGTTGGTATGGGTGCGAGAATTATTGAAAAGCATCTAACCTTCGATAGAAATCAGAAAGGTCCAGACCACAAGGCTTCGTTGTTGCCGGAAGAATTCGCCGAAATGGTAACTCAAATTCGTGCGGTAGAAGTTGCTTTAGGTGACGGAACTAAAAAGGTTAATCAAGCAGAAAAACTAAACAAAGAGGCTTTCGCATCAAGTGCGGTCGCTAAACACGACTTGAAGGCTGGAGATTTCTTGGACAAAGATGATTTCATCTTTCGCTCTCCTGGCAAGGGTTTGTTCCCACATGAAATTGAAGAGTTTATCGGAGACAAACTAAAACAAAACGTCCCCAAGGACAAGTTTATTGCAAAGGAAGATTTCCGAGAAGTCTTAAAAATTGCAGACTGGGAGAAGTTCCGGTACAACAAGAATTGGGGAGTTAAATGTCGCTTCCATGATTTTGAAGAGTACAAACAAATTCAATCTCCAGTGATAGAATTTCATTGTTCAGATTCAGATTTAAGTATTGATTTTGACGGAGAAACAAAACACTCTCAGTTGATTGTACATGCTCCAGAAATTGTCAATAGAGAATTGGTGGATTTGTGTTCAAGCGATCCGCGAATTGTAAAACAATCATTGGACGTTTTAGAACACGGCATTTGTAAGACTTTAGAAATTTCATCTGGTTTTGCGGACACGAAGCCGAAGGTTGTTATGCATCTTGGCGGTATGTCACTTGAACCATTGAAGGGTGAGCTTTTAGATATAAGTAATCCAATGATTGATATAGCGATTAAGAACTTTGCTCCTTTATGGGAGAAATATCGTGACAAGGTAGACCTTCTGCCAGAGAATCTACCTCCCCGCCCTTGGTACATCGGAGGAGAATGGTTTCAGTATGGATTTATGCCCGCTTCTGATATGAAGCGTTTTTGCAATGCGTTTGAATTAGGAATGACTTACGATATTTGTCACGCCGCTCTGTATTGTAACCACGCTGGAATTGATCTGGTAGATTATACAAGAGCAGTTAAAGATATTGTAAGTCATATTCACGTTTCTGATGCGATTGGCATTAATGGCGAGGGACATCAAATTCATGAGGGATGTATTAATTTTAAAGATATCTTTACTGAATTAAGAGAAATAGATTTTACTTGGGTGACTGAAATATGGAGCGGACATTTGCATAATGGTATAGGAATTCATAAATCTTTACAAGAGTTAAAGGAATACGAAAATTTATTATGAAATGGAATAATTGTGAATTGGTGCATGAAAATGAAGAGTTTTTCTATTTTGAGCCAGAATTAAATTCAAAGATTTTAAATGCGTTTCAGACATATTCTTCTGTCATAAGACGTAATCCAAAAAAGAAAGTTTGGTATGATTTTAAAGATGACGTATGCTTTGGCGAGGAACAAGATTTTTATATGAATCCTAACGATTTTTCTTTTTTTAGTGCCAAAGATGCTTTTTTGGATAATGAAAAAAATCCCCATTGGGGTAAATGTCATATACTAGAAAAGTTTGGAGCCCCATTGGGACTAAAAATTATTGAATCCCCAGACTATATTGTGCCAGTTGATGTTTTTGATGATTTTAAAGACAAACATATTTTAATTATTGGGGCTGGACCAAGTACGAACGATGTGGAATGGAAAGATGTCGATTATGATCATATTTGGACTTGCAATAATTTTTTCTTAAATGATAAAATCAATCACAAGAAGGTTTCATTAGCCGTGTTGGGTCCAAACACTGATTTGGCAGACGAAACACTGATTTACAAGCTAGCTAAGGATGATACTTTGTGTGTTTTTGAAGGCGGCGCTTCCCCGTTTAGAAACTTAGAAGTATTGATTGCAATGAAAAAAATTCATTCCAAAGTATCGTATTACCATTTAAGATATTTTTCTAAAATTGGAACCGCTCCTAGACTAATTGTGTTGGCTACTTTGATGGGCGCTAAAAAGATTTCATTTGTTGGCGTTGATGGTCATCCACTGGGGAACCCACACGCATTCGACGGAGACAGTAAAATTCACAATGGCGCCCCCTTAGTAAAAAACTCGTATAATATCTTCAGAAGACAATATGTTTTGTTGTGGGACTATTTGCTTAACGATATTGGACAGCAAGTTGAGTACCGGAATTTAGGAAGCGGTCATTCTGCAAACCTTAGTACTGATATGGTTTAATGGAAATTTAAATGAAAATATTAATTACTGGAGGAACTGGATCTTTGGGGAGAACGCTTGTTCGAATCATAAAAGCAAATTATAAATGGAAAATTATTATTTATAGTAGAGACGAAGGGAAACAAGCTAAGTTTTTCGGTAGCGATCCGTCTATAGCTAGAGTTATTGGCGACATAAGAGATTTTAAAAAACTAGATAAAACAATGAAACTGCACAAGCCTGATTATGTGATTCACACCGCCGCTTTAAAACGAATTGATGATTTAGAATACTGTCCAGATGAATGTGTAAAAACAAACATTAATGGCTCGGAAAATGTTGCACAAGCTGCGTTCAATAACGGCGTTAAAAAGTGTATTCTGATCTCGACAGATAAAGCTACAATGCCTGTAAATGTGTATGGTTCAACGAAATTTATAGCTGAGCGGATTTATACTAATTTTGATTATAATTCCGATAGTACCATCTTTTCTTCAATTAGATATGGAAACGTTTTAGCCAGTAGAGGTTCTTTCATCCCCATGTGGATGGATTTAATTAAAGATAGCAAACCAATAACTGTAACTTCTTTAGAGTGCAGTAGATTTTTGTTTACTTTGGATGATGCAGCTAATAGTGTATTAAGCGCACTACAACACTCCCAAGGTGGTGAAATATTTATTCCTAAAATTGATTCTTTTAAAATGGAAACAATAATTGAAGCCATCAAGACTATAGTGAAAGTTGATGAATTAGAATGTAATTTGATTGGAATGCGCCCCGGCGAAAAGATCCATGAAGATATGCTAGCGCCTACAGAATTACCTTATGCTTGGGAAGCAACAGAAAAATTGATTGCAGTAATTCCACAATACACTAAAAAAACTTACAACTATAATACAAAATACGAAGGTGAAAAAATGAATTCCGCAATTCATGTTAATGAAAATGTTGATAAGTTGGTTTCTTTGATACATAGAGGTTTACTTAGTGCAAATTAATTGTTTTGAGCCTTCGATAATCGAAGAGGATATAGAAGCAGTGACTAACTGTTTGAGACGAAATGAATTGACATTTACTAAAACAGTGACTGAATTTGAATTCAAGTTCTCTGAACTGTCACGTAAAAAGTTTAATATAGGATTTAGTTCTGCCTCCGCTGCGTCGTATGCTTTATTTCATTTTTTATATGAACAATATGGTATCTGCGATGTATACACATCTTCGTTAAGTTTTGTATCACCAGCATGGGCTGCTAAAAAAAATGGACACAATGTAATTTTTGTTGATGTTGATGAGCAACTACTTTTTGATTTTGAAAACTATAAATTACAGAGGGATAAATATGGCAGCGCAAATATCAATATTTTGATGCCGGTTTTATACGGCGGCGTTAGTGATATTGTTTCCTTTTCTGGTGTTACTGACGAAATTGTCATTGTGGATTCCGCCCATTGTCTGACACCAAATATAAAATATGATTATGCCTTTTTTTCATTTCATCCAGCTAAACCAATAGTTATGACGAATGGTGGAATATTAGCAACAGACGATGCTAACGCATTTGAATATAACAAAAAGTATAGAAATTTTGGCAGAGTACCAGATAGTGATTCTTACACGATTGAACAAGAAGGTTTTAAATTCTACATGAACGGGATGAACGCTTCTTGGGGTTTGGCTCAAATCAACAACAACAGATGGCAAACAAATATTGCACGTAGAAAAGATAATTTAAATGAATTACGTCGCATCGGCACTTGCGGCACTTGGACTAAACACGATCGAATGTCATCGTTTCATTTAGGTACTTTAATATTAAATGAAACCAATAATAAGACAGTGAGAGAATTCTTCAAAAGCAGAGACATACAAGTAACATATCATTACCCCTTACTTCACAAAGTGAAGAATTTTGGCTGTGACTATATTTTACCGAGAGCTGAAGAATTTGAAAATAAAATAGTGAATTTACCTATACATCAAAATTTAACAACGATACAACTTGAACAAATCGGAAACACGATTAAAGAACTAACGAATGTCAAAACTAAACATTAAGAAAATTGATTCTCTTTTGGAAAAATTGCTGTTGAATCGTCTGGATAGACTTGATAGATTTGATGCAAATTATATTGAAGATTTTTCTCACATAATCAAAGAAGAATACAATATAAATTCTTTAGAAGACTTGAACGAAAATGAGGTTCTTTTTTCGTTAAAAGAAGAACTTCAATTGAAATCTTCGGACAATATCGAACAGTTAACTAAAAGTTTATTGTCTATTGATGCGGTTGACAAAGACAAATTTGGTCCAAAAATTGCAACTAAAGAAACAAAACAAAGACATAAATACGACAAGACAAAAATATGGTCTAAGGTTGAAAATGTTAAGCTTAATAATACCAACGCCGAGGACTTGAACGAACTTCAGATTCAATATTCTTTGAACAGTGGAGGAAATGCTAAAAGAGGTGCAGATTTTCATAAATTCTTTAGTCGTAATGGTACTAATTTTGGAACTGTTAAGACAAAATTATTTGAAGATTTAAAATCTATTGGAACACTAAAAAAAGATTCTAGTTTATTGACTATAGGCCCACGTTGGGATGGGGAAGTTATATTATATAGAGATGTACTTGGTTTCAAAAACACTATTGGTTTAGATCTTTTCTCTAAAAATGAAAATCTTATAAAAATTGGAGACATGCACGAAATGCCATTTGAAGACAACACCTTTGATTTTGTACACCAGCGAAATACTTTTAATAAATCGTATGATTTAAGAAAAGCATTAGATGAATGTGTACGTGTATTAAAGAATGGAGGTGTCATTGTTTCTGATGACTGTTTAAATTACACTATTGGTGTAACTGAAATCGCTAGAAGCAATATGACCAGTAACAAATGGATAACTAAATATTTAGGAGAACGTGTAGAGCGAGTCATACTGGATCATGAAGAATTTACGAAAGAATATTTTATTGAGAAAGTTGGACTATATGCTGTGAAGATTGTAAAGTGACAAATAAATGGATAATTAGAGAGAAAAAAGTACGGAATATTTATAACGGAATTCTTACAAAAGATGAAATGTTTATAAAGGAAAAATCTCAATTAGTTTATGAGGAAAATCGACTTGAATTAAATCATGAACAAAATAGAATTTTAAAAGCGATTAAAAAAGATGGAATTTGTACTTCTAGTATTGAAAATTTACTTCCTCTTGAACAGATGCCGCTATGGGAAAATGCAATTGATTATTATGAACGATTTGTATCTTTTGAGAATGTACAAAAGCATATTGTTTCTATTAACAAATATGGACGCCCCCCCGATGTTGTATCTCTTGACAACCCCAACCCCAAAAAAAAAGAAATCAATGCAAGACATTTTTTAAATCGTGAAGTTTTATTGAAAGATAACTGTATACAATTGTTTTTAACGGATGCACTTTTACAAATTGTGTCTGCATTTTATGCATGTGCTCCTAAAGCGTATGTGTTTAGTACTTGGCTACATCCATGGACACCTTCAAAAACAAGAGAAGGATCTCAAAGATGGCACAAAGATCCTGAGGGAATGGAAATTTTTAAAGTTTATTTATATATTGACGATGTTGAAACGGAAAATGGACCTCTTGAATATGTTAAAGGAAGTTTTACGAAAGGTAAAAATTCAACCCTTCAATCCTATAGAACAAAAAATAGATACCCACCAACAGGCTATATTGAAAGAAACGTTTCAAAAGATGATATTTTTACTGGCGTTGGTAAAAAAGGAACTTTGATTTTTGCAGACAATAATGGTTTTCATAGGGGTGGATATGTTAAGAAAGGAATGAGGAAAATGATGCAAGCTGTTTTTCTAGAGCCGAATACATTTTTCGCAAATACAGAAGAAAAACACAGACATAAATTAGAAAGAAAGGGAGAACATTTCGATGAACTGACTGCCCTAGCAAAATCAGTGATTACTTATCAAGAATGGAATGATACATGAAAACTTTTGTTATAGCGGAAGCGGGTTCAAATCATAACAATGATTACGAAACAGCTTTGAAATTGATCGACGCCGCCACGTCAGCAGGATGTGATGCAGTAAAATTTCAAATATTTTCATCAAATAATTTGTATGCTAAAAACACTCCTGATTTTGCAGGCTATAAAAACATTAACGAACTGATAGAATCCATTGAAATTCCAAGAGATTGGATCTCAGGACTTAAAACATATTGTGATCATAAGAATATTGAGTTTATGGCAACACCATTTGATGAAGAAGCTGTTGATCAACTTTGTGAATTAGATATTAAAAGAATTAAAATCGCTGGTTTTGAGGCAACTGATCCAAGATTTGTAAAATATGTTGCAGCCACGGGAAAGCCTTTGATAGTTACGGCTGGTATTGGTTGCGATATTAAAATGATAAATCAAATCTTGGATTGGATTTGCGAAGAGAGTGACAGTCGAGATATTACAATATTGCACGGTAATCATGCATATCCTACTCCGATAAAAGATATTAATTTAGGGCAATTGAATGTTTTAAAAAAACAATTTGAGTGGGATTTAAAATATTGGGACTTTAAACTTGGGTTATCTGATCATACTGAAGGTATTTTTATTCCCCCTTTAGCAGTTGCGATGGGGGCTAGTATTATAGAAAAACATTTTACATTAGATCGAACAATGGATGGACCTGATCACGCTTTTGCAATTGAACCAAATGAATTAACTGAGATGGTTAAAAATATAAGACTTGTAGAAAAAACGCTGTCTACCAAGCAAGGAAGTTTTACAGAAAGTGAGGAAAAGTTTAAGAAAGCAATGCGTTCTGTAGTTGCAAAAAAGTCTATCAAAAAAGGAGAAGTTTTTGATAACAACAATATAACAACAAAACGTCCTTACGTTGAAGGTTCAATTTCTGCTAAAGACTTTTATAAACATATTGGTAAATTTGCACTTAATGACATTAAAGATGATGAAATAGTTTTACTTAAACAGAGTAGTTTAAAATAATGGATCTGTGGATTATAGGTACAGGTGAATCTTCGTTTATTTATAGAGAACAGATAAAAAGATTAGCTAATGAAAACACGATGGCATTCCATAGAGTGTTTCCATACTGCTTACAATATTTTAATTTTTATCCTACGTATTGGAGTTGGTTAGATCCCGACGCAGCACTACAAGGTATAGATCATATACTAAACAACGATAGTGAAGAAATGCGAAGGATGAAAATTATCATTCCAGATTTTGTTGCGAGCAGTAAAAAAGCTTTTCTTAAAAACACTGGAGGCACCCCAATAGCTGAGAAGCCCAATGATAAACTTTGGAACAAATATGTAGACTCTGTGCGAAAGGTTTCCGATAAACTTGATGCTCCGATTGAGTATATACCTTCAATATCTGGTAAGTGCATTGCAAACAACAAGAGTAAGTTCTCTCACTTGTGGACACAAGTTCAGGATCCATTGACAAGATTTTCTGACAAAATGATAATTGGTAGTGGGATTCGTCCTGAACAAATAAACCACAGAAAGCTACAGGGTTGGGAGCCATATGAAAATAAATTATCTATGTGCTTGTTTCCGCTTGCCCAACGCTTGGGAGCGAAGCGGGTGTTCGTTATAGGTTTTGACTGCAAGGGTGGACGATTTTACGATCGTAGTCATAAAATGTGGAAACCAAACATGAAAGGAATCAAAGAAGCTTTGAAATATA
>Ga0310121_10004246_pt1 | contig 12728 bp, 9 predicted proteins | sample CB27_Tmax_986_MG_FD_203504 | JGI IMG/M metagenome (GOLD analysis project Ga0310121, IMG submission 203504) | Marine microbial communities from Western Arctic Ocean, Canada - CB27_Tmax_986 | ecosystem: Environmental > Aquatic > Marine > Oceanic | place: Canada: Western Arctic Ocean | collected... | reverse complement strand
GCTCGGTACTGATGTTCGAGGCGATGAAGGAACTACCGACGACATACCACGGCAAGGTGCGGCCGGCCAGAAAATAGTCGTCGGCCGCGGTCTTCTCCTTGCGGCCCGTCCACAGCCCAATCGCGCACAGCACCACGAAGTAATACGACACGCTCAAGCCGGGGGACGTGGTTCTCGCTGATGCGCTATTTGACGATTACTTCATCACCTGGGAACTTTGCATACGCGGCATCGACATCGTTGCTCGCGCTCAATATGAGCGCGTGGGAACTCGGATAGAACAAAGCAGTCCCGATGGCGACATCGTTGTTTGGCAGCGCCCCAACAAGCCGCATGGAATGACCGGAGAGCAGTACCGGCGCTACCCAAAGACCCTCGTCATGCGGCAAGTGACGGTTGATGCTCGCGACAAGAACAACCGCGTCAAACAATTCAAAGTCGTTACTACGATTCTCGATCGGGCGATCGACGGCAAGCAGATCGGCGGTATATATGAGCGGCGGTGGGATGGAGAAGTCGATATCAGATCGATCAAGTGCGTGATGAAGATGGACATCCTGCGATGCAAGACGCCCGAGATGGTTCACAAAGAGATTTGGACTCACTTGCTGGCGTACAACTTACTCCGCACGGTCATGGCCGTTGCCGCAGATGAGAATGACATCGAGCCTCGTAAGGTGAGTTTTAAAGGAGCCAAGCAAACGTTGACTGCCTTCGCTCCAAAGATTGAAGCGGCTCGGCTAGAAGACCGCCCGCTGCTTATTGACGCGATGCTTGCCACCATTGCTTACCATCGCGTGGGCAACCGTCCCGGTCGCTGGGAACTGCGGGCGTGCAAACGACGACCGAAGAAAGCGGTGCGGCTAATGCAGCCTCGACACATCGCCAAACTACCGCAAAATCGGTCAAGGTGGTTCTAGGGCGCAGCAAGTCACCTGCGCCCCATGAAGGCTTTCTAAACATCTTCCACGTCGGCGCTGTCGCCATGGCCGACGGCTTCCGCAGAATCGCCTCATCGTTGAGAGATGTGGCGCTGCGCTGCCCCGTGTGATCAGCCCCGCCGATCGAGTGCCGACGAAAGTCGTTGCTCGGCAACCGCCGGTGCCACCGCCGAACACGCTGGGCTTAAACTAGTGCCATTCGTAGCCCCCTCCGAAGCGCGCTTGCCATGGGTCCAATCTGACTCACGGGGCCGCCCGAATCTATAGCAGCGCGCAATCAAAATGATGGCATGCACGTGCTGTCTTGGAAGCGTGTTCGCCGCAACCGTGGTCTCGAGACGGGAATCGGTTGAGTGCGGCGGTGTACAAGATGTACAAGACCGCCGCACGAAACGGACGTTAGTTAAGTCGCTTCGGTTGAGCACACCTCACGCACTTAGCCTCAACGTCAACTCGCGGAGGTTGGACAAACCGATGCGAGTTGCGTTGGACGCCAACTAGCAGAGGTGAAAACCACCCCCGCGCGCAAGCCGATAGGCGATCGGTGCATAGGACGACCCCACCGACCCGTCGAAAAGGATGTCACTAGGTGCCTCGGTGGCATCGACCAACGTGCCGAAAATGTAAATCGCGAGCTTTTTTCTGATTTAATTCTTGCCTGCCCCGGTCCGACACACCGGAGGCATTTGCGCCTCAGCCCTAGCACGCGTAGGTGGCGCACACCTCAAGCACGAAAGCAGGCGGCGAATCTGCGGAGGTTGGACAACCCGCTGTCTCCAATCGGTCGGCCCAAACTGCAGGCAGTGTGAACGACCGCTGAAGCTACTGCGAGTTGCGAGCGCGCCGATGAGGCAATGCCCCGAGTTGGTTAGGCCTCCGATTTTCGTGCGTTCGGTGGCGCACTCCGACGCGCCGTAGATCAAGTCTCGAGAGCGACAGGCATTGCCATCGCTAAGTCGTTAGGCGCTCTCTCATTTCAGCTTCACTGAGCCATCGACCGTGAAGCACGTCCTCAAACACCAGCGGCTGGTCAGGCCACTGCAACTGGCGAAGGAACTCGTCCATCGCCACGATGGGGAATCTCCCGTTCATCTCCACAAACGCCACCGCTCCGTCGTGGTCGGTGATCTGCCCGTCCAACTGCCATGGCTGGCCGTCATGCTCCCCTGTCCAGACGATCGAGCCGTCGGGCTCGGTGAACATTCTGGGCAGCCGCTCGAGCCGCGTGATCAGGGTCTCGAAATTAAATCCAAAGCTCGTCGTCGAAGAACCGGTTGTGGAATGTTGGCCCTTGGCGGCGAAAATACGGACGTGGATCGATGGATTCGACGTTGTTGGCGTTCTCATTGTGGTCACCGTCCTCCTCATTCGGTCTCTGCTTTGGCAATCTGATTCGCGACGGTCTGGGCGTGAAACGGCAACCACCGGCTCGTCGTGTACACAGCATGTCCCAAGATTTGTCGCGCCAATATGGCGTCGGCTCGGCTGTAGTCGACTAAGAGCGTCACCCCGTCTTCCGCCAGCCGCATTCCGGTCGCCAGCGATTTCCAATAACTCCGCCGACGCATGCCGGGCTCCAAAAACCTTCGCAGTCTGCGTTCGGTCGACCAATTCTTCCAAGCGAACAGGCTCGGTAAACAATTGCTGCCAGCGATTCCCAACTGGTGCACCATGTCACCCGCCGTGGCTGAGCGTATGTCGTGCAGGGACTGTGGACGGTTGGCTAAGTATTCACGACCGCCTTCGGTCGGCCGATGGTTCACAAAATGAGTAAGCGTATCGCGTTCGTCCAGGCACCATCCATACCGAATGGGATTCCCGAACGTGACCAGGTCCAGCGACGAGTTTCCAATCGTTTCGCGGCCGCCGGTGAGCTTGTCCAAAACCCGCTTCCACACGGGACGATCCCATTCGCCGCGGTCCTGCTTATTGCGGAAATAGCCAGTCGCCTTCAGGAACTCGCGAAGTGATGCCTCGTTGGCGGCCAGCAGGTTTGAGACCAGTGCCATGACATTGCCGCCGTGGCTGTGTCCCCAAATCATGATCCGACCTGTGTCGAACGGTTGCGAGTAGAGCTCGTCCAGCAAGCGGATGGCTGCGTCGATACGAGCGAAATGATGGTTCTCGCCGGACCAATGAAATAGACGCACCGGAATTGGCAATGCCTCGGTGGGAGATTCGTTGCCGGCCAGTCGCCTGGCGAAATCCTCGGTGTAATTCCCCAGTTCACCAGACGCCGCGTCCACAAACCGCTTGAGTTCGGTGCGCCAGCGACGGGCCTTGGACGGCGCATATCGTTCCCACTCGCCGAAAAACCCCGCAAAATCGTCCCCGGAAAAAGTGCCATGGACCAGGTAGATCGTTTTGACATTCTGGCGAGCGAGCGATTCGCGCGCTGCGGACAACACGGCGCGAAAATCGGCCGAGTCAACTTCCCATAGCTCGGTGGGCGCGTGCATCTCATACGACGCGATGGGTGTCTCGCTCGTATAGGACTGGTGACGAAAGACTTCTCGTTGTGTCATATCGCAAGTCTTGTACAGTTGAAAACCGATCGATGGACGCAATATCTTGGCGCTCGATCTGATAAATATCAAACCTCGTCGATCCTCGGAGAAAAACTCCCACATGCTGATTAGGTTCAAAAATCCCGTGAATGTGCCAACAACTATGTTCACGAGTCAGAATGCAACCCCGGTACAAAAGGATTCACCGGCGCAATTTCGTGTTGGCCGTTCCGGCCAAATGTGGTTCTTTTGCTGGTCAAAGCGTTCTACAATCACAACATGTGTGGACGATTCACCCTGCGAACACCCACGCCCGTTCTAATGTCGCAGTTTGGCATTGAAGTTGTCGATGCCCTTCTGCCTCGCTTCAACATCGCGCCCACACAAGATGTGGCGGTGGTCCGGCTCGACGAGCCGTCCAGACGGCGAGAACTAGCCGAGTTGCGTTGGGGGTTGATTCCCTCCTGGGCGAAAAATCCCGCAATTGGCAGTCGAATGATCAACGCGCGAGGCGAGACGGTCGCCGAGAAACCTTCGTTTCGCGTCGCCTTTCGCCACCGTCGGTGCCTGGTGTTGGCGGACGGCTACTATGAATGGAAGAAGGCAGGCGCTAAGAAACAGCCGTACTACATTCGATTGGCCGATGACGGGCCCTTTGGCATGGCCGGTTTGTGGGAAAGCTGGCGAGCCAGCGAAGAGGACGGCGCGACGAAGATCCAGTCGTGTACGGTCATCACCACCGAGGCGAACTCGTTGACGCGTACGGTCCACGATCGCATGCCGGTGATCGTGGAGCCAGCTGATTGGGCAACCTGGTTGGATGTGTCGATCCAAGACCGTGAAGTGCTGGAGCCCATGCTCAAGTCCTATCCGGCTGAGTCAATGAAGTTCGACGCGGTCAGCACGGTGGTCAACAATCCGCGCAATGAGACCAGTGAATGCGTTGAAGTCCAGCGGGAACTGTTTTAACGAAGCTACGACTTGCGGATGAATTCGGCCGCGAAACTTCGCACGTCCTTGCCGTTGAGCACATGCACCATTCTTAGCTGCTGGATCGTTTCATCGCTAAAACTCCCCAGCGGCACATGGATCCACTTCTTGCGAAATCGCTTGGCCAACCGTCGCCAACCGGGACCCGGTGGAAGGGGTGCCAGTAGAGCGATCTGTGAGGATTGGCTATGTAAACAGGCCGCCGCCAGCACCCGCTGCTCAAGAGTTTCCGTAAAGTCCAGTCTTCGATCGGTCCAGATGTCGGCGATCGCGACGGGAGGAAACAAAAAGAGTGCCCCGCCGTAGATCGACAAGGCAATCCCAGGACCTACCATCTGGTCTTGGAAATTCGTGGCGAAAAATCCCAATGTCGACTCGTTTTTGTGTTCCGCAAACCATGTCGATCGCCACGGATATTCGCGCGGGTCCGCTGGCGAGTCGAACAACATCACGACGGCGTCGAGGTTGCCCCGCGCGGGCGGCAGGACCTTTACGTAGAGGTCGTTCGTATGCCAATTCCGGAGCGTTTCGCGAATATCCAACCCATCCTGAATACTCGTGGTGAACTTTTCGGTCTTGGCCAGGTCCGCACCCATAATCGCCTGGGCGCGATCCGCCACGTGAAGACGAAAATTTTCGATCACGTCGTCTTCCGGAGGCCAGCTGCATTGGCCGTACGGGTTCCATTTCATCCGCCACTTCTTTTGGTCACTTTGGTCCGGACGTCGGTGCAGTTCGCAACTTCGCCAGGTCACTGGATGGCCGGGCAGCCGGCTGACAATGCCAAACTCGTCGCCGTCCCGCACCCGCGCGCGATCGATGCCGAGAGTCAGATAGTCCCGCGACACGGCGTCGTCGAAGATGTTGTCCTTAAATGGATACTCGCGCGCCTGTTCGGCGACGTGGAGTGCATAGCCGTCACCGACCACCTGTTTGGCGGCCAAAACCAGGCTGTAAAGATCCGGTGAAAGTCGCCGGTCGAGCAGACTGAGGTTGCGGATGTATTTCAAACAGTTGGAAACCAGCAGCGGCGTGATCTTTCGCGCCCGGTTTCGAAAATCGGCGCGGTAGCTGTCCCGAGCCGCCAGCAGCAACTGCTTCACCCCGTCGATCGTGAGATTCTCGTCATCGTCCAATTCCCGCCGGGCCATCTCGTAGCGCCCCGTGATGAACGGCAGCTCTCCCATCATGAAGATCAGCGTATCGGTCGCCACTTGGTAGATGGTCTTGTCCCCCACCGTTTCATTCTCCGCCTCTGTCGCGACCGACTCCAGGTAGGCTTCGCGGATCCAGGGCCAATCGGTCAGCGAGCAGATGAAAAGAATGGTTTGGTATCGTTGCTCCAATGCCTTGAGTCGCTGAGCCATCCAAGCGACCCGCGCTTGAGGCTGACCTTCAGGCAGGCGCGGCAGTGACGGCAAGGTGGCTGCCCCAAACGCCGCCAAGGAGACTTTCTTGAGCGCATAGGGATCGGGCAGCGTGAGGGCGTAGGAAACGAAATCATTGGTTTCCAGGTCGATAAAGGCCCGCGGCAGGCGCTCACCCATGGCAATTCGCAAGGCGGCAATAACCCCCTGGCAGGGGTCGATGGGGACGAAGCTCAGCACCGCCTCGTCGTCGTCTGGCCGGCGATTGTCCGCGTCGGGCGTCCAATCGCGTGCGTACGTGGGAAGGCCCCGTTGGACAACCATGGTCGGAATTGGCAGGTGGCTAATGGCGCATTCGACCGACGATTGAAATGACGGCGGCAGCGGCACCGCCACGCAATCGAACGACTGGGTCAGCATCACGCGACGGATCTCGACCGCGCAGTCTCCGCTGCCATGAATGATCGGCAGGCAGGTAATGCGGCGACCGATTTGCAAGATCGGATGTGGCTGAGAACTGTCCGTCATCGCAAGCAGGCCTAAATAGTGTCTTCGTCCTCGTCGTCATCAAAGTCTGGATTGAGCGGATCTTCTGGAGATAGAAAAAAGTCGCCCAATCCCAACGGTAACGAATCCCCGCCCAACGTGCGGTTTCGATGCTCCGCTAAGGCGTCCAGATCCATGGCCTCCTCGCCGAGGCATTTCTCGAGAGCCTCGCGCCAAGCGACGTCTTTGGAGATCGGGTGGTCGGGATCCTGCGCCAGCCGCTTCATGGCATAACGCAATTGATTAATGCCATCGCGAGGTGAAAAGTCCAATCTCAGATCGTGGGAATGCTGGAGAAACTCCACGGTCATCGCCAGCATCTCTGGCTTGGCATAAGGCAGATGGTACTGCAGGATGGCCATTTCATCCTCGCGATTTGGGTAAGTCAGCTGCAGCGTCGGTTGGAGACGACTGAGAATGTAGTCCGGAACCTCGTAAGTGGATTCGTCTTGGTTCATCGTCACAGCACAGCGGAAATCGGGATGCGCGGAAATGGTTATGCCGGCCACAATCGATTCCACGTACCGCCGATGGTCGAGCAAGGGCGCCAAACTCGCCCAGGACTTTTCATTCATGCGGTTGCCTTCGTCCAGAATACAGATACCGCCCCGGAGGATGGCCGTCACCAACGGAGACGCGTGATAAGCGATTCTGCCGTTTTCGGCCAGCACGGGCGTGACCAACAGATCCTCGGGACGCGTATCGGCCGTGCATTGGTAGATGTACAGCGGCTGCTCTCGATACCTGGCTCCGGCCATGGCCAGTGACGTCTTGCCCATGCCGGGTGCGCCGACAAGCCGTGGGGCGAGAGGCAGATCCGCTTCATCCACGACTAACCAGCATGCCAGCAACTGGCGCAAGATCTCTTGTTGGCCGATCCATTCTCCACCTGCCTCGTGCGGCTGGCCAAGATGGAGTCGCACCCCCTGGATCTCAATTTGATTGGCCAAGTCCTGGGGATTACCTCTGGAAGCTGAATTCATTGTCTGATCTGAAAAAAACGTGAACAAAAACTGGTTTCTGGCGTAATGACAGAATGCAACGTCTATGCAAAGCTTACTCACTTCGGCTGGTCTCGTCGATTCGAGACAACTGGCTGATTTTCTTGTGCTGAGCCGGTCTGCCCTGTTTGACGGCGGATTCTAGGTCCGAAATAATGTCGGGACTGTACGGCAGCGGGTATCTCGTTGGGTTGCGTCGTTCGATTTTTGTTGTTGAATATCAGTCGTTGAAACTCAATAGTACGTTGGTAGGGGACTAAGAACATGCGGATTCTTGCGCGAACGGGCGTTGTCTTGGCGTTTTTGGCTTTGGTGCAACCGGCGCCGGCGCAAAACAAATTCTCCGAACTGGTTGGTTCCGTCTCGGTCCAACCGGTCCAATCTGGCGGGACGCTCCAGGTACCGTTTATCACGTGGGGAGGTGATGTAGCCACGTTCATGGCCAACGGCGGGCTGACGACCACCAGCGGTTCGGTCTATCAACAAGCAGGACTCAATCTCAAGCTGGTACCAGGAGACGACTTCGTCAGCCAGGTAAAGAACTATGTCAGCGGCCAGACTCCGTTCTTGCGGGGGACGCTGCGAATGATCGGCCAGGCCAGCGAGGTGTTGGGCCAAAGCCCAGAGACCAAACCGGTGATCGTGCTGCAGCTTTCCTGGAGTGCCGGCGATCATCTCGTAGCCCGACAGGAGTTGAAGACTCTGAACGATCTGCGCCGTGATGAAAAAAAGGTGCGGATCGCCTGCCAACAAGGCGGACCGCACGTCGGGCTGCTGTACGACTCGCTCAAGGCGGCCGGGATCCAACGCGATGAGGTGGAGGTGGTCTGGGTGGACGACCTCAGCGGTCCCAACGGACCGGCGCAAAAATTCCGCGAGGACGCCAGCATCGACGCGTGCTGTGTGATCACTCCTGACATGTTTGGTCTCACGGGCGGACTGGATGAAACCGGTTCCGGCGCGGAGGGAACCGTCAAGGGCGCGCGCGTGTTGAACTCAACCGCGCAAATGTCGCGGTCCATCGCCGACGTCTACGCCGTCAGAAAAGATTGGTTTGAGAAGAATCGACAGATCGTGGCCGACTTCGTGGCTGGCTATCTCAAGACCAGCGAACAGGTGGTCCAGATGCGTCGAGAGTTTGAGCAGTCGGGTCAAATGTCCGATGACTACAAGAAATTGCTGACCATGGCGCAGTCGATTTTTGGCGAAGACGTGCTACCGACGCTCGAGATTGACGCTCACGGCTTGTTGCTGGATTGTGGCTTCGCGGGGTTGCCAGGTCAGATCGCCTTCTTCGAGGACCAGGCGAACGCCAGTGGATTCAAACCCAAAATGAAGGATGCGCTCGATTTGGCCGTGGGATGGGGCTACGCGGACGGTCGGTACGGTTTTGAGTCGGCTGCCTGGGACTACCAAGAGATCGCCAAGCAGGCGGGCGTCAAGTACGAACGTCCCGATCTTACTAAGGAGCAGTTCTCCAGTGCCGAAGGAGACGGTGTGTTTCCCGGAATGAACGACCTCGATGAAAACACGATCGTCAGTTTCACCATCAATTTCGAGCCGAACCAGTCGGTCTTCTCGGCCGATCAATATCGCAGTGAATTCGATCGTGCCATCGAGGCGGCTTCCACCTTCGGCAACGCGATTGTTGTCGTCCGTGGCCACGCCGATCCGACCAAGACGCTGAGCGACTTTCTTCGCGCGGGCATGGAGCTGAGTACGATCAAGCAGGTTGGCCAGGCTGGTAGCTTTCGCTATTTCCTTAACGGGAAGGAGATCGACCTTCAATCCGTTGACGATATGATCAAACTCATCAAGGAAGGGAAGATTCAAGGCTCGAAAAAGTACAATCCAGCGCGGACCATGCAAGCCGCTTTGAATCTCTCCATGAAACGATCCGAAGCGGTCAAGGACTCCTTGGTCGGCTACGCCCGGAAGAAGGGTACGGCACTGGACGCCTCGCAGATCCAGCCCGACGGCGCTGGGATCGCCGAGCCGATTATTGCGAAACCCAGGAATATGAAGGACGCCCGCGTCAATATGCGCGTCGAGTTCCGCGTTGTACGCGTGCCGGCGGAGGCGTTGGGCGAGGAGGATTTTCAGTTTTAGACCAACCCACTCATTCTATTCGTGACGAGCAGACCAACGAAACGGAGTTGACCATGGAGTCCAGCCGAATTGTACCAATGCTGCTTGTTTGCCTGATGCCGGCGCTAAGCGGTAGTTTACCCGCCGCGGACCAGAACGTGGTCGTCGTGCTTGATGACTCCGGATCCATGGCTGAATCCATGCGTCGGGTGCGTGGAACGACCAAGATGGGTGCCGCCCGCGCGGCCCTGATCGAGGTGCTCCAACAGCTCCCCGAGTCGGCTGAAGTCGGTGTCGTGCTGCTCAACGGACGTATTAACAATGATCCTTGGGTCATTCCACTGGGCCGGGTCGACCAGACCGACCTAGTGGCCACCATGGAACAGGTTCAACCCATGGGCGGTACGCCGTTGGGGGCTTTCATGAAACAAGGCGCCGATGCACTGCTGGAAAAACGTGGCCAACAGCATTTTGGAACGTATCGTTTGTTGATCGTGACCGACGGCGAAGCCAACGATCCGGAATTGGTCGACGGTTTCCTGCCCGACATCATGTCCCGAGGTCTGTCCGTCGATGTGATTGGCGTGGATATGGCGTCGGATCACAGTCTGGCGACACGGGTGAATCGATATCGAAGCGCCGACGATCCGTCGACGTTGACCCGGGTCATTAGCGAGGTATTCGCCGAAAGCGCGGACGATGATGGCGACGCCGCCGAGTCCGATTTCGAGCTGATTCAAGGTTTGCCCGATGAAATCGCCACGGCGGTCGTTACCACACTGACCAACGTGGAGAATGGTCCCATCGCCATGCAGGTGGGCGTCGTCCAAAACGCGTTTCCAACTGGGAACGCAAGTAGCTCGGCGGCTGGTTCCTCGCCGCCGGCTCCCACGCCACCGGCCAGCAAACGCGGTCGAAGCACCAGTTGGATTTTTTACGCGGTGGCGTTCCTGATCATCATGCAGATGCTGAAAAAGTTCGGTCGCCGCAAGTAAATTGAGTCAATAGTTAGCCAAGAATGGGTCGAGGGCCGGAGTGTCTAAAGGGAAGCTACTCGCAGTCTGCATTGTCTGGTTGTTGATCATCGCTGCCTTGGCCGTCACCTGGCGGTTGGTGATCAATCCGACTCGCGAAGATCGTTTGATTGGAGAAACTGGCTCGGAGTCGCAATATGATGCCCGCGTGCAAGTGGCGCTGGACTCGTTCAGCGGCTACGCGATTTTACGATCAGATGAGTTTCGAGATGGACTGGCGAAGAAGAAGATCCGCCTGGTGCTAAGGGATGACGCCGCGGACTATGCCGGCCGTCTCAAAGCCCTCGACAGCGGTCGTACCGACATGGCCGTGTTTACCATCGATGCCCTGCTCAAGGTCTCGGATCAAATGGGCGAAACGCCGGCAACCATTGTGGCCGTGATCGATGAGACACGGGGAGCCGATGCGGTGGTGGCGTACGAGTCCAAGTTCCCAAACGTCGATGCGCTGAATCATCCCGAAACGCGGTTTGTGCTTACCCCCGACTCGCCGTCGGAGACGTTGGCGCGAGTGATCATGTCGCAATTCCAGTTGGACCGGCTTCCCAGCCAACCGTTTATCTCCGCCGAGGATGCCGTCGCGGTGTATAAGAGGTTTCGCACGGCGTCTCAGAATGATCCACACGTCTACGTAGTTTGGGAACCGTTGGTTTCTAAGATGCGTCAGAATCCGAACACGATTGTGCTGGCCAGTACCGAGAATATTCGCGGTTACATCGTGGATGTGCTGGTTGCCAGTCGCCGGTTTCTCTTGGATAACCCAGAAGTGGTCCAGGAAGTCTTGGCGGCCTATTTTCGCACCGCCTTCGAGTACCGTAATCGCATGGAGGAATTGGTGCTCGCCGACGCTAAACGAACCGAGACTCCGTTGTCCGCCAAGGAAGCAGCCGAAGTGGCCAAGGGTATTGTCTGGAGGAACACGCAAGAGAACTTTGCTCACATGGGATTGAGTGTGAGCAACCAGCTGGAAACGGTGGAAGACATGATTGTCAAAATCTCCAGTATTCTTCAGCAAAGCGGCGCGATCTCGGGAGACCCCACGCGGGGTCATCCAGAGAATTTGTATCACAATCGCATATTGGCGGAACTCAAGAGTAGTAACTTCTACCCTGGTTTGGCCCAGGAAGAGATTCGGGATGAGAGCATCGTGCTGCCCACGCTGTCGAAACAGGAATGGGATGAGCTAGAACCGGTGGGCACTTATCATGTTCCGACGCTGGTGTTCGCGCGAGGTACCGCGCGGTTGACGTCGCGAAGCCAATTGATCCTGGATCGACTCGTCACGACCTTGCGCAGCTCGCCTCAATACTATCTATCCGTGCAGGGAAATGCGTCGCTGCAAGGGGATTTGGAGGCCAATCAGGCGCTGGCCGAGTCTCGGGCCGCGGCCGTGGCCGAATATCTAATCGAAGACGGAATTGACAAACAACGAGTCCGCGCCGAAGCTGGTGAGCCAACAGGGGATATGTCAGTCACGTTTGTGTTGGGACAGCCACATAACTGAATCGGGCGGCTGACAACTGTGGGCAACTGATAATTCGGTAGATGACACTCACGCTGCTGACACAGCCCAGCAGCGAATGGCCCTGCGGCAAATGGACGACATCAAGAAGAAAGTCTACCTGGATCTATTCGCCTCGCCGGTGACGTTGTTGCCGTTCGTAGGTGGCTTGACTGCGCTGCTGGTCTCCTGGGCCCTGGGTGGCAACGCCCCATTAACGTTTGGGGGGCTGGCCGGTACTCTGAGTGGCATCGGGATGTTAGCCAGTCGACTGGTATTTGGGTTGGAGCGTCTAACCGAAGATGCGTATCAATTTTCCGTGGAGCGGCATCGTCGCAACAAGGAAGCGTCGCTAAATCGCCTACGTCAGCAACTTGAGCAGGATGGTGACCCTAGGACGCAGTCACTATTGGATCGACTGCAGCGACTCTACAGTGAGCTGGAGGCCAACATCGAGTCGGGCAAGATTTCATTTGCGGCGCACGAAGTATTGGAACGTGTGGATCGAATGTTTCAGGTCTGCGTCGAGCACTTGGAACATTCATTCCGGAGTTGGCGGAGATCCGGGCAGCTGGGAAAGACGGCTAGAAAGCAGGCCTTGGAGCGACGGGAACATCTGGTTTCCAAAGTCGAAGAATCGGTGAATCATCTCGAACAGACGCTGGACCAACTCCACTCGATGTCGATGAAGAAAGGCGAATCGGATCTGTCTCGATTGCGCTCCGAATTGGACGAGACGATTGACGTGGCGCG
>Ga0310121_10004244_pt1 | contig 12738 bp, 8 predicted proteins | sample CB27_Tmax_986_MG_FD_203504 | JGI IMG/M metagenome (GOLD analysis project Ga0310121, IMG submission 203504) | Marine microbial communities from Western Arctic Ocean, Canada - CB27_Tmax_986 | ecosystem: Environmental > Aquatic > Marine > Oceanic | place: Canada: Western Arctic Ocean | collected... | reverse complement strand
TCGATTGTGTAGGGCAGGCTCGATATCGGGGTGCGAGGATCGACCTGCCCGAGCGTCTTCATCGTGGGCTCCGGCGCGCCCGAAGGCGTCAGCGGCCCCTGCGCGGCGCAGGGGCGCGAGGTCAGGAACAGGGCGACAGGTAACAGTCGCGCGGTCTTCTTCGTGGTCTTGCGGTGCTTCCGGGTTGAATCTGACAGCGAAACGGAAGGATCACTCCAAACGGCCGGCAGCCAAATTTCATGGCCCGTTATTTGCGTCCCGGATCCGATCGGCCCGTGAATCGTTGCGCCTGATCGACGAGACGGACGAACTGTGCGCGACGGACAAGACCGTGCGGGTCGCTTCGACATCGATGGGACCGGCTCTAGCGTATTCGTGCTCAGCGTCTCCCTACCACTTATTGACGAGCCATTCGCTGAGTTGTGGACGACCCAACTAAGCAGCGACACCACCCGCACGATCTCGCCTTCCGCAGGGGGTTTTCGATTACCTTGAAGACTACAAGCAGGTTGGAGGAAGCGCCTTTGCCTGTCATATCCAGTCCTGGTATCCCTACCCACAATTTGCCCTTCCGGAAACGACCAGTGGCCGTATGGCTTACATCGTTAACGAGGCCTACAACAGGTTTTCGCTACATGGCAAAACCGGGCCTCTAGAATCCTCGTGAAGCCATATTCGTATTTTCAGTCTTGGCCGACTACTCTGTGGAAAGTTGTCCGATTGCCTGTTGCTGCGTTGCCTGACCACTTATTCGTATGTACTGGCCATGAGCCTGCGGCAGGAGACCACGCCGGAGAAAGTAGATTGGCCGTCTCTTCCACGGTGTAGCTGAGGCCGACGTCGCTCCACTGGATCGTCACCATCCCTCCCTCCGATGCCGAGATCGAGGTGATCGTGAACCCCTCGTCAAAATCCAGCGCGATGAAGTTGTCGAACTGGCCGGGAATGCTCCAGACCCCGCTGACGGACAGGCCGATACGGCCCGCATCAACGACCGCGGCGCCGCCGGAGTCCGTCCAGCTGAAGATATGCGTGGCCTGGTTTGGCTCGATGACGGTCACGTTGATTTTCACCTGGGTGCCGTTGACGATGAACATCACCGCTTCCACGTTGAACCAGCCGATCTCGTGGGTCGTGGAATCCAGGATTTGCGAGTAGGTCGCTACAAGCCCCTGGTAGACGTCGCTGTGACCATCGCCCGGACCCCAGAAATTCCAGTTGGCCGTGCCGGCACCGGGAATCCTGCTGGCGCCGATCCACAGGTCGATATTGCCGCCGGATGGCTTGAGGGTCACGACGTAGCCGCCGTAGTTGCCGAGGGCGTCGGTCCAGTCCTTCAGGATCAGCGAGTGGGCCGTGCCGACGGTGCTGTGGTACTGCAGGTGAACGTCGGCGGCGAGCCGGCCCTGGGCCATGAAGAAATCACTGCCGTTGGGGCTGTATTTCACGGAACTGGTTGTGTTGTTCTTGTACAGCTGCAGCACCCATCCGCCATGCCCCGCCACACGGGAGATGCCGGGATTGCTGACCAGTTGGGCAAAGGCATCCTCGTCCCCGGGCGTCTCGAAGTCCTCGAAGGTGCCATAAGGCGTCGCCCGGGTGGTCGTTGAGGCGAGGTTGGACAGCTCGCTGGCATTGCCCATGTTGTCGATGGCCTTGATCGTGACGTAGTAGGTCGTCTCCGGGGCAAGGCCGCCAAGGGCGTGACTCTCGGGTGAACCGGAAACCTGGGGAAAGGGTTCGTCGGCGACCTGCGTGGCGTTGCTGAAGGCGATGTCATCGTTGATCGGGGATGTTGCGTAGCGCATGTCGTAGACGGAGGCGGTGCCGGTCGTGCCGTCATCGCCCGTTGCCGTCCAGCTCAGCTGGATGGAGATATCGGTCTCGGTAACGACGGCCAGGTCGCCGATGGCGGCCGGGGGCACCGGGTCGTCCTCGGGCAGGGTTTCCACCTGGAGCAGGTTGGACAATCCGGACGCGTTGTACCAGAGGTCCAGGGTGATGAGCCCGAAGTAGTACGTGGTGCCCGCATCGAGGTCGGCGACGCTCATGCTCTCCGGTGATCCGGACGCCGAGGGACCCGGCTCGCCGGTGACCCGGGTGGCCGCATCCCAGTTCCCGGCATGGATGGGTACCTTGGCGTAGCGCAGGTCGTACGTGGTAACCGGGCCGTTATCGCCCGGTGCGCTCCAGGTGAGCCCGATGCTGTTCTCGCCGATCGTGTCGACGGAGAGGTCGGAGACGGTGTCCGGTCCGGTGAGATCCGTGTTTTCCTCCTCGATTTCCAGCCACGGCTGCAGCGAGCGCATCAGCCAGCCCTTTTCCTTGGCCATGGTGGAACCGCCGCCGGCACTGAAGGAGACGGGGTAGATCGTGTCCGGGTCGATGTAGCCGTCACCCAGCGGGCCCTGGCTGGATTTCCAGTTCCAGTAGCGGGTCGCGTCTTTTGCCAGCTGACGGGCGAAGATCAGGTAGTCCGGGTCGCTCGTGATCCGGTAGGCCGTGGCGATCAGGGGCGCGTGGAACCAGCCCCGCTTGGTGACATCGGGGTTGCGGGAGTTGTCGCCGTCGTAGGTGTAGTCGCTGACCAGCGGGTGGTAGTTGCCGGAGGAGTCGTAGTCGCCGTGGTAGAAGTTGTGATCCATGTCAAAATCCGCAATACGAACCAGGAAGTCGCCGATGGCGGTGTCACCGGTCTCGATGTAGAGATCCGTCAGGGACTCGGCGGCGTACATGTACACGGTGTTCGCCATTTCGTTTGTTGATCCGAAGAACCCCGGTTGCGGGACCGCCTGCGGGCCTTCGTAAACGCCCTGGTTGCCGGCAAGGGTTTCGCCGTACAGCAGGTCGTTGGTGCCGATGGCCAATGCCAGGTCCAGGTATTCCTGCCTGCCGGTCGCGCGGTAGATGTTCAGCAGGCCGGTAATCGTCCAGCCCTGCACGCGAACCTGGGTGCCGCCGAAGTGCTGCTCGGTCAGCCGGTTGTGGGTCGCGTTCGTTCCGAACATGTTCTGGGCGTACTTGTGGTGCTCTTCGGCCGCCCGGAGCGCCTCCATGTCGCCGGTGAGCAGGTAACCGAGGACCAGTCCGCCGTTCCAGTTGTGGCTGGCCCTGGGCTGGGCGTTGTGGCCGTAGGAGGTTTTCTCGACATAGATGTTGTGGTTGTCCGCTTCGTAGCGGCTGAGATAGCTGTTCCAGCGGTGTTCGTTGCCGGCGGAGTCCCAGCGGTCGCCCCAGTACTGGTCGACATCGCGCTTGTGGGGCAGCATCTCCTGGGCCATGCGCCAGAAAAGCGGGTCGCCCTTTCGAATCATGTGCAGGAACATGGCCTGCGTCCAGTCGTAGTGCGTGGAGCTGTAGCTCTTGCCCCAGCGGATGTCACCGAAGTTCAGCGAGCCGAACCATTTCGCGCCGTCGCCACGGTAATTGTCGAGCGTCCCGCCGTCGCCCACGGTCTCGTCGACCATGGAGTCGACGAAGTCCTCGTAGTCGTTGACGGCCGCCTGCATACCGGCGTCGTTGATCGGAACGTGCTCGGCGGCCAGGTTAGGCCAGGCGTCCGTGTCGTCGTAGTATCCCGAGGGGGCAAAGGCGAACAGCGGGTCGTTGAGTACCCGGATCGCGGCTTCGGTCGCCGCGGCGTCACGGGCGCCGACACTGAAGCGGTACATCATCTCGAGACTGTAGTGGCGGCCGCCGTCAAACGCGAAGTGCGGCCGGTCATCCGGCAGCGGATAGCCCGAGCCGCCGGGGAACATCGCCACGCTGAGGACATCGTTGGAAGAGAACTCAAGGTCGATCGAATGTTTCTGCCAGAAATGCTTGACCCCGACCGCCACGTGCCGGTCGCCGCCGGTGTTGGACAATTCCATCCAGCCGACGTGCTTGGTGCCGGTTTCCACCGTGGCGGCGCCGACGTCGACGGTGTACGGGAAGGTGTCGTCGCTGTTGTTGAAGAGGGGCGGATAGATGCCTCGCGTCTGGATCTCCAGGTCCTGGTCGCCCACGGCATAGGACGCGCCGTCGCCATAAACCGTGGCATTGGTGCCGAAGTCAATCAACTGGGTGTTGAGGCGCAGATCCGTGATAAAGACCTCCTGTTGAGACGCAAATTTGTTCTCGGGATAAAACCCCACACACCCGTCGTTCTCCATGATGAAGGTGACTTTTGCGTAGTCCTTGTCCTTGTAGACGGTCACGCGGGCGTTGTAGTGCACGTACGGGAAAGGCTGGACCAGGCGGCTGTTTGCGTAGGCCTCCGGGCCCAGTGCGTTGCTGGGGTCAGCCTGCGAGCTGTACCAGGCGAAGACTTCATAATTGCCCGCGCCGAGTAGATCCTGCCTCCATGTCGCCCATGCCCCGTCCTCGCGCGTCCAGTACGAACTGCCATTGTCGTCCTGGAGATAGTAGTTGTGGTTGTCCTGGTTGAATTCATCGACGGCGACCGACTCCCACCACTGCAAATCCGCGGGCGATCCGCTTATTTCAAAGTCCGCGCCGCGGGTAGTGTCGTCGAAGTTGTCGAGCGTATACTCCGTCATCGGCGGTCCAACCTCCACGAACTTGATTCCATCGGCCACGGTGGGATTGGGGTCCTCGTCGTCCCGCGTCAGCTTCACATACCCGTTCGTGCCGGCATTGAAGGTGTAGGTGCCGATCGACACCCACTGCCCCGGATTAACGTTCTGGTCGAGGGTTACCGTGTTCGAGCCACCGGCGTGGTAGACCGTGTACTCGGCCTGTGCGTCACGCATCCAGTTGGATATCGAGCCGTCGTGCAGCCAGTCGCCCCGCACGTGAAGGACCGCCTTCAGCGGTCCGTTTTCCTCGACCTCGATGGTGCTTGGTGCGCTCATGGTGGAACTGTAGACCGCCTCGGTCTCGTCCTCGATGAGTACAACCCGGTTTTCGGCCGAGTCGGCCACGAGGGTGGTTCCGCCGACCTGGACGTTGTTGAACAGCTTGAATACGGAGTGCTCCACGTCAAAGGACATGGCACCGGTGTCCACCGAGTGATGGGAACCGTTGTCGCTGACCAGTTCGTTTCCGTAACTTCCGTGCGTAACGTTCGCGCCGTACTCCAGCGTGAAAATGGAATTGGAACCGGCAGCTACGTCGATCTGGAAGTCCAGAAGAACCCACTTGATATACTTGTTTGTGTTGGAGGTCTCGCCGTCCCACCGCGCAAGCACTTTAAACTGTGCAGGAAGTTCCTGTTCACCATTCATCAGGCGGATGTTGTCCGTGCTGGTAATCCAACCGTCGGGCAGCGGAACCCCTGATGAAATAGGCTCACCCGCTCGATCACCACCACTGGATTCCATAACGGTCAGGTTCACCTGTTCGGCGCCCTTCACCATCCCGGGGACCATGCAGACGATGCCGAGAAAGGGCGTCAGTCGAGGCCTCTTCTTCATGGCTACTCCATTCTTGTTCATGGTTTTCCAGTAAGCCCTATTCGAACGGGTACTCATTATATTTTGAGCGACGCAGGTACACGCTGGCGGAGGACGAATTCAGCGAAGCGCTCTTGCTGGATATTATATTACCAAAATGAGGTCAAAGAAGCCAGTGTAAAGAAGCTGGAGGATATGCCGGTTGAAACTAATGTTTGGCATCAAGCAAAACCGCGTAAGTTTTGTGGGGAAATTAAGACGGTCAGTTCAAACGATGGCAATTAAGCGCGGGAAGAAAGCAATGAAGAACCTGAATCTGAGTACAACCCAATGTGTAGCGATTACGTGTATGCCGAAAGGGGCGGATGCCATCCTGCAGGGAGTGTTGACTCTAAAGAACACACCCTCCACAACCAAGAAGTCGATGACGGAGATTTGAGCCAGGAGTGCGATGTGGTGGTTTAGCCGTCCGCTCGGCCGCATTACCTAAGCTCCAACCTGAGTTCCACGACGGACGGCATTGTCATGGAGTCTTAGCGGCGCCAACGTGGACCAGATCGGTTTCTCCCTCACCGGAGATTTATTTGGCGGGGACTATGGCATTCATGTGGCTGGGTCAACCAATGCGGTGATAGACAAGGTGGTGATCAGGGGAGGAACAATCAGCGGGTTCTATTATGAGCACGCAAACAATAGCCGTATCGAGCGGTGTTTGGTTTCCGGCAATAAGTCCCAAGGCGTCTATCTGTGGGCCAGTACGGCCAGTGCAATGGGAACACGATTACGGATTGTACCATCACCGGGAATCTAGGCAGGGGCATAGAAATTTATGGCAAGGAAGGCCAGTGCAGTGGGAACACTATTCGAGAAAACACGGTTAGCAGAAACGTTGATAGGGGAATCCTTCTCTCATACGCAGATGGTAACCGGATTGAAGGGAACAATGTATGGGGTCCCACAGGAGAAGGATCGCCCCATGGGATTCTAACCGCCAGCACCACGAGCAACTTCATCCTGAAAAACACCTGCGTGGGGAATGGAACCAACTACTCACTGGACTCCGATGACACCTACGGTCCGATTGTGGAAGCTGTAGGTGAACTAGGTACCGCAGATGGTGCCTCCCATCCCTGGGCGAACTTCTCAAGGTAGCCACAGCCCTCATTTCACCGCGACTCGTCGGTATTGAAGGAAAAAAACATATCCGTGGCAGAATCGGCTTTGGCCCGGCAACTGCGTCCGTCGATAGTGAAAGCTGCCGTGTTGCCTTTGTTCGCCATCTCGACCAATGCCAACTCTGAATTGGCTACAGCGGCATCCGAGGCCCAGTTCAACTCGCCGTCCCCTTTAGGAGTTACGGGCACCACAGCGCGCGTTGGCCTTTTCGAAGTCGAGAGGAGACAGACCGGTCCCGCCGCGAACGCTCCGCTGTTCGGGTACGCCATGACCGGTTCGGTGTCGTAATCGGGGAAGGGATCATGGAGCCACGGCTCGATGGTGGTCTCGGCAGGAGGATCTGTACCGGAGTGGGCACGGATGCCCTGCTCCCACAGGCTGAGGTGGAGGAGGATGCCATTGATTCCCCCCCCCCGGTTGTCGATCAGCGCAACGATGCGTATTTCGCGTGAGCACTTCGGGTAGAGTCGTGGGCCGGTCGCCTGGGGAACGTTCTTCTGGCTTCCGGTAGCCGGTCAGGAAGGCATCTACCCGGGATGGTTCACTGCATCAGACTGCACTCTTCTCTCAGTACGGCGGGGACCGCCGTCTCCAAATTCATATCTTCGTGCTTTTCAGGATATTGTCGCATCTCTGGAGACGGCGGTCCCCGTCGTTCTCGAAAATGAATTGATCATGATCAGGCCTTACGTCAGATGCCATTCGGATCCGACTGATCAGACGGATCCGATTTTTCTTTAATCCACGATGCACCAGGCCGGCTCATTGCGGATCTGATCGAATAGCCGGACGATCTCCAGATTCGCCATGCGAATACACCCGTGCGAAGCGGGAGTGCCAAGGAGTTGCTCCTGATTGGTGCCGTGAATGTAGATGTTTCGATCATAGGAATCGATTCCTGGTCCCCTGTTGATTCCGGGTTCCATGCCCCGCAGCCGAAGAATTCGGGTCAGAATCATGTCTTCTTCGGAATTCGCTTTCCATTCGTCGGCGCCGAGGACGAACCCGGTCGGCACGCGGCTTTTGAATACGGCGCCCGGAGGTTGCTTGTCACCAATCTGATCGGCGACTTCATGTATGCCGCGGGGTGTTCGATAGGAGTCCTCCTCTTCTCCCAGTCCCCGCCCGCTGGTGGATATCAGGTGCTCCGATTCCAGCCTTCCGGAACACAGCGCGAACATGGCTTGGGTGGAAGCATCAACAACCAGCAGCCACCCTTGGCGCGAGAGCCCACGCCGCATCGCATCCCACCAACGTTCGCCCAGTCGGCCCGGTAATTGACTTTCCTGATCTCCCATCATTTTCAACCATTCAACATTCGGTTGTGCCTTTTAGACCGAAGTTCTCTTCCTCGCGAGATTCGGCGGACACATCAGCGAGTCTATCAAGGCAACACCTGACCGCAATGTTGACGCAAAAGACGCCACCGTTACTTCCTGAAGCGCTGGTTGGACAAATCCACATCGTGCCGCCAGTCGCTCGTCGCGATGGCATGAGGACCACGGCGAAGATGGTAGCCGATGGACCCCTACCACTATCGCTCTTTCTCGTCGCACGGGCAACGTGCTTTTCTCTGCCTTTTTCGAGCCCCATATTGCCCACTAGGCAAATATGCCGTAGATATTGATCATGTAAAGGCTTTAGCCTGAAAACCTAACGGATGGCATTGCCTCGCAGGGAGGTTCGAGATTCTGAGTATTCGGTCGTCGGGTCTTTCTTCACTTCGGCATTCGATATTGGACATTTTCCCCACAAACCGGTTGGGCTCCGTAGACCACGGGATACCCGTATAGCCACGATGCTTGGGTTCCGGCTGTTGGCTCCGCTTCACGGGTCGGATACCCGTGATACGGAATACGAAGGTCTTTCTTTTTGTTGTTCATGCCGAGTACCCCTGTGCGACTATTTCTCCGATGTAAACAATGGAACAGGCAATCTCAGACAAGTCGCCGGATACGGAGCCGGCCCGGAAGGAAAGCTGGCGGATGTTTAATCGCATCTGCGGAAGCTATGATCTCGTAAACCGCCTGGTCTCATTCGGAATCGATGTCCGGTGGCGCAAACGGATGGCCCGGCATCTGCCGGCCGGCGAGGCGCTGCACGTCCTTGACCTGGCCACCGGCACCGCGGACCAGCTTCTCCATCTGTCAGCGGCTTCGGACCGTATGGGGAAGGGGACCGGCATGGATCTCGCGGAGGGAATGCTAGAGGTGGGGCGAAAGAAAGTAGGGGACCGCGGTCTCTCGGAAATGATTTCCCTGCAAGTCGGGGACGCGACGAATATTCCCGCGGATGCCGGGCAGTTCGATGCGACGACCATCTCGTTTGGAATTCGCAACGTTCCGGATGTTTTGGCCGCGCTCCGGGAGATGCATCGGGTACTGCTGCCCGGCGGCCGGGCGTTGATCCTCGAATTTTCGCTCCCGCGGAACCGGTTGATTCGGGCGCTGCACTTGTTCTACCTGCGCAGGGTTTTGCCCCGAATCGGAGGAATCATTTCCGGCGACGCGGAGGCGTATCGCTACCTGAATCGGACTATCGAAGCGTTTCCCTACGGAGAGGCATTCTGCGAACTGATGCGGGAAGCCGGGTTCGCCCAGGTTTCCGCCACGCCGCTGACCTTCGGGGTGGCCACCATTTATCAAGGGGAAAAGGCTGTGGCTTCAGAAGAAGAACGGCAGTAAACGAGCAGAAACGGGTTCCCGAATTTCCAATATCGAATCCTCAATATCGAATATTCAATGACCCACTTTCGATCTTCGACATTCCTGGGCGACTACTTTGCTTTGACCCGAGTCCCTATGTTGGAATAAATTGCGCAGTAATTTAATGAACCCTGCACTCTCATCCATCGACATCACCGACCCTTCCCGGATCAGGCGGGAGATCATTGAGCGATTGCGCAGCCGACTGGTGGCATCCGAGAGCGATCCTCCGATCATTCTCCGTGCGGAAGTAATGGTGGATCGGCTGAATGCCATGCAGTGGCTGTCCGTGCAGTCCGCCGGTTCGAGAGGATACTGGTCCGATAGGGACGGTGATTTCCAGCTGGCCGGCCTCGGACGGGCGGACATGATTGCCGGTGAAACCGGGCACGGAATCGGGAAGGCGCTGGAACGTGTTCACCAGCGGTTGGAGTTCTGCGATGCCGATATCCGGTACTTTGGGGGAATGCGGTTTGCACCGTCTTCACACTGCGACGCGGAGTGGCAGACATTCAAGGGATACCGCTTTATCCTGCCCCGCTTCGAAGTGGTCAGCAGAGAGGGCGTCACGACCTTCGCCTGCAACATGAGGTCGGACGATGATCTCGACGTGGTGGAGAAAGAACTGGAGTGCGTTTCCCTGGATTACAACGCGGAGACCATCCTCATTCCAGAACTGAATCGTCGATTGGACAGACCCGGCAAGACGGATTGGACATCGGCAGTGAACGGCACCCTGCAAGGAATCAAGGACGGCCGATTCAAGAAGATTGTTCTGGCTAGGAATTCAACGCTTACGTTCGACACCCCAGTCAATGCCGCCCAGGTTCTAAACGTTCTCAAGTCGGAGACCATCAACGCTTTTCATTTTTGTTTTCAGCCCGATCGAGACCACGCATTCATAGGAGCTTCTCCCGAGCGCCTCTACCGCAGGGACGGCCGTCGCCTGCGGACCGAGGCGATTGCCGGGACTCGCCGACGGGGCGCAACCATCGATGAGGACGAGCGGCTCGCCCAGGAATTGCTGCACAGCGACAAAGATCGACGAGAACACCAGATTGTCGTCGATGGAATCGAAGCCTCGCTGCACCCTTTCGTTGAGGACCTTGCCGCCGACGAAGTTCCATCGGTCCTGAAACTCGCCCACAATCTGCACTTGGTTACCCGTTTTCGCGGTATGCTCAAGACCGGCATTCATGACGGACAGGTTCTCACCGCGCTGCATCCAACCGCGGCGGTTGGCGGCTCTCCGAGTCACGCCGCGCTCCAGGAAATCGAAGCGCTTGAACCTTTTGACCGCGGATACTACGCCGCCCCGGTCGGATGGGTGGAACGTGATGCCGCTCAGTTTGTGGCAGGAATTCGCTCCGCCCTGGTCGAAAAGGATCGCGTGCACCTTTTCGCGGGCGCAGGGATCGTGGAAGGTTCGTCCCCGGACGACGAGTGGGACGAAATTGAAGGGAAAATCGCCTCGTTTCTCGACCTTTTCCGCTGCTCATGAGTGAGAACACGGCGAACCTGAACCGGTTTTGGGCCGAGTTGATCGTTGAGGAACTTATCCGCAATGATGTGCGCACTTTCTGCCTCGCGTCCGGGTCCCGGTGCAGCCCCCTCACCATCGCCATCGCGCGGCACCCCTCCGCTCAAACGGTTGTCCATCTGGATGAGCGGGGTATCGGATTCTTCGCGGTCGGCCATGCCCGTGCGACGGACCTTCCGGTGGCCGTGGTTACTACATCCGGCACCGCGGCTGCCAACCTTCTCCCTTCCGTCATCGAATCGAGTCAGTCGCGGCTGCCCATGGTTATTCTTTCCGCGGATCGTCCGCCGGAGCTTCGCGCCACCGACGCAAACCAGACGATGGTTCAGCCCGGTCTATTCGGATCGTATGTTCGGTCCGAGGTGGATCTGCCGTGCCCGACCGAAGAAATCGAGCCGTCCTATCTTTTAAGCACGGTTGACCATGCCGTCCACGCGTCCCTCCATCCGTCACCGGGCCCAGTGCACCTCAACCTGATGTTCCGGGAACCGTTGGTGACGGCAAATCCGCAGCCGCCGCCTGACCCCGCGATCGGCAATGTTTCTCCCTGGTTTCGGTCGGCGGCGCCTTACACGCGATGCAACTTTCCGTTGTCGGCGCCACGCGACGAAGACGTGGGCAAAATTGCGAATCTCCTCGGTAGGGCCAACCGCGGGCTGATCCTTGCGGGAGAGCTCAATTCGCCCGCCGCGCGCGGTAGGGTGTTGGAGCTGGCGCGACGCCTGAAGTGGCCGCTGGTGGCCGATGCGCTTTCGGGTCTTCGATCGATCAAGGATCCTCTGGTGATGGGCGCCGGTGTTTTTCATGTGAAACCAGGGCTGGTGCAAGACGTGGACACCGTTCTGCATGTTGGCGGCCGGTTCGTCTCGAGGGAGCCGCTTCGGCATTTTGCCGAGAACCGACCCGCGGTTTACATTCATGTGACCTCGCACGCTGCGCGAACAGATCCGGCCTACGTTGTGACACATCGGTTGGAGGGCGCGCACGACGAGATTCTGGTCCGCCTGCTGGCACACACACCTCAATCCACATCCTCGGATTTTCCGAGTGAGTTAGACTCGGCCTGGAGTCGTATTCAGGTGTGCTTCGATGCGGAAGAGACTCGCGAAACGATCACGGAACCCATGGTGGCCCGTGCGGTGACCAGGGGATTACCCGAAGGTCACGGTCTTTTTTTAGGAAACAGCATGCCGGTAAGAGACGTGGATATGTTTGCGGCATCGCGGGATGACCGACCGGAGTTCGCCGCTAATCGTGGGGTTAGCGGAATCGACGGATTGATTTCATCGGGCTTTGGTTTTTCCGCCGGCCTGGGTGCTCCCGCCACCCTCTTCCTTGGAGATTTGTCGTGCCTGCACGATCTGAACGGGTTTAGATTCGCCGCGGAGGCCCCCCATCCCGTCACCACAGTGGTAGTGAACAACAACGGGGGGGGCATTTTCAGCTTCCTCCCGGTCGCTTCGAGCACGGACGTATTCGAAACCTACTTCGGAACCCCGCATGGCCTGCGCCTCGAATACGCAGCGAAAATGTTCGGCCTCGGCTACGCTTCGCCCTCATCCATGGCAGAGCTGAGACGCATGTACGAAGAAGCAGTTACTTCAGGCGAATCCAGCCTGCTGGAAGTCTTTACCTCCCGTGAAGAGAATGTGAACTATCATAGGGAGTTGGAGCGAAAAATCGCGGAGTCTCGGCCGTAGAACAGATCCCCGCCTGGTGTGCGATTTGGCGGATCATTACGACGAAGGCTGAGTCGTGTCGGTCCTGGAGGGCGGCTACAACCTGAAGGCCCTCGCAGAATCGGTAGTCGCCCACATGCAGGAGATGGCGAACGAATCCTTACTACATCGCAGACTTCGGATACTGGACTGGTTCCTCTTCCTCGATCTGTGCGTCAGCCGGGAGATCGACATCCGCATTT
>Ga0310121_10004243_pt1 | contig 12739 bp, 8 predicted proteins | sample CB27_Tmax_986_MG_FD_203504 | JGI IMG/M metagenome (GOLD analysis project Ga0310121, IMG submission 203504) | Marine microbial communities from Western Arctic Ocean, Canada - CB27_Tmax_986 | ecosystem: Environmental > Aquatic > Marine > Oceanic | place: Canada: Western Arctic Ocean | collected... | reverse complement strand
GCATACGCGTCTACGGCTGTGCTTCACGTGCTCTGTGCCTGGTGGCAGAGGGCGCTCTGGATGCCCATATCGACGTCAGGAGCCGATTGACGCCTGAGAGTTTTCTCGCGGCCTCGTTACTCGTCACTGAGGCCGATGGCCACATCTGTCGTATCGACGGCGGGGCGCTCGGTCCATTTGAATCGCTGCAGGATCGCACGACCCTCGTCGCCGCATCGACCAAAGAGCTTACGGAGGAGATCATCAATGCCCTCGCTAGATAGAGTTCCACGCCAAGAAACGGTCGCTCCGATGGCCGTGATTCTTGCGGCCGGCAGTGGGAGCCGCTTGCGGAGCGCTCGTTCGACCGTGCCCAAACCGCTTGTCCACTTGCGAGGCCTGTCGATCGCAGAGAGATCGATAGCACAACTGCTCACGGCTGGTGTGGAGCGATTTGTCGTCGTTCTTGGGTGTGACGCGGCGCTTGTCCAGCACGAATTCGAGCGGGTTGCAAGACGACGACGCTGCCATATCACCTTTGTTGAGGCTGAGAACTGGGAAAGAGGCAATGGTTGTTCCGTGATCGCCGCCGCTCCATTGGTCGGCGACAGCCCGTTTCTCTTGGCCATGGTCGATCACCTGCTACCCCCGGAAATGATCCGGGATGTGCTGGCTAATCCACCGGCACAGGACGAAATCTCGCTCGCCGTCGATCACGATACAGAAAACGTGTTCGACCTTTCCGATCTCACCAAGGTCGAGGTGTCGGGAGGGTGCATCGCAGCGATTGGAAAAGACCTCGCGACTTGGAATGCGGGCGACACGGGCCTGTTTTACTGTTCGTCAAGGCTGTTCAAGGGGCTGGCGAGAGCGCACGAGGAGGGCAAGTTTTCGTTGACGGACGGGATCCTAGAATGCATTGCACAGGGTGGGGTTCGAGCGATCGATGTGACCCGAGCGCGTTGGCTTGATGTGGACACGCCGGAAGCATCTCAGGAGGCGGTGCACCGGATCGACGCGGCGATGGGGAAAGGTGGAGAAGATGGCTTCATCTCCCAATACATAAACCGTCCGCTCTCCCGTCGCCTTTCGGTGGCTCTATCGAGAACGCCCCTGACACCCAATCACATCACACTCCTATCCTTCTTCATGGGGCTGCTTGGCGCCGTCGGTTTGGCCACCACGGACCCGTGGTTTTGGATCGCCGGCGGGATACTCATTCAGATCGCCTCTATCGTGGATGGATGCGACGGTGAGATCGCGCGGATCAAGTTGCTTCAAAGTCCACAAGGCGCCTGGCTTGATACGGTGTTGGATCGGTATTCTGACTTGGCAGTCGGGCTCGCCGTGACATTCGCCGCTTCACAGCTGCACGACGCGGCCTGGGTTTGGCCAGCTGGCTTCGCTGCAACGGCCAGCTTCCTCATGGCGAGCTATGTCACCAAGGAATTCCAGATTCGGTTTCAACGTCCGTATCCCAATAATCTCGTAAACAAGCTCAAGCGTCGTGATCTTCGAATTCTTGTCATCGCGGTCGGGGCTACGCTGGGACACCCGCTTATGGCGCTGCTGGCCATCGGGTCACTCACTCACCTTGCCGTGTTCCAAGTACTGGTGTCTGGCTGGCATACGACTCTCTCGCTCCATCCATCGCATGTGCCGATAGAACCCAGGAACCGCGGACGATCGCCCAAACGTGTTCCGCTACGCGTCGGCGTTGGCGCTACGGCTGGCCATGTGAGCGGGACTGCAGCTGTGGACGGAGTACTTCGAGGGAAGCTTCAGCAGCAAGCACGTTCTTGACGCGCCCAACGGCGCGCTCGACGGGCGTTCCCGTCGGGAAGTATTGGGCGACGAAGTCCTCGCTAACGATCACCACATCCGTTGAGGCCGCTTCATCCATGGGCCCAAACACACGCCCCGCGAGCACTTCGATTCCCATCACTGAGAAGTAGTCCGCTGAGACCGGATGAAATTCGTAGAAGACCTCCTCCGATGCGGCATCCGCTCTGACGCCGAACGGCGGCAACTCGTCCCCACTCATCGGCGTATTGGCCGCCGCCAGGGCGGCGGGGATTCCCTGGGCGTCGAGTCCGTCCAAGACTGCTCGCCAAGCGTTCCACCTCAACTCGGGTGACGGGTAGCGAACCTGGCTGAGCTCGGCCGGGGCCGTCGATACGCCCTCCGCTTCGAAGCCCAGATCGAGCGCTCTCAACGTAGAGACGTTGTGTAGAACCGCGACCGCAGTAAGCAGTGTCGTCAGGGCCACTTGCCCTACCACGGGGGCTCGACGAGCGAGCCCCGCAGGAGCCGGCCCTCCGAAGCGCCCAGGGCAAGTCGTATCGATCGATCGCGCCGGCCCTCGACTCGGCGCGCGGCGACGAGCCCCACGACGTTCACACCAGCGAGCAACAGGAAGGTCGTGCCAGCAGCGCGAACACGCCGCGAAACGGACGCATGAGGTCGTCCGCAAGGACGACGGTATCCACACCCCACCCACGATGCTGCGGATGGATTTCGGCGAGAGCCGCAACGAAGGCGTTCATCTCCGCCTTCGCGTCGGCCTCCGAATGTCCCGGCCTGACCCGGGCGATCGCCTCGACAAATCTGATGTCTCAGATGTCGTCGTCTCAGACCCACTCCAGGACGAAGACGGCGTCGGCGTCATCAGGAAATCCGGAGGGCAACCGGGCGACTCCGACGATCGTCGAGGTCAACACCTCATCAATCAGTTTGGAGCCCACGACGTCAGGATCCGCCCGAGGCTCGTCCGCCAGAACCGCTCGGCGATGAGCACCTCCGCCTCAGTCAGCAGTCTGCCCAGCATTGGCACGATACCCAGGATCCCGAAGCCGCCGGGAGACTGACTGACGCCGGAGAAGATGTACGTTTCTCCATTCCAAGCCGATTCGAACTGTATTCCCTTAATCGCTGCTGATACTTCCTCGATCGTGCGCCAGGAGTGGGCTCTGAAATCCTCAGGGAGCGTCGCAGAGAGCTGGTGTCGCTCCGGTTCCGTCACCACCTCGGATACCGCAGTCCTCAATTCGGGGGGCGCGATCTCGTACAGTCGAACGACCCGGTCCGGGTCCGGATAGGGCATCGGAGCCAACCACACCGCCCACCCCACGGCGAACGAAACCGTCGCGGCAGCCAAGCCGAGGGTGCCCGCCACGCCTACCGTGTAGACCGGGCGACGCATGAGTGTGCGAAGAGTGAACCGCACATCGCTGAGCACACCCTGCCAACTCCGCCATCGAATCAAGTCACCGTCGGGGCGGAACGCCCACGGCTCAACGCCTGCGACCAGTACCATCGCTTGGCTGCTGGGAGCCCGTTCGTTCTGGCAACTTCACGGAAGCGATCGTAGAGGTCTCTGAGGAGAAAGACTCAGTCCTCAGGATCCGAGAAGAGCCGAACGATTCCACGTGCAACGACGGGCGGGTTCATACCGGCTCAGCTCCCGTTCCGTCCCAAAGTCGCTCAAGCAACGCTCGCGATCGCGCCAGGGCATCATCACCAGCGGGTAAGACGTGGTAGTTACGGGTAGCGCGTCGCCCGCTCGACGGATCCGTTACCGCCGAAGGCAACCAGCCCCTTTCGTTCCATGCGCTTGAGCGTGACGTAGACCACCGGGATCGACACGTCGCGACCGGTCGTCTACAGGATCTCCCGATGAACTGCCACCCCATGGGCCGGTCCACGCAGTCTGGCCAGCGCAAGCAGGACGACCTGCTCGAATTCATCCAGATACTCTCAGCTACTCATCACCAATCCTAAACAATGTTTATTAACTCCGTTTAGTCAGTGAGACAGGATGCGCAAGCTCCCGTGCCCATGTATTTGTCGCATACCGCCTCCACGCCACACCCCGGGGGCCCTACACCCTCACGGAGACGGTCTGCGGCGAAGCCGTGCAGCGAAGCGCCGGCAGAGTGAGGGTGCAGGGGCCTCGGGGCACCAAGCGACGCTTCGGGACCGGGACATTCGCGGCCACCGATTCCCGCTCTACCACTGCGACTTCTGGGTTGCGGAGAGGCCGGTCAGGAAGTTTATTTCGCCGGCCCGCCCGCTGGAGACTAATCCTCACTTACCAACTTCCGGACGAACAGACTTGCGCATCGCACCATATTGGGTGTTCCTGGCGTCGGTGACGGCCGTCGCGATGGTTCTCTGCACAGCGCCCGCGCGCCTGGCCGGTCAGAATCCGAACGATCCCGGGCAACGTCCCGTTCAGACATCGAATCGGGACGTCCCGAGCCTGGCTGAGCTGGGCCTGCTTCCCGGGCGACCGAGGGTCACACCCACCCGGACGGACACCCCGCCCGAGATCGACGGCATGTTGGACGACGAGATCTGGCTGACGGCTACCCACGTTACCGAGTTCACGCAGCAGTCCCCGTTCGAGGGCGAGCCGCCCAGCGAGGAGACAGACGTCTACATCGCCTACGACTCAGACAACCTGTACTTCGCCTTTCGTGCGCATTACAAGGACCCTTCCATCATGCGGGCGAACCGGGTCGATCGGGATCGAGCATCCATGGACGACTTGATGACCGTTTACTTCGACACGTTCATGGACCAGCAGCGCGGATACGACTTCGACGTAAACGGTTACGGCGTCCAGGGAGACGGAATCATGTCCGCCGCCCGGGGCGGGGGCCGTGGTAGGGGCGGCAGTCGCGCGGTGTCAGGTATTCCTCCTGCCGACAGATCCTGGGATGCGCTGTTCGAGACCGGCGCGCGGATCGTCGAGGACGGGTTTGTGGCTGAGATGGCGATTCCGTTCAAGAGCCTTCGCTATCCCATGCCGCCCGAAGGAGAGCCTCATCGATGGGGCTTCCAGATCGTGCGCGAAATAAAATCGAGGGATTTCGAGAACGACGTGTGGGCTCCAATGACCCGCGACGAGACCAGCTTCTTCGCCCAGATGGGTGTGTTGGAGGGGATGACGGATCTCTCCACGAGCCGCAACATGGAGATCCTACCCACGTTTACAGCGATCCAATACGGGGAGATCGATCCCACGCGGCCCGGATTCGAGAATCAGGACGCGGATCCCGACGCGGGGGTAAACATCAAATATGGCATCACATCTGACCTGACTGCCGACTTCACGGTCAACCCGGACTTTTCCCAGATCGAGTCGGACCGTCCGCAGATCGAGGTCAACCAACGCTTCCCGCTCTTCTTCTCAGAGCTCCGGCCCTTCTTCGTGGAAGGCGCGGAAATCTTCAACATTCAAGCGCCTGTAACCTTCGTTCACACGCGGACGATCGTGGATCCCGACTACGGAGCGAAGCTGACCGGCCAAGTCGGAAGGTTCTCGCTGGGACTCCTCACCGCGAACGATGTCGCCCCCGGAAGGCTCGAGGATCCTGCGGACGTAGGCTTCGAAAAGACGGCGCAGACCGTCATCGGGCGAGTGCGTTACGATCTCTACGCCGAATCGAACGTCGGGGCGATCTTCACGGATCGGGAGTTCGTGGACAGCCACAGCCGGCTGATCGGCGCGGATGGCAATTTCCGGCTGAGTCCAACCATCGGGGCCGACTTCAGAGCCGTAGGCTCCTTCTTCAAAGACGTGGGGGAGAACGAAGTGGACGGCCACATGTTCCAGGCGGGCGTGCGGCGTTCCAGTCGCTTCTGGAGCTGGGGACTCACCGGTTACGAGATCTCCCCTGAGTTCGCCACGGAAGTGGGTTTCGTCCGCCGGACGGATACCAGAAGACTCGAGGGCAATTTGGGATATCGCTTCTGGCCTGAGACATGGCTCATCGACTGGGGACCGCAACTCACGCTGGGACGGACGTACGATTTCGACGACGTCCTCCAGGATGAGAACCTCAGTGCTCGCGTGAACTTCTCTTTCGCCCGAAACATCAGCCTGAATGCCAGCTTCGATCAAGATCTGGAGCGGTTCGGAGGAATCGACTTCACCCAGCGAAGGATCTCGGTCGGCGGGAGCGTGAACACGAATCGCCGATACCAGTTCGGGGGGAACATCTCCTTCGGCAATCAGATCTTCTTCGCCGGGCCCTTCCTCAGCGACCAATTCCGGTGGAGTGTGAACGGCACTCTGCGTCCCTTGGACCGGCTGCAGACGAGCCTCAACTTCACGTCCAGCCAGCTCACGAATCCGAACGGCGGCGGTGCCGAACTATTCGATATCAAGATCATCCGGTCCCAGAACTACCTACAGCTCACGGACCGGTTGGGCTTGCGGAACATCACTGAGTGGAACACGGAAGACCAGACCTTCGATCTCAACTTCCTGTTCAACTATCGGGTGAACGCGGGAACGGTGTTCTTCCTCGGATATGACGATCATTACCAGCAAGCCGACCTGATCGAGGGAGACCGGGACGGAGACGGAATCGCCGAGCAGCTCTTCTTCAGGGATAGCCTCCGACGAACGAACCGAGCGATCTTCGTGAAGCTGCAGTATCTGCTGCGCTACTGAGGGTGTAGGGACCCCGGGGCGCCAGAAAGCCTCAGAACGCCAGAGGAGGCTTCGGAAGCTACGACGGGCTTCCATCCCATAGTACGCACGCCCATCTTCCGTCGATGAATCGACCGGCTCCCCTCGTCGTCCTCAAGTTCGGCGGCACCAGTGTGTCATCGCCTGAGCGCTGGCGCACCATCGCGCAGATCGTGACAGAGCACCTGTCGGCCGGAGACCGGGTCGTGTTGGTGCACTCCGCGATCCGAGGAGTCACCGACGCCCTCCAGGCACTGGCGCTCTATGCGCGGGCCGGGGACGCCGCCGCCGTCGACGCCGGTATGGAGGGCCTGAGGGCGCTGCACCTGGACCTGGCGGAGGGGCTGACCCTGGCTGAAGTACCGGGGCTCGAAGGCGAGTTCGACTTCCTACGCGATCAGCTGCGGACGGAGAGGGCCGAAGCCGTACCCCCCGGCCCCCACCTGGCTGAGGTCCTGGCCGCCGGGGAGCGGCTAGTGTCGAGGGTTGGAGCGGCGGCCCTGGCCGCCGCCGGCATCGACACCACCTGGGTCGACGCTCGGGATCTTCTGACCGCGAAGACGAGCGACTTGGAGACGGCCCAGCCTTGGCTGTCGGCGGAATGCGACGCGGGGGTCGATCCCGACGTGCAAGAGCGAGTTGCGGCAGTGGACGGCGTTCTGCTGACCCAGGGGTTCACGGCGCGCAACCCGGGAGGCGAGACGGTCGTTCTAGGCCGCGGAGGCTCCGACACGGCTGCGGCCTATCTGGCTGGCAAGCTCAACGTGGATCGATTAGAGATTTGGTCGGACGTGCCCGGAATGTTCTCCGCCGATCCGAAGCTGGTTCCGGAGGCGCGCCTGCTCAGGTCGCTCAACTATCGGGAGGCTCAGGAAATCGCCACGACCGGGAGCACCGTCCTGCATCCGCGCTGCATCCCGGCGCTTCGGGACCGGGGCATTCCGATCCACTTACGGAGCAGCCTTCACCCGGACATGTCAGGCACCGTCATCCACGCTTCGGACGCTACCGGACCGGCGCAGGTGAAAGCGATTTCACGAAGGCTCAGGGTCATGCTGATCTCGATGGAGACGGTCGGCATGTGGCAGGAGGTCGGTTTTCTGGCGCGGGCGTTCGCCATTCTGTCGGAGGCCGGCCTCTCCATCGACCTGGTGTCCACCTCTGAGACCAACGTCACGGTCTCTCTGGACGCCAGCGCCAACCTTCTGGATGAGGACCAATTGGACGCCGTCGTGGAGCGGTTGTCCGCGGTCTCGCTGGTTACCGTAATCCGCCCGTGCGCGTCCGTCAGCCTCGTGGGCAGTGGCATCCGCACGATCCTGCACCAACTGGGCCCAGCCCTGGAGCTTCTCAAAGGGTACGAGATTCGTATGGTCACCCAGGCGTCGTCGGACCTGAACCTGACCGTCGTGGTCGACGAGCCGCAGGCTGAGGGGCTGGTACGGCAGCTTCATGCCCTGTTGATCCCTGAGACCGCAGATCCGAACGTTTTCGGAACCCGCTGGGAGGAGATAGCAGCATTGCTCTAGGTTGGGTCGCACACCCTGAGGCCAGCGCTCAATTCGGTCCAGGGCTTCAACTTCTGAAGTGGTCCTAGGTAGACTCGAACTGCCGACCTCACGCTTATCAGGCGCTCAAGGGGGCGGGCGGGATCACGGCAGGATAACCGAAAGGACCGAACCAGGTGTGGCGTCGCCATAGAGGGTTGCCGATGGCGCGGGCTACGGATCCAGCCGACTGAGGCGTTGCGGGCGGACTTGTAGGGGCGCCTTGGGCGCGAAAAATGGTCGATCCGACCTACCCGTCTTTCCCGGACTCGATGCAAGCTCATCGCCGTGAACGTTCACGGGCTGTACCACCGGCTGCAACCCACGTTCCCAACGCGGCCAAGACCGACAGAGGAGCGTGGACGTGCACAGCAACGTGCATGGCCAAGCTGCGGATTGGCCTAACGACTAGATGGGCGGGCCACCGACCGCGCCCGCTCATGCAGCATGAGGTAGCAGGCACCACACACCCCGAGGCCCCTACACTCTCACGGAGACGGTCTGCGGCGAAGCCGTGGAGCGAAGCGCCGGCGGAGTGAGGGTGTAGGGGCCTCAGGGCACCCGGAGGTTCAGGACGCTAAGCAAGCCTCAGAAAGCCAAACGGGCGTCGGCCTCCTACCTCCGCGGATGCGAACTCCGGTAAACCTGCCGCAACCGCTCCTTGGACGTGTGTGTATACACCTGGGTCGTGGACAGCGACACGTGCCCCAGAAGCTCCTTGACCGCCATGAGGTCCGCCCCGGCGTCGAGAAGGTGCGTCGCGAAACTGTGCCGCAGAGAGTGCGCGCTCAGCCCCTGGCCCGGGGCGGCATCATCCAAGAACCGTCGGACCACGTTCTGGATGGACCGCTTCGACAGCCTTTTTCCCGCCGGATTGATGAGGAGGGCCTCACGGTCCGGAGCGCTGGACGCGGCAGCGACTTCGAGGCGGCGAGGCAGGTAGCGGCCGATCGCCCGCCCCGACGATCCGGTGAGGGGTACGAGTCTCTCCTTGCTTCCCTTGCCAAGCACTCTAGCCTGTTCCTGTCCCAGATCGAGGTCCGACATGTCGAGACCGTGAAGTTCCGACAGCCGGAGGCCACTCCCGTACAAGAGTTCGAGAACGACAAGATTCCTCGTGTCTCGAAACGCATTCTCAGCAGCCCGTGCCTCGGCCATCGAGAAAATCGCCTCGATGTTACCATCGGTCGCGTGTCCCGGAAGACGCTTCTCTATCCTTGGTGACCTCAACGTCCTCGCCGGATCACTCAGCACGCGGTCCTCAAGATGAAGGAACCTGTAATAAGTGCGTACGGCCGAGAGCTTACGGGCGACCGTTCGACGGGTAAGTCCTTTCTTCTCGCACCACCCCATGAATGCGCGAAAATCGATCCGCTCCACGGTCCCCCATCCCCACCCTCCTCCCCCGTAGTGGTCGTCGAGAAAGATCCGCAGATCCTCGAGATCCTTCCGATAGGACACGACGGTTCGAGGCGACAGCCGTCGTTCCGATTCTAGGTGCTTGAGAAAGCGGGAAACGTCGGCGTCTATGTCCATCAGGACGGAGGAGCCTCGGTGCGGACAGGCGCTTCCGTCGTTTGCCGCCCCGGATCTTCGATCTTGCCCACATCGATTCCGCTCGCCTCCATCCAGGCTCCAAAATCCGCCGCGGCTCTCTCGGCCAACATCTCCCTCTTTCGCACCTTGTCCTTCACGCGCTTGTTGAGCGGGTCCACGAGCCCCCAGTTCGAGTTCATGGGCTGGAAGCGGGCGGGCGCGCTGTCCCTCAAGTACCGGAACAGCCCGCCCAGAATCGTAGTGGTGGGAGGAACGACCGGCTCCTCTCCCCTGAGTATGCGCCCCAGGTTGATACCCGCCAGGATGCCACTGGCCGCCGACTCAGTATACCCCTCCACCCCGGTGAGCTGGCCGGCGAAGATCAAGTCCGGCCGCTCCTTGAGCGATCCGTGAGGCGTTAGACAGGCGGGGAAGTTCAAGTAGGCGTTGCGATGAATGGAACCCCACCGAAGGAACTCGCATTGTTCGAGGCCGGGGATCAACTGGAGGACGCTCTTTTGCTCTCCGATGCGGAGCCGCGTCTGGAAGCCCACGAGGTTCCACATCTGCCCGGCGCGATCCTCTCTCCTGAGCTGCACCACCGCATAGGGGCGTTCCCCGCTCCGCGGGTCGGCCAGCCCGATCGGCTTCATGGGGCCAAAACGAAGTGTGTCCTCCCCTCGGGACGCCATTACCTCCACCGGAAGGCACCCCTCGAAATACGGCACCGCGTCCCAGTCGGGCCCATCGTGCACGTCCCCTTCGAGAAGAGCATTGATGAAGACCAGGTACTCCTCTTTGGTCATCGGGCAGTTGAGGTAGTCACTGTCCTCCTCGAAGCGGCCAGCCTCGAAGACGATGCTCTCATCCAGAGAGTCACGATGTACGATGGGCGCGATGGCGTCGTAGAACGCGAGCCCCTCATTGCCCAGAGCGCCCTGGATGGCCGAACTCAGAGCGTCGGACGTAAGAGGGCCTGTCGCCACGATGGCCGGACCCTCAGGAAGCGTCTCGCTCTCCTCCCGCACGACGTCGATACCCGGGTGAGAAACGACGGCACGGGTCATGGCCTCGGAGAAAAGCTGCCGGTCGACCGCCAATGCCGAACCGGCAGGTACGCACGTCTCATCGGCACAGTCGAGAAGAACCGAACCGAGGGCTCGCATTTCCCTCTTGAGTTGGCCGTGTGCGTTCTTGGGATGGACGCTCTTGAAGGAGTTCGTGCAGACCAACTCGCCCAGATTCTCACTCTGGTGCGCCTCAGTGCCACGCACTGGGCGCATCTCAAGCAGGGTGACGCCGTGCCCGGCGTGCGCGAGTTGGAGCGCCGCCTCGCATCCGGCGAGACCACCCCCGACTACGATGACGCGATCGCTCATCGGCTCATCCGCTACGCGCTCCCCATGCTTGTCTGGGAATCGGCCCTATTTCCGTGCCCCACTCTTACGCCGCCCTGGCTTCTTCTTCTTCTTGCGGGCCTCGACAAGCATCGACACCGCTTTATCCATCGTGAGGTCGCCCGGCTCCATGTCCTTGGGTAGACTCGCGTTCGCCTGCCCATCGGTCACGTACGGGCCATAGCGGCCGGACAGAATCTGAACGTCCACACCCGTCTTCGAGTGGGCCCCGAGTTCCTTCAGGACTGTTCGTCCGCCCTTCTTCTGGTTGAGAAGCGCGACGGCTTCGTCAATGGAAACCGTGAACATCTGGTCTTCATTCGCCAGGCTCGCGAACTTTTTCTCTCTCCGCACGAAGGGCCCATAGCGGCCCAATCCGGCCACAACCTCCTTGCCGGTCTCCGGATCCGTACCCACCGTTAGTGGTAATGAGAGCAGCCGCAACGCATGGCCGAGATCCACGCTATCCGGCTCGGTGCCCTTGGGTAGGCTGGTTCTCTTGGGCTTGGCCCCATCTTGACCCTCGCCGAGTTGAACGTAGGGTCCATAGGGCCCGATTTTGGCGTACACTGTCAGACCCGTCACCTCGTCGACACCGACCTTGTAGTCCTCGGGTGTGCTGTCGATCTGCCGCTTCCCCTTACATGCCGGGTAACCGGAACAACCCAAGAACCTACCGAAGCGATTCCATCGCACTTGCATCGGCTCGCCGCACACGTCGCACGTCTCCCCCTCCGCGGCCAGGATTTCTTTGATGATTTCCTCGGACCGGGCCCCGCCCTGCTCGAGTTGGCTCTGAAACGGCGGATAGAACTCCTCGAGGAGGGCCCGCCACTCGAGTTCGCCCTCCTCTACCCGATCCAGTTCGCTCTCCATCCGGCTCGTGAACTCGACGTCGAAGATGTTGGGAAACACACGGACGAGTAGCTTCGACACCGTATCTCCGAGCGGCGTCGGCATGAACCGCCGCTCCTCATAATCGACGTACCCACGGTCCTGAAGCGTCGAGATGATCTGCGAGTAGGTGGACGGTCGGCCTATGCCCTTCGCTTCGAGCTCCTTGACGAGCGAAGCCTCACTAAAACGCGGAGGGGGCTGCGTGAAGTGCTGGATCGGGTCGATGCCCTTCACGAGCGCAGTGTCGCCCACTTCCATATCCGGGAGAGCATCGAGGTCATCGATTGGACGGCGATCACCCGCCTCGGTCGCCTCTACATAAAGTCGCGTGAAGCCCTGGAACTTCAGGATAGACCCCGTGGAGCGGAACTGATATTCGCGACTCTTGCCCGTCAGGGCGAAGTCGATGGTCGTCGTGTCGTACAGAGCCGGCGACATCTGGCCGGCCACGAAGCGAAGCCAAATCAGTTCGTAGAGCCGCGCCGTGTCGTCCGTTAGGAACTCACGTGCGTCATCGGGATGAAGGGTCGGGTCGGTTGGCCTAATCGCTTCGTGGGCGTCCTGGGCAGCCTGTTGTTGCTGGCCAGCCCAGAGCCGGGGTGACGGATTGACATAGTCCTCACCGAATGCCCCGTTGACCCATTTTCGAGCGGCTTCTACCGCGCCCGGGGCGACCCGAGTGGAATCGGTTCGCATATACGTAATGAGCCCTACGGCTCCACGGCCGCCGAGATCAATCCCCTCATACAGCTTTTGTGCGTTGGACATCGTCCGCTTGGCGGAGAACCGAAGCCGTTTGGACGCAGCCTGCTGAAGTGTGGAAGTCGTAAAGGGCGGTAGCGGATTCCTTCGCCGCTCCCGGCGCTTCACTTCCGATGCTGTGAAGTCGGCGTTTCGAACCG
>Ga0310121_10004242_pt1 | contig 12740 bp, 16 predicted proteins | sample CB27_Tmax_986_MG_FD_203504 | JGI IMG/M metagenome (GOLD analysis project Ga0310121, IMG submission 203504) | Marine microbial communities from Western Arctic Ocean, Canada - CB27_Tmax_986 | ecosystem: Environmental > Aquatic > Marine > Oceanic | place: Canada: Western Arctic Ocean | collected... | reverse complement strand
ACGATCTGAGGAGCTCTAAAGAAAAATGACCCGCACAGCCGTGGAAACTGGCGCGCTGTGGAAACCGTGGAAAAACGGAGACATCAAGCAGACGACTCTTGGCGTCGAGTTTTTCCACCGTTCCCACAACGCTTGGGAAACTTCTCCGGACGGAGTTTCCCACCGTTCCCACCGCTTCTACGACGAGATACACCCACCGAAGAATGCAACTCCAAGACTCCAAAAGTGTAACCTATGTGCCCGGTGTGCCCGGGAGAAATTGTTGCCTATGAATCGGGAGCTACAGAAGGGGGGGCAGAATGACCCAGGGTTCGGAAACCCTGGGCTGAAATACGGAATCCCTTCAGGATTCACCTACTCCTTAGTGCTCGAACCAGGTCAAGGTGAAAGCCTAACACGTAGGCTGCCTTTAGCAACCTCCTTGGAAGGGCCTATCACAGAAGTGGCAGCTAGACCCTTAGCGTCGCGGATTCTGATGTGGACTTTTGCGACACCCTCTTCAGGGACGGGTCTCCGCGCGACGTGAGGGGCGGAGCCTGCTTCAGCTGGCTTCTCGAGAAAAAGCTTTAGCCGGGATCCGTTCCGATCTCTACGACCAAGGCTCGATTCGGCTCTCAAGGGCACCATTGGCTCCGATCGCCTGGGTCCGTGCCCCAACGTGTCATCGTTTTCGGTTGACTTCTGCACACCTCAGTGCTACTTCTGCACTTGTCTGTTGACTCTAAACCCGCCCTCATCGATAAAGGAGTGACCCCATGGCCCGCTATATTGAAATTATCCTAGAAAAACGCGATGTTCACTGTGCTGCCCAGCTGCTGGACGAGCGGGCGCCGAGGACGTGCGATGCCGTGTGGAACGCTCTCCCGCAGACCGGGGCGGTCTACCACGCCAAATATGCCAGTAACGAGATCTATACTCTGGTTTCGGCTTTTGCCGAAGAGGAGCCGGGACCTGAGCACAGGACTATCGTTCCCGCTTCCGGTGATGTTATGTATTTTCTTCTTTCACCGGGAGTTGCTCTGCCCAGTGATGCCCGGCACCTCAACCGTGATGGTCGAGGAGTCATCGATCTCGCGGTCTTCTACGACCACTACAATCTTCTGCTGTCTCCTCGTGAGGGTCTGGGGCCCGGCAACGTGTTTGCCCGAATCGTCCGCAACATGGAAGCCGTGACCGCGGCGGGTGACAACGTGTGGAGAGAAGGTTTCGCAGGGGAACAGATGACCTATCGTCGATTGGAGGGCGAGGAACTGAAGGAGTGGGGCCTCGACCAGGGCTAGGAGTCTGCGCGGTAGAAATGATCGTAGCGAGAAAGCGGGGAATCGAGACCAGATTTTCTCGATTTCGAGGGGAATAGCTGTTCTATTCGTCGAAAAATCGGGGAAATATGGGCCGATTCTACCGTTTTCGCAGTAGATCAGTTTCTACCGTGCAGCCTCCTAGCTGCTCCCTGCAACGTCCAGGCCTCCGGGCCAATCCCAAATGAAATCGTCACAGCCGGTCGCACTGGTCACAGGCGCTGGAAGCGGAATCGGGCGAGCCGTTGCTTTCAAGTTGGGAGAGGAGGGTGTCCGGGTCGTGATCTGCGACAGGGATCAGGACAGCCTAGAAGAGACCTCTGGGGCGATGAGCGAACAAGGGATCGCCGTAAGCGCCCATTTCTGCGACGTGAGCCAGCGGGATCAGGTCGACCAGGTCGTGCAGGCGATACTGGAGCGTCATGAAAGGGTCGACATCCTGGTCAACAATGCAGGTGTCTCGAAGCGAAATCCGATCGACGATTCGGGAGACGCGATCTGGCATGAGATCCTGGCGACAAACCTCAACGGCGTCTATTTCTGCTCCCAAAGTGCCCTTCTGAAGATGCCGATGGGTGGTCGCATCGTCAACATCGCCTCGATCTCAGGCAAGGTCGGGACCGCTGGCTACACTGCGTACTGTGCTTCCAAACACGCGGTGATTGGCTTCACGCGTGCACTGGCGCTGGAAGTGGCTCCCCGCAAGATCACGGTGAATGCAGTCTGTCCGGGCTGGACCGAAACCGATATGGCCAGAGCGGAGATGGAGGAGAACGCCCGGCTGGAGGGTTCCAGCTATCAGCGAATCGAGGCCGCGGTTCTGAAAGACATTCCCCTGGGTGAGTTCATCTTGCCGGCAAGGATCGCCGATTTCGTCTACTTTCTGATCTCACCCGCGGCCGCCAACATTACCGGTCAAGCCCTCAACATCTCGGGCGGTGAAGTAATGCATTGATGCCGGCGCATCCCTGAGAACGCGCAGAGCGGCTAACAAGGAAAAGTTTCCGAACACAAAGAAGAACTCGTTCCCCAAAAAACCTGAAGAAACAAAATGAGCTCCAAAACCGCGGTAATTTTCGCAGCTCTGATGCTGATACTCTCCATCGCACCCCGTTCCTCCTCCCACAAAATTACCTGGAAGAGAGGACCGGATATCCCTCTGCCCAGGGGCGGATATTCCGCCGCTGCCTTCCAGGGGGGAGTCCTCGTGGCAGGAGGAGTCTACTGGAAAGGGGGAGAAAAGCTGTGGACCGATAGAGTGGACTTCTACAACCCGCACTCCAATCAATGGTCGCAGTGGCCTCCTCTCCCCCAACCCCTCGCCTACGGAGGAATGGTACGCGTCGACGGAACGCTTTATTTAATGGGAGGGGGAAACAAAACCGTGCCTCAGCGAAACGTCTACAAGTTGGTCGATCGTCAGTGGGTGACGGTCGCAAAGACGCCAGGGCCACTTTTCTTCGCATCGGCCGCCTCGGTGGGGTCGAGGATCTATCTGATAGCCGGAACCCCCGAAATGGACGACTTATCGAAGGGCACGAATGAAGTCTGGGCGGCGGATGTCCGCGACTGGAAGTGGAAGAGTCTTCCCCCTTTTTCAGGTGCACCGCGGACGACCCAGAGTGCGGCAGCAGCCGGTTCTTCGGTCTATCTGTTCGGGGGCGTGACCCAACGAACGGGGGGGGCGCTTCAGAATCTGGACGATGCCTGCCGTCTCGACACGAACACTGAAACCTGGACGACACTCAAGCCAGCTCCACAGCAGGTCCGGGCCTGGTGGGCAGAGGCAGCCGATGCAAGTATCTATCTGCTGGGTGGCTACAGTGACCGTTTTCTGGACACGGTCTACCGATACGACCCCTCCAAGGATGAGTACACGCTGGTTTCGAACTTTCAACCGGGTCTCGCCGACACCAAGTTTATCCACCATCAGGGGACCTTCTACGGAATCTCAGGAGAGGACAAGGGGAAGTCGCGTTTTCCCGGGCTCTTGCTAGGAACGCTGGCAGGCAAAGACGAGTAAATCATGTCGGGGAGGCTGTCGCAGTATCTGCTGGTCTTGTATCTCCCTATCTATTGTCAGCGCGTATTTTGAGTGGTATAAGAAAAAGTCAAATGATGAACAGAATGGCTCCCTACCTTTTCTTGGGTTGTTTGATACTGACTCTCCTTGCGCTGGGTTGCGAGGAAGCGCCTCCGCCCGTGGTCGAGGCTCCGGTTGAGGAGGCGCCTGCTAAAGCGAAGCCAGGGGACATGGTCCTGATTCCTGCCGGCGAATTTACGATGGGAACGGATGAGAATCCCGCAGCGGGAGGGCTTGCCTACGCGTCTCCGGCGCACCTGGTCAAGATAGAGAAGCCTTACTACATCGACGTCTATGAAGTTACCAATGGGCAGTGGTCCAAGTTTCTGATCGAAACCAAGTTTCGTCCGGAGGGTGACTGGCGGCGGTATTACTCGATTGGCAAGGAAGACTTTCCGGTCGCCAACGTCACCTGGGATGATGCCAAGGCCTACTGCGAACACATCGGTGGGCGACTCCCCACGGAGGCTGAATGGGAGAGAGCAGCTCGTGGTCCGGAGAACTCGATTTTTCCCTGGGGGGACAAGTATGACCCCAGCAAGTCCAACTGCAACGAAATGGGCTATAAGGACACTGCCGAAGTAGGGCGATTTGAATCAGATAAGAGTGGATACGGCGTCTACGACACGATGGGCAACCTGCAGGAGTGGACTTCGGAAAAACTGCAGCCTTACAAGAAGAGCCCGGTCCCGCGAGGAGATCCCACTTTCAGGCGAGGTTACATCTCCGCCAGGGGAGGCTCCTACGCAATGAAGGGTTCCAGCATGCCTCTGTACACACGAGCCGCCTACCTCCCCAAGTCCCAGTACGGTATTGGATTGCGTTGCGTCAAGGACTCTGAGGAGGAGGGCGAAGCGTCGGAGGACAAGCCCAAGTCGGGAAACTGAGCTGATCTTCTCCATGTTTCGGTGATAGGCGTGTGATTCGGTCAAGAACCGGATCAGCACCCTCATGCTGACTGTTCTCCGCCGCCGCCCAGGCAGACTTGACAAGCCGAGTCCCGTTCTTTAACATTTGCATTCAATCAGTGACGCGGGGTGGAGCAGTCTGGTAGCTCGTTGGGCTCATAACCCAAAGGTCGCGGGTTCAAATCCCGCCCCCGCTACCAAATCCAACGTACAGGTGGCCACCGGAAGGTGGCCTTTTTTGTTGGGTTTGCGGAGATGAGCCATGTTTTGTTATCGCTCTAGCTATTTGCGCTGAGACTTGCCGAAGCGGTTTTCTACCACATTTCTACCACAGAACTTCCCAGGGCCTGCTGCAGAACCGAAGCTGTTTTCTCCAGATCAGCGTCCCAGACATGCGTGTAGACTTCGCTCGTGATGGCGAGGTTCGCATGGCGCAGTTGCTTCTGGGCGAGTTTCAGGCTACCCGTCTGCTGGTGGATGATAGAAGCTGCCAGATGGCGGAAGGCATGAGTCCCCGAAGCACGCTTTGTGTAGGGAACCCCGGCTTTCCTCATTGCAGGATAGATCCCGCTTCGACGCAGTGAATCTGGATCAAGGGGTCTGCCGTCGCCCTGGCAGAAGACGAAATTCTCGGGATCTGTGAACTCCGACACTTGTCGATGTTCGACTAGCGTCCGAAGCAGCAGATCCGACATCGCCAGTTCGGCCTGGCTCGCCTGGGTTTTCGGTTGGACCAGCCGACCCCGCCAAAGGCTGTGGGTCACCTTAATCCGTTTCCGCAGGAAATCGACATTCTGCCACCGTAGACCCAGCAGTTCACCGGAACGCAACCCTGTGAGAGCAAGCGTCCACACGGGGACACGCCAGTGAGAATCCACCGCCTGCAGCAGATCCCGAGCCTGATCTGTCGAAAGGGAGGCCTTCTCTTCAGATGCGAGTTTAGGCCGGTGCAGCTTCGGACGGATAGGTGTCTCACCGAGCAACTCGTTCTCCACGGCCACGTCGAAGATGATCTTGAGTAGGCCGTAGATATTACGCCGATACTTCCGAGCCAACCCCCGAGAACTGAGCAGACCCATGAACTCGCCCACGATGAGAGGCGTAATGTCTACCAGGTCCCATCCGCCGAAGAATGGCAGTATCCAGTTTCGCAAGCAGGAGTCATAGGAGTAGCGCGTCGAGGGCTTCACGTCTCCGTTATCCAGATAATGCATCCAAGGAGAACCAACGATGTCAGCGAAGGTCCGCGAAGCCGAAATAGGCTCAGCACCGGCACCATTCTTTGAATTGATCCTTCCGAGGCGCTCGCCCAATCTTCGCTGAGCGGTCTTCTTGTCTTTGCAGTCTCGCAGGGTTTCGCTCTTCTCGATCCAGGATCCATCCGGCTGTCTTACCCGGTATCGCAGTATGAACGCGGTACCATACTTGTACTTTCTCGTCACAACCTTGCCTTGTTGATAGGATTTACGGGCCATTTACTTCTCCTCCTTTCCTGGCCCGTCTTTCTGCTCAAGTTGTGTGACGTAAACCCTTGCACCCTCTCTCAGAAGCACCGAAATCGGCACTCGAAGACGTTCAGAGGCACATTCAAGCCATCTGAAGTCCTCCTGAGTCATCCTCACCGGAACCGTCTTGGTCTTGCGAAGATGATCGGGCTTGTAGGGTTTGGTCACCGCAACTGAGCAGGAGTGTATATACATTTACTATCCTGATTCAAGGTGTTTTGTGATAGAGCGCCGCAGGGGAGGACAATGATCACCGGAACAAACTTCGTGACTTGCGAGCCAACGTTGAAAGGCCTGGGACTCCGGATTGAAACGGATATACTTACCCAGCTTGAAGTGAGGGATGCCTTCCGGACCGCCGCTTCTAGTACGGTCATAGATCCAGGAGACGGAGACCCCCAGAACCTTGGCTAGTTCCTCTGTATCCCAAAATCTCCTCATTACTTTCTCTCTCGGTTCCTAACCCGTTGGCGCACTGCATCCTCTGACCGTGGCCACTTCCGACCTCAATCGCCAGTCAGGCCAGCGCCGGCAGCGGCGTCGAATACCACTGGCGACGCACTCGGGCCGTCAGTGGGATTCGATACGCTCCCCGCCAGCTCGACGAGCACAACCTCCGAACTAAAACGGGATGTCGTCGTCGGTGACCTTTGGCTTCCGCTTTCCCGGCGGGCGCATCCGCACCCGGATCGCCAGTGTCTGCTGGCCACGGAAGTCCACCTCCGTCGGGAAGAGCGTGATCCGCTTACCTGCCCAGTTCTCGGTGTCCTGCCCGTGGAGGGAAGCGATCGTATTCGCATTGGTGCGATTCAGTACCAGGCCCTTGTCGATCTCCTCGAAGTAGACCACCGGCTTCGCCTCGTCGCCCAGCTCCTCCTGTTTCAGGGATTCCATCGTAAAGACCTCATTTGCGTCGAGATCTATCGCTTTCAGGTACTTGCTCGGAAACAGTTCAGCCATCTTCATTTTCCTGTCCTCCTATTTGATTTCTGAGTCGTGCCTTGTTCACAACAACTTCTCCGACCGATTGCAGTAGCTGCGCCCACTCGTTTTCATCGAAGGCCCTTGGCCCCGCAAGGGTTCCCAGTAGACTGCCCGGATATTGTGTCCTTTGGTGGAATGGCGTAGTCTGGCACTGTTATTTTCCTTTCTTGGAGGGGCGGCAGTTCCAGTGCTGCCCCCTTTTTTCTAGAACAAGGATTGGGTCTCAACCTTGTCTCTTCTGTTCGGCTTCTTGCTGGAGTCAGGAGGAGCACGGGGCGCAGGGCGCAGTTCTGTCCACTCGAAGAGCCTGACCGGACGGCTTCCGGCAGGCAGGTTCATCAGATCCTCACGCAGAACGACGGCGGCTCGATCCCAGGAAACCGAGCACCAGAGGATCTTCCCGAGACCGTCCGGGCTGAGAATCCACTGGTGCGAATCACCAATCGGCTCTTCCGAATTACTCCCTTGCGACTCACTGTCGAAACTGTCCGAAGTGCTTTTGTCAGTTTTGTCAGTGAGTCGCTTAGACGAAAAAGTGGGCTTGTTCCGACTTTTGTCAGTTGGTGGCTTATATGTGAAAAACAGAGTGATCTTCTTGTGCCGGAGGTCTGACCACTCCTGAACAGTGGTCCTTAAATCCCCAAGAGTTGAGCCTGATTGATCCCTCCCACCCAGAAAGAGATCTGCCCAGATCTGGTTGATAGACTGGTAACGTCTTTCTGATCTCTGATTTAGATCGGGGTGTTCTTGCTCAATGTAGGCTTCTAGTTCGATTTCCTGTTCTTCAGTAAGCTCATCAGGTTTTCCAGCAACTCCAGATGTACGCTTAGGCGACTCACTGACAAAACTGACAAAAGTCCCGCTGGTGGCGTTTGCGTCAGGCGAAAGAGGGGTGCTTCTCTCTGCACCTTCCGAAGTCTGAGCGACTCCCTGTCTGATCTCGTTCAGGACGTCCAACCAACGGCTTTTGAAGATCACGAATTTGCTCCTGTGAAGTCAGAGTGCAGTCTGATGTAATCACTCGGCCGTCCCGGACCACCCGGCTTCTGCACCCTCAGCCAGTGACAGTCCTCCAGGAGCCCGATGGCACCTCCGATATCGAATTTGGAACTCAGGAAACTCCAACCGTGACGGTAGATTTCCCTAACTGTGTCGCCGTCCCGCACTTCCCCTGTCTCAATCCTCTTAGCAAGGGCATGGGCAGATTCCACGCCTGGATGGATCGCGCCTGCGTAGATCTTGCGGGCGTGGGCTTCGAGGAAATCGCACCAGGCCGCCGCTTGGGTCGCTGACTCCTTCGGGATTCCATCTCCAGTTGTCTTTCCATCTGCCCATTCGGCCAGGTGAAAGAGGAGGCTCAGGCTCGGCATCAAAGAGCGAAATTTGGCGAGATAGGACTCGAATGCCGGGGTCTCGATTTCTCCCGAGCGGAGACGCTCTTCGAGTTCTACCAGCCAGTTGTTGAAGAGTTCTTGGGCATCCTTGGAAAAACGCAAGAAGGGAATCCCCGAGGACGACTCTTGGGTCACACCCAAGGTGTCTGCATCGAGACGATCCAGCCGAGCATAGATCCGGTAAGCCCGTTCCCTTGCCTCTTGGTCTGGCCTTCGATCAACGAACTCCCACTCACCGGGATCTGGGTATACCAGGAGTTGAAACCGCTGGAGCAAGCCATCGTCGGCAAACCCACCCTCCAACGCCTCCCTTACATACCTCCCAAGTTTTCCGGGCTGGATTCCGCCGAAGATCGACAAACAGAGAGCGTCGACATGGAGGGTGCCGCGTCCAATCCGATCGACGGTATAGCTTCCCGTCCCATTCCAACTTTCCAGAAAGAATTCTCGATCTCCCTCCCGTCCAGATCTCTCAAGACTGCGGAGCCAACCCGAGAGTTCATCGCGGCAAAGGAGGAGGCCGCGTGGGTTCTCTGCCAGGAGTACCGCTAGCTTCTCCGACGTCGGATCATTGGTCTTGTAGCGTTGCTCTTTAACCTCGAAGGCCTTTGTGTTTGCCTCCAACTCCCGAAGCTCTTTCTCAAGACGTTCGAGTTCCTCTCTGTTCTCGGCCCAGCCCTCCAGCTTCACGAGCTTCTTCTTGGCAGTGGCCTTCATACGGTCCTGTACCGCCTTGATCAACGCATTGTGAGTCTCCAGTTTGGGCTGAACTTCTTCCGTCTCTTGCCGATATCGTTCTCGGGATAGGGCAACAAGTTGCCCAAGCGGCCCCAGGGCTTCCTGGATCGACGCCGTTTTGAGCATCCCTGGCCTCGCGACATTTCCACCCCAGAGGTTCGGGATGACGAACCAATCGTCGTACGCCTTCGGACAAATCCCGACTTGCCGCCCCACGACGGCTCCCAGGGCCACAATCGCCGGTGCTGCAACAAACTCCAGCGGAACCTGGAGGCGATCTGACGTATCCACCAGCCAGGGTTTCAACGCTCCTGGGATAAGGTCCTCGGGAAGAGTTGGCACCGGGTGGGTTAGAGCTGGAAGTTCTACCCGCTCGGCCCAGGCTTCTTCGTTGCCTGATCCGGTTTCGGTGAACATTGAATCGGAGGGCTGATACCGAGCTGCGCTGGTCGCTATGCTTTTCACCTCCGAGTCCCGCAAGGGTGGTCGGCATCGGCGGGTATTGACACCATCAATAGCGTCGTAAATCTCTTCGCGGGACATCCCTCGCCGCCGCATTGACCCGGCCAGGCTCATAAGGGTCTGATTCCGGGTACCCTCTCGAATAGCCTTATCTATGGGAGGGGATGAACCAGTCTGAGAGATGCCGTTATCCGAAGCGAAGAGCTCAAAGGCCGAGACCGTGTAACGGCGCGTGTAGTCGGAGAAGATGATCCTGCAAGGAACTGGGTTCGCGGGATCCTTGTAATTTAGGGTACCCGGAACACGGAGCACCCTCGCCAGGTCATCAACAGCGTCAGAGCCAACAGCCTGCTGAACGCCCCTGACGATTCGCCTGAAGTATCCGGGGTCCTCTAGCGGCTCAGGCTCCTTCAGGAACCAGTAAACGTGGAATCCATGCCCGCTCTCCGTGACTACCGTGGGAGGAATGGGGAATTCTTTGATCCGCTGGATGGCTTCATCCCTGCCTCCCGAAAAATTGTTCCAGTCCAGATCGGCCCAAATGCACGTGACGAAACTGACAGCCTCGGCGGAACCGTCTTCCCCATCCCGGGGATGGATACCGAAGTAGTGGCCAAAGCTCCGGTTCTGCTCTTCAGCAGCGCCTAGAAACTCTTCGAGGGAGGCGAAGAACTTCTGAATGACTTTCTGGTTCCGATGGTTAATGAGTCGGAGTTCGATCTTCCAGTTGTCCCGCCAATCTGGGAAAAGATTCTCGAAGAAGGTGGCTGCTCTCTCTGTACTCATTGGTGGCTCCATCAGACCAGGACGACCTGGTGAGCTTGTAATGCTACCGGTCGGACGGCTCCTCCCTGGGCACATCGAAACACTGCGACTCTTGAAGTCCCAGGATGCGTCCGACTGCCACAATTCGAGGGTCTCTCCGTTTGATCGGTTCGACTTCATGAATGGCCTTGGAGAGCCAATTCGGGTGGACTCCGGCCTGCTGAGCGATCGTGTAGGCGGGCTTCGGGTTCAGCTTCAAGCGTATGAGAAACTCGCGCGATACCTTCATCAAACCTTCCTCCAAAGAATTCTTCTTACCCATTAATGTCTATGTTATATGTAACAATATGTCTCAATAAACTGTTACACTAAGGGTCATGACGCGGGATGAATTTCGTAGGGAGCTTAGGAGGAGAACAGCGGGGGAGATCTCAGATAACGCCGTTGATGAGGCTGCCGACTACTGTTATGACCAAATCAGCGGGTACCCGAGAGAAGAGGATTTTCGACGCGGCACAAGCCTAGCTGCGCGGTTCGACATAGTGCTCCGTTCCCAACAAACGGGGCAGGCCTTCGTTCCACAGCTCACTCCTGACGGTTTGATCGGAAGCGATGTCATGACTAGGCTCATTGATCCCGAGGTGCGCTCGGTGCGGAACTCTTTTTTTGGTAGTGAAGAGTCACCTTTTCCAACGATAGCCAGCATGGCGGATTGGGTTGAGGAGCGAAACGGCGCCCAGAAAGAAGCAACCCCAGAAGACGACCGTCGTGCAAATCAGATCTTCCGGGAACTCCGCGACAAGGTGCACGAGTGCGAACGGCTTCTATGTCTGCTGCCGGGAACCATCCGACGTCCCAGCTTCAACTACCGATGCCTGCCTTACATAAGGTCCGACGACGGTGAACTCCTGGTGGCAAACATCCTTGTGAGGAACGATCCGCAGTTGGCGGAGCTGGTAGAGGTCAGCGAAAAGCTGGCAGCAATCACGGGGTTTACTCAGGTCAGCGTGGTTATCTACATCCTGGTCGGAACACGGCCTCTACTGGTGCCGGTAAAGCTAACCCGCACTCAAAGCAACGAGCGACTTGATGAGAGAGGTGGGCCGTGGCGCAACCTCGTTTTGCTGGAATTCCAAGGTCCCGTCACATTCGATAATCTCCTGGAGATTTACAAAGAGATCAGACGAGATTTGAACCTCTTCAACAAGAAGGGGCTCACTGAGACCGACCGGAGACTATCGGAGACACTTCGTAGCGTCAAAGGCCCTAGGAGAGGTCGGGACTACTGGGAGAGAGTTCGCGTGGCGTGGGACTACCCTAAAGCAAAGCAATGGCAGTCTGCAAAAGTTGCTTACCACAGGCTCAAGAAGAAGCTGGGGCCGGATGTGGAGCTGCTTCCAAACATCAAAGCCTGAGACTGGCAGATAGTAGAGTCGGGTCAGAGACCTCACGCTACCAGGTTGTCAGGGGAAACGCTTCGGATCAGGGGGCGCTAGTCGCGGAAGAGCGTGTGCTTGAAGTGAAGCGTTTCGGGAGACGCCTGGGAGCGCTGAGTGCCTTTTGTAATTCGTCCTCGGCACTTTCCTTCTTGATCTCCAGACCCACTCGATCCGCAGGGCTCAATCCGAAGAGTGATGCGAACTTGGCGAGAAGACTCAGCGCCTTGTGCTTCATAGCAACTTCGGGTCGCTGCTGCACGTAGCCATTGGGAGTCTCGAACGTGGGTCCTAGCTTCTGGATCACGTGCTCGGCTTGGTGCCAATCGCTGTAGACCTGGCAGTAAGCTGCTAAGGTACTTCGATCGGCACGGCTAAGAAGACCCATCGCGTGGAGCTCTCTGGTAACCCTGCGCCACTCAGACTTCGCGGTTGCCGGTAGCCAAGACGGGCAAGTGGGTATCGCTGCTTCAGGTTTCGGTTCGCTGCGATTCATTTTCTTATGACCCGGATTGCCCTCAAGTACCCGAAGCGCTGTTGGCTTTGGTCTCGGTCCTCTTTTGCCCATCTCTTTCAACTCCCTCTTATGAAAACCTCAGCGCGAAGAGAGAAGGGGGCCTCTTTGATCCTCAAAGCGTTACCGCACAGAGATCTAACACCCCCTACCCCCTCCCAGCTAGACGCCCGATCCTTACGCGTAACTCCTTCAATTGTAATAGATGCAGGTGACCCACAAGACAAACCGGCTCGTTAGCAGTCACTTCGGCGTTGTTCGTCAGGTCCCCCACCGAGTCTGCCTTAACCGTGATTGTCAAGGCGGCCTCCTCACCACTCGCAAGGTCTCCAAGCTCGGCACTAATGGTGACGGAGATTACCGCAGCTCGTCCGTCGAAGGGCCGTCTACTGAAGTCAGTGGGAACTGCCTTAACAGACTGAGCAGCGGAGTCACTAGCGGATACAAAGGTAACACCTGTGGGAAGCCTATCAGTGAGAGTTACACCCGTAGCATCACCTGGACCGCTGTTGATAGCGGTGAGGTACGAGAAACCCTCTTCCCACGACGCCTCCAGCGCGTCCCACACCCACGCGTCCTGATTCAGGGTGTCTGGCGACACATAGCGTCCTCACAGAAACACCCGCAGCGTTTCGTTGAGATTTCCCCCGCTT
>Ga0310121_10004241_pt1 | contig 12742 bp, 13 predicted proteins | sample CB27_Tmax_986_MG_FD_203504 | JGI IMG/M metagenome (GOLD analysis project Ga0310121, IMG submission 203504) | Marine microbial communities from Western Arctic Ocean, Canada - CB27_Tmax_986 | ecosystem: Environmental > Aquatic > Marine > Oceanic | place: Canada: Western Arctic Ocean | collected... | reverse complement strand
GCCTACTATGATGAGTTCGGTCGTAATTTCATGCGCACGATCCACGTGTTACGCGTAGAAGGGATTAATGGTCCTCAGATGCGTTCCATTTTTGATCGATTTCTTGAAATGATTCATAATACACCTGTGGACCCCAAAAAACCGGAAAAATGGGCAGATTTCAATTTATTTACCAATAGTTGTTCCACACTTATAAAGTATGGATTACGAAAATATGGATTTTCAAATATAAATGGAATCCTGCCGCGGGATCTTTTTGTCAGTACTGCCTATGAAATACTTAAATATCAGAACAAGGAAAACCTATCTGTTTCCATGTATTCAATGCCGCAGCTGAAAGTGCCAGAAGCACCTTACAGTAAAATGAGCCCTTTTACTAATCCAAAGAATTTGTTTCTAAACAAAAAATTACCTGCTTATAATTAACTATGCGGTACCAATTTCAATCTGAACAGGGAGATTTTTCATTTCGCCCAAGAATATTTACAGAGGCAATTAAAATCCTAATCGGGGCAAATATTATTATTTTTTTGCTTAAAATAATTTCTCAAAATCCCGCAACACCATTTTTCAATCCAGTAGTAGACCTATTTGGTCTCTCATCCAGCGCAGTATGGCCAAGAATTTGGCAACCATTCACTTATCTATTCATCCATAAGGATTTTCTGCACGTATTTTTTAACATGTTTGTCCTGTGGATGTTTGGTTCGGAATTAGAATCAATTTGGGGTCGTAAATCCTTTTTGCGTTATTATTTTACAACCGGCGTAGGTGCTGGATTAGTATGGCTAGCGTTAAACCTAAGTAACGCCAATCATACCCTTGCTGGGGCCAGTGGAGCAGTGTATGGCATATTACTTGCATTTGGTATGATGTTCCCGAATCGTACTGTATATCTGTATTTCCTTTTTCCAATTAAGGTGAAATATCTGGTGATGTTTTTGGTAGCCACGGAATTTATTCTGTCTATGAAAACCACTTCTGATATCAGTCACATCACTCATTTATCAGCTGTGGTTATAGGCTTTGTCTATCTACGTTATTTTTGGCGTTGGAAGGATATTCGATTTTCTATTCGGAAGTATGTCAGGGAATTCGGCCTGACTGCCCAGCATCAAAAAGAAACCCGCCGCGCCAAGCTACAGCAGGAAGTAGATCAAATACTTGATAAAATCAATACAGTTGGTTACGATGGATTAAGTAAGGAAGAAAAAGAAACTTTGTATGCTACTAGCCGTAAACTATACCCCAATCGACAAAAAGATTAGTTATATCACGTATATAAGTGGGCTAAGCTTTTACGATATGACTCATAAAACCGGTCTAGTTGATTGTCTACTTCAGGGTTCCCAACTGCTTGGTGGCTAGGTAGTAATTCCAAGTTAATACCTTTCGATATTAATCTTTCCGAAACCTCAACGCTGACGTTTGGTGGTATGCTCTTTTCATGAAATACTCTTGATTAAAAACTATTTTTTTATTTCGTGGTACCTTTGAGTAAAGGTACTTTTATTTCTGCCATTATAATCTTCTAATAATAAGTAGCGTGGTTTTTTGTTTATAGATATTCAGGACTTGTGGAGTGTAAAATTGCTCTACATGAAAAGAGCCTATTGACATACTACTAATGATTACGTTTTAAGCGATGTTAATTACAAATATACTTTATTTATTCAATGAGACAGCGCCCGACATGTCTTTACTGCCAAATTTCATGTAAACTGTAGCTTATGGTTACATTATCTACAGAACAAGTTTCAGACTTTCAGGGAAATGGCTTTCTTATCGTGCGCAATCTGTTCGATGCCGAAGAAACCGGCATTCTTCGTGCCGCTGCACAAGCTGATTCTTCATTTGAACACCATGTTCACGACATTGATGATGTTGATGGCGGCAAAGCCCAACTTGTGTTGTGGAATGAGGCCGGGGATAATCTCTGGGGTGCCGTTGCCCGCAGTGAACGTATTGTCAATACCATGGAGCAACTACTCAATGACGAAGTGTATCACTATCACAGCAAGATGAGCATCAAACAACCACACATCGGTGGTGCGTGGAACTGGCATCAGGATTACGGGTATTGGTACCAGAATGGCTGCCTCTATCCTGACATGGCTTCAGTCTTCATTGCATTAGATCCCAATATACGTGAGAACGGCTGTCTGAAGGTTCTAAAGGGTTCGCACAAAATGGGACGTGTTGACCATGACCGGTATGGCGACCAGACCGGTGCCGACCCTGAACGCGTGAATGAAGCCATGAAGGTGATGGAATCAGTTTATGTAGAGTTGGATCCAGGTGATGCTCTTTTTTTACACAGTAATCTCCTTCATTGCTCGGATCAAAACACCTCCGAGCATCAGCGTTGGTCCCTTATCTGCTGCTACAACACCAAGCATAATAATCCCTACAAGGATTCCCACCACCCAGGTTACCAACCCTTGGAGAAACTGCCCGATAGCGTTATCAAGAAAATGAGCTCCAAATTCTTTGCTGAGGAGACAGATTTTTGGACCCCCACGGAGGATGCCACAACAGGTGCCGGTAAAAAATCCAACTCATAACCTTGAGGGCGCTGTGAATCCCTTTTGTCAACACGACCTAGGAGGGAAGGATAAGATACGCCTTCTGTCTAAATTGCTCCTTCATTAACAAAAGCACTTGTCGCAGAAAAACCAATCCCGGATGTACCACCGACAATGACAAAATTTTTATTAGATAACAGCATGTTGTTCCAGAAGCACTTTACTCATATAAAGATGCAGTGTAACAATCATTTTTTAAAGGTTAAATCAATTAAATTGTAACTTCCTAATAATAATAAATAATATGTCTTACTTTATAATTTTGTAAAGGACAAGTTACTCTTGGTAAGGGTATAAGGAGCATACATGGATTTTGGTACTCTAATTGGTCTATTCGCCGGTGTTGGAATTATAGCTATAGGTGTATTGAGGGGTGGCGGTGATTTATACTGGTTTTTCAATTTGAATTCTATTCTGATTGTTTTTGGTGGCACCCTCGCTGCAGCCATGGTGAATTACCCACTGAAAAACATACTAGGATTATTTGGTGTCTTAAAGAATGCTTTTTCAAGCGATGATTATGATTATCAAGGTGTGATTGGAGAATTGGTAGAAAAAGGGGAAAAAGCGCGTAAAAATGGTGTGTTGTCCCTTGAGGCTGATCTCCCATCAATAGAAAGCACATTTTTACGTAATGGCATAGAATTGGCTATTAATGAAAGAGATTCTGCCCGCTTACGTAATTATCTGAATCTGGAAATGAGCAATATTCACAATCGCCATAAAATGGGGCAGGAAATCTTCTTTTATTTGGGTGCTTATGCGCCAGCTTTTGGAATGTTGGGCACGGTAATGGGATTGATTATTATGATGAATAATTTTTCAGGTGGTAGTGTGGCTGAAATAAATAGCATTGATTTTGATGTAGCGAAAAAATTTGCTCAGCTACTTGGTGGCATGGGTTTGGCCCTGATAACTACATTTTATGGGGTATTATTAGCAAACTTGGTATTTTTACCAATTGGTGGCAAACTAACCCGCAAATCCCAGGAAGAGATGATGCTAAAGAGTATTGTTGTCGAAGGGATTATCAGCATACATTCCAAAGAGCACCCGATTTTAATGCGAGAGAAACTGATGACATTTGTCCCGCAGTCCGCTCGACTAGAAAGCTAGTTTATGGCCGTTGATTCCTTTGGTATGTCCGCTGAGGAGGCCAAGGCAAAAAGTACTGCCTGGGCCGTTACCTACGCTGATCTGGTCACATTGCTATTAACTTTCTTTATTTTATTATTAGTGATTCTCAATGATGCTGAGAAACACATTGATAGGGTAATAAATATGTTGCTAGATGAAACCTACCAAGAATTGAAGGAAAATATTGAATCTTCCTATGTATATGTTGATCGGGTAACAAAGGGTGTGAAAATTACCATGGCAAGTGGTCGATTATTCAGATCTATGGATGATGATGTACAAACACTAGTGTATCCACTATTAAGGCAGATCGGCGGTATTGTTCGTGTATCAAAGTTGTTAAATTTAGATGAAGACGATCGTTTTGATAGATTAATAGAGGCCGTGGAGAAAAGAGGCGGTTTTTTAAATGTGGAAATACGATGTGAAGGACATACTGATGACCTTCCGCTTCCAAAACAGGCACAATTTGCGAGCAATTGGGATTTGTCAACTTCACGGGCATTGAATATTGTAAAACTCCTCAGTGAGTTCTCACGAATACCAGAAAGTAAATTTTCTGCCTTGGGGTATGGAGAATTCCGTCCAGTTATCCCAATCAGTTCAATTGGTAAAAATGCAGTGGATATAAGAAACGCACGGGCAAAGAATCGCCGAGTAGAGATATATATGGATGCTTTTATTAAAAAGAACACACTTACCAATTAAATTTAGCTGATGTACCAATTACTCATATTATTGATTGTTTTTCCGCTCAAGCTGATAGGTCAGGAAACCGAGGTGATTAAGAATACAAAAGTATATCTATCCCCTAATGCAAGTAAGGATAATGTTATCGGTAAGATATTTCCCGGATCTTCGGTCACAAAATTGAAAAAAGATAAATCTGGTAAATTTATTAATGCCACCATCGAATTTTATATTCCTGTTGAGGCACTTCTTGAAGGGCGCGTTTCACATCCAGTAGGTACTACACAAATCGCGGATAATGCGAAATACAAATTAATAGAGGTAAATCAGACGGGTACTCAGGTAGTACTTAAGTTGCGTGTGGCAAATATCAATCCTATCAAGGAATTGGATTTCTCCGCAATGGTTTTATTGAAGGCTATTGGTAGGGGTAATAATAAAGGGGAGTTAAACCCCTTCCAGGGTAGATATCAAGATCTGGCTATTATTGCACCCCGAGATCACGTGATTGCTGAACTATTCTATGATTTTAAGTCAAAGCCGAAAAATGTAGAGCTGGTCTGCACTGGTAAAATGGGTGGAGATCGGGTTTACTACACTTTGGGTTTCTGAGTTACTCGTGTTTCTTTTCAATTACCTTAAATACTTTTTCACCCTTTTTTGCCATTCTAAATCTTTCCCGAGCAAGTTGTTCAATGTACTTTGAATCAGTAGTGAGCTTATTTTTCTCCGCTCCTAAAGTTTCTTTCTGCTCCCGGAATGCTGTAATTGCGGCTTGTATATCAGATTTCTCAGAACGTAAAAGATACAATTGATATAAACCATGATCTCCAAAGAAAAAGATTATGAGCAATATCAATGCGCCGATAATAAGAATAGCGCGGATCATTTGCTGCTGGATTTGATGCGCCTGCTTATTATTTTTACGTATTCGTTTGGGTTTACTTCTCATTTTCCTCCCAATACTTCTTTACCGGGGAATTGGCTAGATCCCCCAATCATTTCTTCTATCCGCAATAGCTGATTATACTTGCAAATGCGATCCGTACGCGATGCGCTTCCTGTTTTAATTTGACCGACACCAGTTGCTACTGCGAAATCTGCTATAGTTGTATCTTCAGTTTCACCAGATCTATGAGATATAATTGCACCAAAACCAACTTGATTTGCTAATTTAATTGCATTGAGTGTCTCAGTAACTGTACCTATTTGATTTAATTTTATTAAAATTGCATTCATGGCTTGCAAATCAATAGCTTTTTGTAATCGGTCAATATTTGTTACAGTTAAGTCATCTCCAACGATTTGAATCTTATTTCCCAATTCATTATTCATTGCTACCCAGCCTTGCCAATCATCCTCCGATAACCCATCTTCGATTGACATGATTGGATATTTATCAACTAAGTTCTGATAATATTTAATCATTTGATCTGCAGAAAGAGATTTATTCTCAGATTCAAGCTGATAGTGTTTTCCATCATAAATTTCACTGGCTGCCACATCTAACGCCAGATAAATATCTTCACCCACCGAGTATCCAGTTTTATCAATGGCCGTCAGTATAACTTCTATTGCTTCCTCATTTGATCTTAAATCTGGGGCAAAGCCTCCTTCATCCCCGACGGCTGTATTAAGCCCACGTTTTTGTAGAACTTTCTTTAATTGGTGGAAAATCTCAGTACCCATCTGCAGTGCTTGCGAAAAAGAAGATGCGCCGATTGGGAAAACCATGAATTCTTGGATGTCAACATTATTATCAGCATGACTTCCGCCGTTAAGAATATTCATCATCGGGATTGGCATTGTATAATTGTTATTCGTACACAGATATTCATAAAGGGGTTTGTTGGATGATTTGGCTGCGGCCTTTGCAACAGCAATTGAGGTGCCAAGTATAGCATTTGCTCCAAGTGCCGATTTATTTTTCGTACCGTCCAATGCAATCATATTTTGATCTATAGTTTCTTGTTGCGTTGCATCCAGGCCCTTAATAGCATTTCCTAAAATGTTATTTACATTATGAACAGCCTTTTGTACGCCCTTACCTAGATAACGAGATTGATCACCATCGCGGAGTTCTGCGGCTTCGTGCTTTCCAGTTGAAGCGCCAGATGGTACTGCTGCGCGTCCGATACTATCATCCTGAAGAATAACATCCACTTCAATGGTTGGATTCCCTCTCGAATCCAAGATTTCACGAGCGGAAACCCTTGCAATAGTTGAATCAGACATTTAAACAGTAAATCATTTTCTCCAAATTAGAGCAAATTTTTATCTGATATCAACTCCTAAGCTTGATAAAATTTTGGAACAAACCACCTTAACTTATTCGTTAAATTCTTACTTACGATGCAAGTTAAGAGATTTAACGAAAAATTTACAAAGGTATGGGATCAAATGGTCTGGCAGGCGAATAATGGCACAATATTCCATACCCGTCAGTTTTTGGCTTACCACCCGCAAGATAGATTTATTGATCACAGCCTTGTTTTTTATAAAAAGAATAAACCCTATGTTTTATTACCGGCAGCAGAAGTAATCAATGTACCAGATAAGATACTGATCTCTCATCCTGGTGCATCAATGGGATCATTTGTAGTACCCGAAGACCTTTCTTTTGCTAACGCACTTGAATTGGTGGAGGCGCTAAATAGTTACGCCAAGAACCAGGGATTTTCTGGGGTAAGAATTACCCTGCCACCAACTATTTATAACAAAAGACAATCAAATTATATCGACTTTTCACTCCTACAATATGGCTACCAATATTTGAAGCGGGAAGTTAGCAGTATCTTATTTCTAGAAGATTCTATTGAAGAAAATTTGGCAAAGTTTAATCCTGCACATCGACGAGCAGTACGTAAGGCACAGCGTATGGATGTGGACGTGCGGCAGACCGATGATATTGAATCATTTTATGAAATATTGCGGAAAAATCTGAAAACACGTCATGGTGTAGAACCCACGCATACTGTGACAGAGTTAAAGTGCCTGCGAACCCTATTCCCTGACCATGTACAGCTTAATGGAGCGTTTGTTAAGGATATTATGATTGGGGGAGTAGTGAATTTTATTGCCAATAATGATGTAATTCTCGCTTTCTATATTAGTCATGATGAAGACTATCAGGAATATCGACCAATTAATTTATTGTTCTATGAAATTTTTCGTTGGGCAATATCAAACAATTATTCTGTTTTCGATTTTGGAATTTTTACAGTTAATGAAAAACCAAACATGGGCTTAGCCAAATTTAAAGAAAAATTTGGCGCCAGCGGCATCTTCAGGGACACTCTGGATTATCATTTTTAATCAATTGTGATAAAAAAGATAAAAGCACTTACGTTTAATACGTTGATTTATGGTGCTGGCCATATCTTAGCACGAATTGTCACTTTTTTATTACTGCCGTTATATACCAATGTATTTAATCCAAATGATTATGGCGTTATATCATTGGCCTATACATTTATGGGGTTCATGAGTGTTGTGTTGCATTATGGCCTGGATGCAGCTCTCTTGAAACGATATATACAGTCTGATGTGTCAGAAAAAACTGGTTATTTAACATCAGCTTGGTTTTCGTTTTTAGTTACATCAATTGGTTTTGGGCTATTAATAACCCTGCTCCGGGGTTGGCTGGGCCCGATTATTCTTGGGTCGACCGATAATAGGTTGATGACATTAGTGGGCTGGATCATTGCCTTGGATATAATGTGGTCAATTCCGCAATTAATTTTCCGCGCAGAAGAAAAACCATATATATATATAACTAATAGTCTGCTGAATGTATTGGGATCGCTAACGTTGAATTTGTTATTTGTCTTGAAATTGGGAATGGGAATATATGGTGTCCTGTTAAGTAACTTTATTGTTTCCGGAAGTCTTTTTTTACTGACATTACCTGCTATTCTAAAACGTATTAAATCATCTGCAATCTCTATGTTAGCATGGAAAAAGATGATGCGTTTTGGCCTGCCCTTTCTTCCGTCAGGTATATTTGCGATGATAATGGAATTGGCTGACCGTTATATTCTGAAAGAAATGACAGACTTGACTACTGTCGGTATTTACAGTGCGGGGTATAAATTAGGAATGCTAATGATGTTAATCGTAATGGGGTTTAATATGGGTTGGCAACCGTTTTTCCTTAAAATAGGCGGTACGAATGAACAAAAGCCGTTATTTGCCAGAATTACTACTTATGTATTGGCAATATTGGGATTTATCTGGATTATTTTACTGGTCTGGGTGGATGATATAGTTCGGATCCAATTAGGCAGTATTACAGTTTATAGCATTGCTTATTGGTCTTCCACAAATATTGTGCCTTGGATCGCACTAGGATATGTATTCCATGGTTTATATTTGTTGCAATTGCCGGGGGTGTTTCAACAGGAAAAATCAATATGGGTAGCAAGTACTAGAGCCATTGGTGCTCTTAGCAACGTTGGTTTAAACGTTTATCTAATTCCGTATTATGGTGCGATTGGCGCTGCCATTGCTACTTGTATATCCTTTATGGTAATGGCGGTGATCCTATTTAGTGTTAATCGTACGCTTTATCCAATCGCTTATGAGTGGTCTCGCTTGTTAAGAATTGCAATCCTAATGATTGCTGTTTATTTATTACATGTTGTTAGCAGTCATGATCTTTTTGTTAAAGTAATGTTAACCTTATTTTATCCCGTCGGTTTAACAATAATGGGGTTTTTGAATCATAGCGAATTAACCTGGATTCGGCGATCCCTTAATGTTTGGCCTGAACAATCGAACTGATTGTCTCCGTGATTCGTGTAACATATGCGTTATCCCCATATTGTTCAAGGGCAATGTGGCGAATTTTATTGGGATCATAAGTAGAGTAGCGATCAATCATCTTCTGCATTGCCTTTGCTAATTTAAACGGATCATTGCGCTTCACTAGCATACCAGTGTCTGGCGATACAATTGATTCTGGCCCCCCGCAGCGTGTCGCTATTACCGGCAATCCCGCTGTCATCGCTTCCACAAGTGCGACGCCAAAAGTTTCTACTTCACTAGATAATACCAGCACATGATGGTGCCTTAGCATTTCGGCCAAAGCAGGTTTTCTCTGGTACCCGGTAAAGTTAACACGCTTGCTTATGTTAAGTTTTCGTGATAATAGCTTCAAATTATCTTTTTCCGGACCATCTCCGACAATTGTAAGGACTGCATCAGGCATTTTTTCGATTAGTTTAGCAAAGGCGTTGATCAATATGTCTAACCTTTTTTCCTGACGCAATAAAGCAATTGCAATAAATGTGAAAGGGCCTTCAATATTTTCCGTTTTTAGTGAGAACGATTGTACATCCGCAGGATTAGGGATTAACACGATTTTTTCATCACTAATATTAAATTCTGACTGAATATTATTTTTTAATGCAGTACTGGTGGCAATTATTCGCGAAGCATAATTGTAACTGTCTTTGATACATGCTTTTTGAAACGATGTCCATTCATCAGCAATGATAAATTCTTTCAGGTGTTCAGAAATCATAAAGGGAATTGATTGCTCATGAAGGTTTTTAGCCAGCGCCGCTCCTGCAAAAAGTGATGAATGGATGAAAACCAGGTCTGGTTTACCTTGTATGGCAATGATATGTTGGACCAATATTGAAATTGATTTTTTATAACTTTTGAATGCTTGTTTAGGTAGCTTGGGGTAGGGATTGAGCGCCTCTGTTTTATACACAATCATTTCATTATCACTTATCGGCATACCATTATTTGGATCTGGTTTGAATTTTAGCACATCACGGGCAGAGTGTACAATGTGAGCGGCAATTGTTATATTGAATCCATGACGTTGAAGTATTAGTGCCCGTTCCCGAAAAAATGTACCACTCTCTGGGTGGATATTAGATGGGTACCAAGATGGTATAATTAACAGCTTCATTGAATTTGATGTGGTTGTAAATTTACTTTCATTATAATTCAAACCATCAATGAAGATTAATCGATGTTGGTTAATATTTAACCCTCGTTTTGCTAACTTGAAATGATTCAGGAACTAACCGGTTCCAATTTTCTTTAATCAAGCAAAATTATGAAAATCCTGTATATCTCTCCTGAAAATACCGGTGGCACATTAAGCTTGTGGAAAAAAGCACATGAAGCCCAAGGTAATCAATGTGAGTTTGTTACCCTGTTTAAAGCGAGGAATGATTTTGATTCTGGTATATGCTTAAATCTTCCATTAGTCACAGCAAAACTTTGGTATATGACTGCCCGCCATAAATATTACCAGTTTTATAGAGGTCAGTTGGGTGATTACCAGGAAAAGGATGGTTCCCCTCCAATATGGGAGCCGCATTCCAAATTGGAAAGATGGTATTTTAATTTTCGCGATTGGCTATGGCATTTCAAAATAGAACCAACAATTGAACAATACCAATTATTGGGCTTCGACATTATCCACCTTGAATGGGGACTTGAGTTTTATCGGGATTGCAGTTTTGTAAAACGTCTTGTTGATTTAAATAAGGCAATTGTCTGCACTTATCACGGACAAGATTTACGTACCAGAGGTGTGCTGCCGGCGATTGACAAGGTAAGTAAATTAAATATGACCAGTGAAGTTGATTTGCTTGATAAACATCCCAATATGAAATATATGTTTTTGCCTTTTGATACGAATCAATTCTCACTCAATGTTGCATTGAATGACCCGATCCGCGTTTGTCATTGCCCTACAAATCGGCATTATAAAGGGAGCGATACAATTATTCCGATATGCGAACAACTGGCCGAAGAACAGAAAATTGAATTTATTTTGTTGGAAAATAAACCGTTTGAAGAGGTGCAAAATATTAAACAAACCTGCGATATACTGATTGATCAGGTTCATAATCGCGGCGGGTGGGGTTATGGCATGAATTCGGTGGAAGCGCTAGCGATGGGTCTTTGTTGTGTGACGGAATTAGTGCCTGAATATGTGGAATTTATTCCAGATCACCCATTTGTTAATGTGACTGGCGATACTCTTTACGAAACGCTGGTTGATCTTATCAGCAATAATGAGAAAATAATAGAATACCAGCAAAAAGGTAGATCTTGGGTACAAAACCACCACGATCTTTATCAAACTGCAGATATATTGTATGATTATTATAAAGATCTTGGTTGGGTATGAATGAATTAGCAACAGTAGCTGTTGTTGTGCCCTGTAATAACGTGGCACATATTATTGACCAATGTATTGAAAGTCTTATTTGGCAAGACTACCCTCAGGATAAATTTTCGATTATAGCCGTTAACGATGGATCTACTGATGATACAAAAGAGCATCTTGAACTTTTTAAAACGCACCCAAATTTTTATTTTTTAAACCATAATAAAAATAAAGGACTATCAGCAACACGAAATACCGGGATAGAAAACAGTCAATCAGAGATTGTATGTTTTTTGGACAGCGATATGGTCGTACAACTTGACTGGTTGCAACTAATCGTTGCTGAACTTATGGCTGAAGAAATTATCGGTGTTATCGGAGATACAACCCTGCCGAAAGGAGAAGAGCCGAATCTATTGGATCATTATTTTTACAGTGCACAACGTGGTGCGCGGCAATTTGGTGAAGGCTCAGCTATCGGTCCTACGTGGTTTCTTTTCAATAATACAGCTGTGAAAAGATCTGCCATTAAGAAGACAGGCCTGTTTGATGAAAAATTTACTTCATATGGTGGCGAGGATACGGATATGGCGATTCGTTTATGGCATAATTTCCCTGGAGCATTACGCTTTTCCTCAAAAATAACCGCAGAACATCATCATAAAAGAACCTTGAACCAATTTTGTAAACAGATGGAAACGTATGGGCAGAACAATCTCCCTATTCTGTTGGATAGGTATCCAAAATACAATCAAGAATTAGCAGGAGATTGGGTAACTACTTGGAGAGGTAGATTTTTGTTCAATGTACTGCTTAGTAACCTTTTGCGATTAATTAATATAATTTTACCTAATATTACAATAACACGGTATTTGGTTATTTATAGTGTTATCTGCGGTGCTCGAGAAGCATTTTATCGTCGGTGATTATTTGCTACGGTATTCAAATTAATTACATTAGTCATTATACATTTATTTTAATTCTAATGTTGAAATATATATAAATGTTCTTAAATTTGGTTAATTCAATGAAGATATTCGTAGAAACGAATACAACACATACCATGAAACGGGGAGAATAGTCCCCGTTTTTCTTATGAACCAAATCAAGGAGGAACAACATGGCTGATCTGTCTTCAACCGTTAATTCCGTAGTCGGTGGAATTGTTAGTCTAATTAAAGGGCTAATAGTT
>Ga0310121_10004240_pt1 | contig 12743 bp, 13 predicted proteins | sample CB27_Tmax_986_MG_FD_203504 | JGI IMG/M metagenome (GOLD analysis project Ga0310121, IMG submission 203504) | Marine microbial communities from Western Arctic Ocean, Canada - CB27_Tmax_986 | ecosystem: Environmental > Aquatic > Marine > Oceanic | place: Canada: Western Arctic Ocean | collected... | reverse complement strand
ACCCGGTCGTCTGAGATCTGGCTCATGCAAGCGACTTGTGGGTTCCGTCACAGAACGGCTTGGTGCCGGAGCGCTTGCAACGGCACCAGGCGATGGTCTGAGCTTCCGTAACGGTTATTTCCATGGGAACGAACTCCGTATCTCTGTGGGATCCGTCGCAGAACGGCTGCGTCGATGACCGGCCACAGGCGCACCAGTAGTAAGTGCCGGGCTCCATTTCCTGACAGGCCGGGCTTGTGTCTGCAATTTCGGGTTCCGCCATCGATTCCTCCTGGTTGGGGTGTTCTCTTTTCAGGACCGTGATTCAACGGCCCCGCGGGAATCCAAAAGGATTTCCCTTCTACAACGGAACTGCGCGTTTAAACGATTTTTGCCAAGAAAAAACTGGCAAAAAATAAACCATCGCGTATAATTAGCCAAGCGATGAGAGGCTCATACGGAGTAAATCCTGTGCCACGTGGACTCACACCATTGCGGCTTGCTGTGTCCTGCGGCAGGTCCATCCACTAACAGAAGGAGACCCCATGAACGTCCCCGTCAATATCACATTCCACAACACGGAAAGAACTACCAACGTCGAGCAATTCATCCAGGAGCAAACCGAGCGCCTTCAAAAATTCCATAGCCGTCTCCAGCAGTGCGAGGTAGTGATAGATCAGCCCCATCACCACCACCAGAAAGGCAACAAGTATCAGGTAAAAATTGTCCTTACGGTCCCCCGGCAGACTATTGCGGTGACGTCAACCACTTCAAAGAACGGAAACCACGAGAATCTCTACAGCGCCATTCACGATGCATTCGACGCCGCAAAGCGAAAATTGAGGCAGAAACGGGAGAAACCACGCGGGCGTAACGTTCGAAAGGGGACGAAAAGTTCGGAATCGGGCGGGCCGACCATCTCCGCCTACGCCTGATTTTTCAGGAAGTTCCCACAAAACAGACCCTTGGAGAGATTACCGAGGCTTGCCCTTGCGCAGGGAGGGGCTATTTGAGATATTTGCTCGTCAACTCATGCGCAAGATGATCGATAAGGCCCAAGCGGCTCTCTGTGTCACCCTGCTGTTGCTTCCTGGCACGGTCAGCGCCAACCAGGACGCAATGGATGCGCCACCCCGCGTCATTCCTGTGGAGGGGTACGCCGCATTGGTGAACGATCGCGTCATTCTCGTAAGCGATGTCCTGATTGCCCTGGCCCCGACTGAAGCAAAGCTTCGGAAAACCTTTCACGGACAGGAACTGATGAAGAGAATCTCCGCGGCCTATGATCGCACCCTGACCAATCTCGTGGACCGGGCGCTGATCCTTGAGGAGTTTGCGGAGAAGGACGCCACCCTCCCTGAACGTGCCGTGAAGGACCGGATGGGTGAAATGATCCGAGACAGATTTCAAAATCGCACGGAACTTCTCCATGTCCTCACCGCGGAGCGCACGACACTCGATGAATGGAAGGAACAGGTAAAGGAACAGCTTATCATTCAGCTCATGCAGCGTGATAATATCCTGAACAATCTCGCTCTTTCTCACGGCGATTCGCGAGTCCTCTACGAAGATCATCGCGACCGCTACTTTACGCCGTCTAAAGTTAAACTCTGGATGATCACCATTGCGCGGGGAACAACCAAAGAGGAGACGCAGGAACAGGTCGGGAAAATCGAGATGGCGCATTCTCGACTGAAGGATGGGGCAGAATTCTCGGAGGTTGCCCGGGATCTCTCCGAAGGAAGCAAAGCGCGGCGCGGCGGAGATTGGGGCTGGCGTAATCCTGATGAGCTTCGGCCGGAAATCGCTGAAGCAATCAAGAAAACGCCCACCGGCGAGGTGAGCGAAATCGTTAAGGCTGGTTCGAAGTTTTATCTCTACTTCATCGAAAAGCGAAAAAGCGAGAAGATCGTCCCCTTCGCCGAAGCAAGGCAGGAACTGGAACGCGAATTGCGGAACCGGGAGATGGAACGATTGAGCGAGGAGTGGATGTCGCGCCTACGGAAGAAATACTTCATCAAGGTCTTCGCAGACCAGGGCATCAACTAGCCTCAACGTGGATCCTACACGTCCCTCCGAGCTCCGGGAGTTGCTGCGTGAGTTGGGCTTCAAACCCAGCCGGTCTATGGGCCAGAATTTCCTGATCGACGGGAATATTCGTGACATCATTCTGAATGCTGCGAATGTCGCGGCCGAGGACTCAGTACTGGAAATCGGCGCGGGCCCGGGAGTATTGACGGTGCCGCTCGTTGAACGCGCCAAACGTGTTGTGGCGGTGGAAAAAGACGTACTCCTCGCCCGCTACCTTCAGTCAATTCTGCGCGACCAGCCGGGCTTTCAGCTGATCGAAGACGACGTTTCCCGCATCGATCTGGAAAGTTTGTTGTCCGAAGCAAGATGGATTGTCGTCGCGAATCTGCCCTATGTCATCGCAAGCCGCCTGCTCGTGGATCTCGCCATGTCCGATCACCGTCCTACCCGAATGCTGGTCATGGTGCAAAGCGAAGTCGCGGACCGCCTTCGCTCCCCTCCCGGATCGAAAGCGTATGGACTTCTCTCCGTACTAACCGGCCTGCGATACAAGATCCGGAACGTGAAAAAAGTACCACCCTCCTGCTTCTGGCCGCGCCCCCGCGTGTTGTCGGCGATCGTTTTGTTCGAAGAAATTCGATCCCCGGAGGTCACGCCGGATAACCCGGACGGCTTCCGCAAACTCGCTCGCCACGCATTTGCCCATCGCCGGAAACAACTGGGCGGGATTCTTGCCGGGCCCGGCAGTCCACTTCCCGCGACCACCGAACGCCTGGCCGAGGTGCTGGATGCACTGGGCCTGGATGCCTCCCGGCGCCCGGAAACGGTGGATCAAACCACCTGGTGCCGTCTCGCCAACGCCCTGGGGAAAGAGGCCGCGCGGTAGTGTAGAATCAAAATAACGGCCCAATTTGCGGTTACTTGTTCCTCGAAAACGCCTTGCTCCTTGCCATCAGAACTACGCCGCGGCCGAAACACCCATCAATGTGCAACGTGCGAAAATCACGCAAAATCCAAGGAAACGGGACGATCTCAAGAAATCCGTTAACGACGCTTTGCGCGCCGGAACTTGGATTTTCGCTGCTCGGCGTCCTCCTCCGTGCTCTCTTCCGCCTGCGTTACGACAGGCTCGGAGGGTGTTGTGGTTCCTTCGGGTTCGGGTTGCTTTGTCTGCTGCCGCACGGGACGGCCTGCCTTCGCTCGCCGTGCCGCCGGGACCGGCGCCCATCGTAATTCGGGCAGCCTCCAACCCATTCGAGTAACCAGTGCGTCGAAAAGCACGAGCACCAACAACGCGATATAAAACCAGGGACGCAAGTCTCGAAACGCAGTCCGGCGCGGCGCCTCCCAGATCGTGCTGAGTTCCAAACGCTCCGTGCCTCCACTACCCTGCGCCACCTCCTGAAGTTCTTCGATGCGCGTACGGTCAAAAGTCCATTCCGCATTGAGGCCCGCAGTGATCGGGCCGAACGGGATCACCGACTCTCCGATTTGTACGGCACCCCGCACAGTCTGGAGAGGTTCCAAGGAAATCGAGGAACGGAAGTGACCCAGCTCAAGCCGCTCCCATACGTGAGCCTCAACCGCGGTGCCCTCCCCCTGCTGAACAACAATGGCCGGCGAACTTCGCGCCACCCGCTCTTCCCACCGATCGTCGTACAACAGCTCAAGCGTCAGGAGTGTTCCGTCGAGCCGCGTCTTGATGCCGGCGCCCGGGGGCAGATCGTCTCCCATCAACCATCGAGCCATCGTTTGCAGAAAATCTCCGTACAACGGCCACGCGCGAATCCGTTCGGAGAATTCTCCACCCAGCGGAAAAGAAACCGCCGCGGAACGACCCAGGCCCCGCTGCCAAAACGCCACCAGCGGTCCACGATACTCGTCCCCGGAAACGCAGGCTGCCGTCGCCTCGGGCCGGAGATAGCTCAGGTTGTACCCATCCGCCTCCGGCATCCACTCGATTGGCCGCGCGCGGCCAGTTCCAGCCAGCCGCCCGCGTCCTCGACCGTCACCGGTTCCTCAATGAATGCAGACCGCGCCACCGCCACCGCCTCCTGCGCAAACAACGCGGGAAGGTCGGCAGGATTGCTATTGAAAAACATCCGGCCGTTGCCGCGTGCGGCAATATCCTTGAGAAACCCGGCGTCAGAATCCTGATCGGTCCCCAGGCCGATCACACTGATCGAGGCACCCTCTTTCACCATTTTGGCAACGAGGTTCTTATAGTCATCGGGCTGTTCCGAATCCGCGGCGTCCGAAAAAAGGATCAAGTGCCGCTGCCCTACGTTCGCCCTGCGGAGTTCGCTCCAGCCCGCTTTGAGTCCGTTGTACACGAAGATCCCGCCACCCATGCTCTGTACGCGCCGTACGGTTGATCTCATCGGCCAGCACCAGGTTTCCAAAGATCGGGCCGGGTTGAAACACGAACTCCCGTTTCCCGTCCACTTCCTGGAGCACTGGATTTCCGGTGATGTCGCGCGCCAGCTCGCGGATCGCCTGCTCAGTTTGCTGACGCAGACTGTCGGACGCTTCCAGGCTGCTGTGGCTGTACCACTCATCCATCGGTTGCAGGCGCAATTCCTTCACCTGCTCGCGAATCGAATCGAGTCGGTCCGGTTCGATAAACTCTTCTTCGTCAAGTGTTTCAATCCACTCCTCCACTTCCTCCCACGCCAGGGGCTCCTCCATCTGCCGGGCCGCCTCTGCGTCATTCGGACGAATGGGGACGAGGATTGCCGACGCAAGCAGGATTGCCGACACAACGGGATGCACAATAAACCTGCGCCAGCGCCAGCCCAGCCCGTCCCCGGAACGAACCAACGGCTCCGGCCATTCGCCGACGCCGGCTTCCGCCGTGGTCAGCCGATTGTGGAGCCGATGCACGGATTCCAATCGGACCAATCCGTCGGCAACCCGGTAGAAACGCCGGCGTGCTACGAAAAAACAGATAAGTGCCCCCGCCGAGAGTGCCGCTACGAATGCGGTCAGAATCCAGGGAAATGATACCGGCTGTCCCCTCCGAAGAATGAGTACTGCCACCGACAGCGCGACGGAAAGCCCGAGCAAACACGGAAGAAAAAGGTCGAGCCACCAGCCGAAATTAACCTTTACGACAAGTCGCCGGGCCCGACTCATCCAACACGCTTTTCGTGAGTCCCCTTTCACGGATGCACCTTCCCTTCTGTTCGCTATCGACGCCGGCACTTTGCCGGATCCCCAGTGAAGATCTTCTAGACAAACATACACAGAACTAAGTTCAAAAGAATAGGCCTGATTTGAGATATTGATACGCCGCCTGATTGGACAAGTTTTTAAATTTTGATTTTTGATTCGGAATGAAGTTGGGCATTTGGAGTAATTTCGCCTACCTTGCAGTCGTAACAGATATGAACTATCGCATTACAGGGATCGGACCGAACGTGGGGGTAAGGACATTGGTTCGGCTCGTAAGTTTCGCGATCGCTGCCGGTGTTCATGCGGAAACGATTGATGATTCCGGTTACGAAGAGCTTGTGATTGCCGCGGAAGGAGGCGACGCAGATGCTCAACTCGCGGTTGGGGAAGCGTTGTTTTTCGGGCAAGGCACACCCCGGGACATTCGGCGGGCGGTGAGGCAAATCGTGGACGCGGCGAAATCGGGAAGCACCGAAGCCCGGACCCGCCTGGCCGACTTCTACATGTCGGGCCTTGTCGTTCCGTATGCTCCTCGAATCGGGTTTCGGCTCTACATGGAAAGCGCCGTGGAAAAGGACAACGCGGCGCGCTACGAAGTCGCCAATTCGTACGAATTCGGCCGGGGCGTTACTCCGAATAGCGAGAAAGCCCGGATCTGGTTCGAGCGAATCGCCGCGGAGAATCAAAATCCGGAAGTTGCTATCAAACCGCGAGCCGCAAAAAGCATTGCGTTCTGCTTTCGGGACGGAACGGGAACAGCCCCGGACCCCGCCCAAGCGCAGATGTGGATGAAAAAAGCTGCCGATGGCGGCGATCCCGACGCAATTTTCCAGCTCGGCAAACTCCTTGAATTCGGAGTGGGAACCAAGCCGGATCAGAAAGCAGCGAATGCACTGTACTTGAAAGCGGCCGACGCGGGGTACGCCCGAGCCTGCCTGGTACTGGGTCAGATCTACCTTCTCGGCAGAGGCCTCGACGCAGACCTGGACACCGCAAGGAGATGGTTCAAACGGGCGGTCCGCATTCTTCGGGAAGAAGCAGAGCAAGGTAGCGTACAGGCTGCAACGGATCTGTATATCGTGCACTACGAATCGCAGGTACTGGAGGACCAGTCCGCGGAAGGGATGAAATGGTTGCGCAAGGCGGCGGAGAAGAAGTACCCGCGAGCCTTACTGCTTCTCGGCAAAGCCCTTGCCGAAGAATCCGGCGCGGAAGGCAGCATTGAAAAAGGCCTCGCGTACATCGAAGAGGCGGCAACCCTACACGAGTCGGATGCCCATTTTCTCCTGTGGCAGATGTATCGCGCCGGTGTAGGCACGCCGCCGGACGAACAAAAAGCGATGGACGAGCTGAACCTTGCGGCGCGTTACAACAACATCACCGCCATGCACGTGCTGGCGGAGTGGTACCGAACGCATCCGGACGTGGACGCGGCCGAAGAACTCGCGGCCCAGTGGTATCGCAAAGCCCGTGACGGATATCTTGCGCTGGCGAACCGGGGCAACTTTGACGCGATGAGTGCACTGGTTGTTCTCTACGGCCAGGGTCGCGGGGTGGAGAAAGATCAGGCGGAGGCGTACCGCTGGCTGCACCGCGCGGCGGAGATTGGCTATGACAAAGCGCAATTCATGCTCGCGAACGCCTACGAGAACGGGCTGGGCGTCGACCGGGACGAGAAGGAAGCGCTGTCCTGGTACAAACGCGCGGCAGCCGCAAAATTTCTTCCCGCGATGATCGCGCTGGGTGCTATCTACGAACAGGGCGCCCTTGGAGCAAGTAAGAATTTATCGACCGCGGACTCCTGGTATCACAAAGCGTTTGTGGAGACCAGGTCGCTGGCGGAACTCGACAACGCCGACGCACAATATCTTCTCTCGACCTATTTTGCCCGGGGTATTGGAACGGATCGCAGTACAGGTGAATCGATCCTCTGGTTGAGAAAGTCCGGAGAGAACGGATACCTTCCCGCGCTGATGATGCTGGGGTCCATTTACAGCCGAGGCGATTCGGTCCCCAGGGATGTGGAAGAAGCACTAAAATGGATTCGGGAGGCCGCGGAACAGGGCGAACCACGCGCGCAGTATCTCCTCGGAAAGGCCTATTACGACAGTTCGGCACTGGATACGGACTATCCTGAGTCCTACAAATGGCTGACCCTTTCCACGGACCTTGGCTTCGAGCCTGCCAGGATGCTGAGAGACGAACTTGACGTGATCCTCGATAAAGAAGAAGCCGCCGAGGGAAGAAAGCGCGCCAAGGAATTCCTCAAAAAAGAGACCCGCTGGCAGCCGGAAGAGCTAGCTCCCGACGAAGCGGACTTCATGCCGGAAGGAGCGTGAAGGGAATGGGGGTTGGGAACAGAAATGTCGAATATCGAATTCTCAACGTCCAATATCGAACATTCGATATTGACTTTCTATTCACTTCGTTGAAAACCGAATCCGCTACGGTACACTCCAGAAAAAAGCTCTTCGGGTTCGTTCGGATTTGATCGAGTTTTGCTCCCGGCCGGCGACGGTCATCAGAATGGTGCTGGACTTTGTCGTTTCGATCTTGTGAGGGCGCAACGTGGCAGGCTCAGTGATGATTACCGTATTCTGCTCAAAGGAAAGTTTTCTGATCTCCGGATTCGTTTTCGTCTTTTCGGCGATTTCCTGGATGACCTTGGAAAATACCTGCCGCAACTCGGCGGTGCCTGCTTCACTGCTCAACTCGATGCGCACGCAGTCGCTGGTGCTGTCACCCTCGCTGCAAGGTATGCGTTCGACCACGCGGAATTTTTTCTTCATGGGGAGCGGGTGGTCATCGAGAATTGAAACTCGATTGGTATAGTCCATTTCATACCAGTCCCCCACGTCCAGTTGGGCTCCGCTCCAAAATCCGACATCACGGTGCCACTGTTCGACGGCACCATTCAGCAGAACCTCGCTATTCGTCATCTGCTCAAACATCTTCGAAAAATGAATACGCGCATCGGGCGTTAACTCGGATGAAAACGAATCAAGCATCTCCTGGATACTCTCCTTGAGTTTTGATACATCAGCAAGACGCACACAGCGGCCTGTCGGCGTGATCTCGAATCCTGCCGGATTCGCCATTGCTTCGACCATCATCGCGTGGATGTTCTTTTCGGCTCCGTCGAGACTCCCCAGGGAAGACACCAGCCGGCCGTCCTCAAACCCGATCATCCTCCCATCGCCGCTTTCGGATACGACGAGCCGGTACGTCCCGGAAACCGTATGTTTCGTCACTCGGCCGACCGGCCCCCGACTCCGGGTGCTCTCAAGGGTCACGAGGGCCGAGGTCCCTGCCGGCCAATCGAAAATCAGATCCACGGAGTCGGCTGCCGCAAAGGCTGACAACGAGACAAGAATTGACCCTGCCAGCCCATTTAAGCGGGCCAAGGCCCCGATTCTGGAACAGTGTATCATCGGTTTTCGAACGAGTTTCCCAGAGAAATCAGTGCGTTGCTGGGCAATTCGTGCTCCATAGCCCCAAGCAATTCCCGGACCATCAACATGTCTGTGCAGGCTCACTCCTGCTCTACAGTCCATTCAAAAAACCGCTTTCGCTCGATGGGGTTGGCCTGTTTCCATCAGAATTGCATGAGCTCAAAAGGTGAGACATCAGAGCCGGGCAGCTCAACTGCCGGGTCATCCGCGGGTCCGGCAATCGAATCCGGCCGCGCAACAGAACTGGCCGGCAGCTTCACAGGCGTTGGCTCCGGAACGACCGGCGCAGGCGCGGGCATCGATAGAACTGCGGCCATCACGAGGAAATGGTAGGGAAAAGTCGCGGCCCAGACGCTCCGGAACACCGTAAAGCCGAGAATTATTGCCCCGTAAAGCAGCAGGCAGACGATTGGTGCGCACGTCAGGCCCATTTTTTTGCTATGATCGTGCATTCACCGTTTCCAAAACCGGATTCCCGACGTAGATTCCCGCGACTTTTATGAACCAATTCATCCAGCGTATACGAAATATTGCAATGATCGCCCACGTCGACCATGGGAAGACAACCCTTGTTGACAAGCTGATGAAGGACTCAGGTCTATTTCGAGCGAACGAAACCGTCCAGGACCGGGCGATGGACACGATGGACCTTGAACGGGAAAAGGGAATAACCATCCGGGCCAAAAACGCCTCCATCCAGTGGAATGACACCATTATAAACATCGTCGACACGCCGGGACACGCGGATTTCGGGGGGGAAGTGGAGCGAATCCTTAAAATGGTCGATGGTGCCCTGCTGCTGGTGGATGCCGCGGAAGGCACGCAGGCACAGACACGGTTTGTGCTTCGAAAGGCGATCGAGAACGGCCTCCGGTTGATCGTGGTCATCAACAAGGTGGATCGGGAAACCGCGAACCCGGAACTCGTCCACGACCAGGTGCTCGAACTCCTGATGGAGCTGGACGCGAATGAGCCGCAGTTTAATGCGCCATTCTTCTATGGCAGCGCCAAGGAAGGCTTCATGTCGCAGGATCCAGCCCGCCCCAGCGACTGTATGTCTCCCCTGCTCGATGCAATCGTCGATCACATCCCGCCGCCCGAAGCCATTCCCAACGACCCGTTTCAAATGCTCGTGAGTAACCTCGACTGGAATGATTACGTAGGCGTTATCGCGGTGGGAAAGCTCACGGGTGGAGCAGTTTCTACCGGGGATTCAATCTGTTGCCTCCACGCAAACGGAGCCAACTCCCTCTCCGCGGTACAGAAAATATTTCGCTTCGCTGGACTTGGAACCACAGAGTCGGATCAGGCGGGTCCGGGAGAAATTGTCGGAATTGCAGGATTCGACAACGTTCGGATCGGGGAGACTCTTGCCGGCAGTGCGAACCAGGCGCGATTGCCGTCGGTGGCGATCGATCCGCCTACCATCCAGATGCAGTTCTGCGTAAACGACGGCCCGCTGGCAGGAAGGGACGGCAAATACGTAACCTCACGCAATTTGCGCGAACGGCTCACCCGCGAAATACGCACCAACGTATCCCTTGAAGTAGCGGATACCGACTCCGCCAACATTTTCACGATTCGAGCGCGAGGCGACCTCCAGGTCGCCATCGTGGCCGAATCCATGCGCCGGGAGGGCTTCGAACTGTTGATCAGCCGTCCGGAGGTGATTTATCACGAAGAAAATGGAAAGCGTCTGGAGCCCATTGAGGATCTTTGGCTCGACATTCCGCAGCGGATTCTGGGCGACATGATGCAGTATCTTTCCGAGCGAAAAGGAGAAATTGTCCACATGGAGCATGCCGGAGACCGCGTGAAGCTGACTGCGGACATTCCGACCCGTGGCGTGATCGGAATGGAGACCTACCTGACCAACGCAAGCAGCGGCGAGGGGGTCATGAGTCACATATTTCGGGAATACTTGCCCTACCTTGGTCATATTCCCGCCCGGACCAGCGGAGCGCTGGTTTCCATGGAGTTTGGAAAGGCCACGGCGTACTCACTGGACAATCTCCAGCAACGGGGCCGCCTCTTCATCGGGCCGCAGGAAGAGGTTTACCCCGGAATGGTTGTAGGAGAAAGCTCCCGTTCCGGAGACTTGCCTTGCAATCCGACGAAGACCAAGCAGCTCACAAACGTCCGCGCGTCGGGCACCGACAAGGCGATTCTCCTGGAACCTCCCACACAAATGAACCTGGAAAGATCCATAGAGTTCATTGCGCAGGACGAATACGTGGAGGTCACCCCCAATCATCTTCGGCTGCGAAAGAAAATTCTAGACGCGAACGTGCGCAAGCGGATGGAAAAGCGGTAGGCAGTTCGGGGATGCGGGGTTCGGGTTCGGGTTCGGGTTCGGGTTCGGGTTCGGGTTCGGGTTCGGGGATATTGAACTGAAGGAAACGAAGATAAAGAAGGAAACTTTCGAATTTAACGGCTCCCCATGTAGCGGAAGTCGCCGAGACTTCCGATCGGCGACAAACAAGCTCAACAGAGCCACAAAACAGGCCGGAGCTACAGGCCCCCGACCGAGATCTGAATCACTAAATACGCGCCTGCCCTGCGAGAAGCGGGGAAATCGCGGTTCCGAACCCAAACGGATCTTAGTACGCAGTTTTTCCGGCTTGATCCAGGGTTGGGAAAACATTTCCAAAGTTCGTTATTAGGTATTGGTGGCTGGAGTAATGTAGGGTAGTTTCCGCGTAACCATGGACGACGGATTGGATGCGCTACAAAGCCGAACGGAGCAATACTACCGGGACATACTTACGCCCCTCGCCCAGCGGTACCATCTGGAAATCAACATGCCCCGCCAGCTCAATGCGGGCAAACCGACCATCCTTTTTCTGGGGAATCATTCCTCAGGAAAATCCACCTTCATCAATTACCTCCTGGACAAACCGGTCCAGAAAACGGGAATCGCGCCTACTGATGACGGCTTTACGATCCTGAGTTTCTCAGAACAACCCGGGGAATCCAGCGGGCCAGCCGCGGCGATGCGGCCCGAGGTTACTTTTACCGGATTGGACCGATTCGGGCCTGCATTTCTGTCGCGGCTGAAGTTGAAACTGTTGAATCTCGATCTGCTCCGAAAGATGACGCTGGTGGACAGCCCCGGCATGATCGATGCGGCAACCACGGCGCAGGAGCGCGGATATGACTTTATGTCTGCCGTGCGCACGTTCGGTGAGTCCGCGGACCTGGTTCTCTTTTTTCTGGACCCTGAAAAGCCGGGGACCACCGGGGAAACGATTTCCGCCTTCACCCAGGGACTTTCGGGGTTGGAAAACAAAACCCTGATCCTGATGAACAAGGCGGACATTTTCTCCAGCATTCGGGATTTTGCGAGAGACTATGGGGCGCTCTGCTGGAATCTGTCCCGGGTGATTCAGACGAAAGACATGCCGGAGGTCTACACCACCTATATTCCCGGCGCCGACCAGCTTTCGTCGAACGGGAATGACACTCTGTCGTTGACCGGCTTCGATGAAGCTCGCGAAGAGGTCGTACACCACATCAACAGCGCAATGAACCGTCGTGTCGACAACGTAATCAGCACGCTGAAAGAACAGGCCGAGCGCCTCGACATGCACGTGCGCGTCTGCTGGGATGTCAAACGATCTGTACTGATGGCGCGCTCCGTGTGCGCCATGATTACCTTCACGATCTTCGGGGTGACGGCAGCGCTGGGGGCCCTTTCCCGGAATTCTGAAAATTTCCAACTTCCGCTTATTATCGTCTGCGCGGGACTGCTCCTGACCGTCCTGTGGTGGGCAATCAGCCGATTCGTCGTGCAACGCATCGGGAAGAATAAGGTAGACGGCATCGAAGGCGCGTATCGGCGCATCTACGAGCGGGACTTCACCCTTGGTCAGCGCGACGATCTCCGCGCCCGATGGGCGGCCGTGCGGGGTCCGCTGGAAAAGTCGCTGGCAGTGATGGGTATCGAATCCGTTCCCGCGCGGTCTCCAACCGGGAACCGCCGCTATCGAAGACTGCAGAAGCTCATCGACAAAGACATCGCGGCACTACGCAAAAGGGTGAAGTGAACCCCCAGTCACCAGCCGGCACAATTTCTTGCCCCCACTGCAAGAAGTCTTTTGAACTAAC
>Ga0310121_10004239_pt1 | contig 12744 bp, 8 predicted proteins | sample CB27_Tmax_986_MG_FD_203504 | JGI IMG/M metagenome (GOLD analysis project Ga0310121, IMG submission 203504) | Marine microbial communities from Western Arctic Ocean, Canada - CB27_Tmax_986 | ecosystem: Environmental > Aquatic > Marine > Oceanic | place: Canada: Western Arctic Ocean | collected... | reverse complement strand
TCAGGATGCGCATCGCCTCCATGACCGCGACCGCACCAGTGCCGTTATCCAGAGCCCCAGAGCTACCGTCCCACGAGTCGTAGTGTCCGCCCAGGATCACGAACTCCTCCGGCTGGGCGCTCCCCGGGATCCGGGCAATGGTGTTGAAGACTGGCACCTCACCAAGGAACCGTGCCTCCGCGTTGACCCGCAGCACAGGCTCCTGCCCGTTCTCGGCGAGCCGGAACACCAGCCCGTACGCCTCGCAGCTCAGATCGAATACCGGCGCCCTCTCCGCCCTTGTGCCAAAGATCTTGTTCACGCCCCATCCAGCCGACCATTGCGACCGGATAATCCCCGCAGCTCCGGCCGCCTCTAGACGCTCCGGTAGCACCTGCCGATCGACTCCCGTGTTTTCCTCACGTTTGCGCCACGCCGCCACCGCCTGCCTGCGTTCCTCGGTTATTCGCGCCAGTGTTTCTGGCCGGGCAAACCACTCCACATTGTCCTGCGGTCGGCAGTTTGTTTCGGGACGGGAGATCAGCACGAACTTGCCGCTCACCTCAGGTAGCCAGGACTCAAACGCTACCGAGTTGCCCGCATCGGCCAGGATAACCACCCCGGCCTCGACCGGACCTTCAGTCGCCGGGCTCCACGCGGCCGCCATACCCTCCAACGATCGCACGCGCGGGGAGATTAAATCGACATGGCTGATCCCCCGCTCCCATCCACGCCATGTCCCGTACTGCTCCTTATATGCCTCGATGCCCCATTCCGCGTACTTGGCCACCGACCAATCGTTCGCTCGGGCCATGCCGGGCGAACCCGTGAGGCGAGGCCCGATTAAATCCATCATAACCTGGCCCAGTTCGTAAATCTGCGAGCGCTCGACACCCTCATCCCAGATCGTACGGATCATCGGATCGTCCGAAGTGAAAGACTGGGCAACGGCTGCCTGGGTCGTGCCCGGCTGTACCGGAGCGGTCAGGACGGACAGGGATACCAGGAAGCACACGAACAGGACTCGGACCGAGGATCTCATGGATGCCTCCCTGAGTTGGGTTAAACTGGCGCGAGCGGAACCAAGCAGAGTATGGGATAATCCGATCAAACCGCCGATAAAATTAGGGGCAGCCGCGGACCAGGGATACCGCGTTAGAGGACGAGCAGCTATGGAGCACCGCACTCCACCGCCGACACTCTAGCCACCCCAGTCACTCTCGGCCCCCGGGCACCAGCATCCACCAAAAATGGAACGACCGTCATCATGGGTTGATCCATGCGGACAAGAACGTCTGAGCCGTCCGTCTCGGTCTGGAGTTCCAAGAGCGTGATCTGCGACTGGAGCGTAGTCACCTGTTCTGTGCTGAGCGCATAGGCGCACGGAGGGGGATCGAGTATCTGGCCGGGGGTCGGGGCGTTGTCATCCGCTCCAAACAGGTAGAACGGTTCAGAGCGATCCCGACCGGTGGCTTCCTTGGCCCCCGGCGCAGCTGTGACCGCGGTGACGATCTCGCCCGATCGGTTCCAGAAGAACTCCAGGACCGAGTTCATCGTCTCCTGATGGACAGCCGCGCGCAGCGGCGCTCCCTGCTGGCCCGATGATTCGACGAGAAGCCCGAGGGCGTGACGAAGCCCGACGGCATTGCGCAGCATGCTCTCGTTCTCATCGCCCGGCGGGCCTGGGCCCGCACCGTACAACTCGACACTCCAACCGGCCAGGGGAAGCTGATCGAAGAGGTGGTCCTCAACCAGGGCTCGCGAAAGGTCTCGGACCGGCCCGTAGACGTTGAGATTCCGAGGCCAGAGCAGCTGCAGGTCGGGCGTTGTGGCGCCGGGTCGCTCGTGAGCGTCCACCACGAGATCCGGTCGGAAGTCCCGAATGACCTGCGCGATGGTCCGCGCCTCGGGTGAGACGAGGGCGAGATGGTCCCGGTTGATATCGACGTTGTCCGCATTGCGGCGTGTGTTGGCGACCCGTCCGTCGGGATTCGCGGTGGGAATGACCAGGACCGTGGCTGTGCTCAAAGCGTCGGGAAGCAGGCTTGCCTCGGCGAAGGCGAGGTCGCGCAGGAACTGGAGTGCGGCCTCGCGTCCTGCCGGCTCGTCCCCGTGCTGAGCGCCTACGACGAGGAGTGCCAGCCCTGCCGCGATCTGATCATCGGGAGCTGGCTGCGGATGGGCGAGCCGCACGAGGTGGATCGGGCGGCCGTGGACCGACGTCCCGACCTCGGTAATTCGGACTCGGTCGGATTCGGCATCGACCGCGGCCAGAAACGCGAGTTCTTCTGGAAGAGTCGTGAACCCTACACCGCTCCGCTCCTCGAACCCGGTTACGGGAGGGCCAACTTCTTCGGGCACTTCTTCGGGTGGCCCGAGCCCATGGTCCGAGCACGCTCCGAGAATCGGAAGAAGGCCGATCGCAAGCAGGGATGATCGCCATGAACGGGGGGCTAGGCTTCGATTCAACTGAGGCTCCTGGGCACTCCGAACCTCAGGAGAAGCTCGAGTGATCGGTTCCGTACAGTCGTGAATGAGCCGACATAGGCATCGCTCAATCCCTCGGTCAGCCGAATATCAAATTCTGGAATCATCCTATCAAAGAGGTGTAGACTGAACCCACCGCCAAGGCCAATACCCAGGGAAGTCGTCTTCTTCTCGTACAACACTTGTTCTAGGACTGGGGTACTTCGGTTCCTCAAAAGCTGGTCTATGGTCGGCCCGAGAGCGATGTGCACGCTCAAAGGGCCAATCGACTTGGATAGTTTCACATGGAGTGCGAAGCTCAGGTATTCGGTGCGGATCTCACCGGCTACCGGAGCGCCTTCACTATCACGTTGAACTATGGCACCACGCTGGACGTAGTCCCCCTCAACGCGCACTGACACGCTCTCACCAGAAAGTCCGACTTCAGCAAAACCTCCGACCAGATAGCCGTCACGAGAGGCCGTGCCAACCGATGGTGTCCATAGTTGGTCTGAGGTGGTCTTACCCATGACCACGCAGAACCCTGTCGGTAGGTGCGCCGGTAGAGCGCGGAGGGACCGGTGTGCGGAGGTCGTATTCGCCCACCATGATCAACGTGGGTGTCGTGACATTCTCGGCGAACATGAGCGGAGACCTTCTCAGGAATAGACTTCGAGCTGAATCTCCTTGCACTCGCCACCATTGATCCTGCCGCTTTCGACGGAGCAGGAAGTGGCAATCACGAGCAGGTCGTCCAGTGCCTTCAGCAGCACGTAATCACCCGGCCTCGCAAGTGACTGACGCACCTCCAAGTTGCCGTCCATGTCGATCGCTGGTGAGTTCTGGAAGAGGTTGTGGGGCTCGGCATAGCCTCCGGGGGTGAAGTTCATCTCTGCCAGAACCGCATTGAGGTTGCCACGGCAGCTCGGATGGTTTTCGTCACGATACATGTAGTTGTCGCACGCCGGATAGAACAGGTCGTGGACGCCGACGGTGTCTTCCTCCAGCATCAGCAAGGGTCGTCGCTTGACGCTGTAGAAGGGATGGCCGACTTGCGGGTACAGTCGGCGCTGGCGTGTCATCGTCGTACGCGGACACAGGTACTCGTCCGGGGTATCGTGCACGAACGCGAACAGATCAGAGACCTGAACGCCTCTCGGGGTAATCACTTTGATCGACTGATCGCGCTCCAAGAAGACGCCGCGGCCTGACTGCGGTGGGATCGTCACGGTGGAGACGATGCGGCGAGGTCGCTCCTGTCGCGGTGCACCTAGCCCCACACTGCTGCCAATTGCCGCGGCTACGGTGCCGCCCAGGAAGCCGCGTCTCGATAGCTGTGCATCTTCGTTCGACATAAGACCTCCTCATTCGGTGATGGTGAACCTAGATCTCGTTGTGTGTGGCCGATAAATTGCTAGAGCCCTCCGAATATCCGCAACTTATGCTCTACAGTTCTCACTCATTCCCACTTGTTGTCCGGGTCGGAATCGCACCGGCTGATTGCCAGTAAAACCCTTCAGGTGCACGCTGTTCAGGCCAACGTTCGTTCAACGTAGCGCCCTCGAACAGACGCCCGTTCTTCATCACCCAACGTACAGTGTTCGTGTTATGCAGATCATCCAACGGATTTTCATCCAGCACGACGAGATCAGCGAGTTTACCTACCTCGAGTGATCCCAAATCATTATCGAGGCCAAGCACATCGGCTCCGATGATTGTTGCAATCTGAAGTGCCTCATGGTTGGTCATGCGATCAGACGAGCCTACGAGCCAGAGCTCCCAGTGATATCCCAGCCCCTGAAGCTGACCGTGACTGCCTACCCCTGCGCGTCCGCCTGCCTCGACTACGTCGTCAAGGAAATCTGAGATCTCTTTGTGGATGTACTGAGACTCATCAAACCAACCTGGTACACGACGTGCTGCCTTCTGATAGATCTCCTCGAACGGCGTGAAGGTCGCGAGCTTCTCGTCTCTGAGAACGTCGGTATTTGTGAAGTAGTAGTTCTCTGCCCAAGGCCCACCGTACGTAACCACTATGGTTGGTGTGGTTGCCGTATTCGATTGGGCAAACAGCTGTGTGATATCATTGTAGAGAGGTACCGAAGGCAGATTGTGTTCAACTCCGGAGTAGCCGTCCTGGGCCATTGTGAGATTTAATTGTAGATCGAGGCTTCCTTCGGTAGTGGGCATGAGTTCAAGCTCGTACGCGGCCTGGATGATCCACTGCCGGACCTCCCGATTACCTGCGCCATACATCTTGATGGTCTTGGTATCGAAGTAGTCCGAGTAGCGCTTCAGAACATCTCTGGCCTCATTGAGACTGCTGATGCCTTCACCTGAGAAGACGCCCTGGCTCGTGCTATAGATGCGAGGGCCAAGCATTCTTCCGGCACGCATGAAATCTTCGTAGCTGAGCACATCGCTCGAGCCAGTCTGAGGATCACGTGCGGTTGTGACTCCGTAGGCTAGGTTCGCGGCATACGACCAAGGCTGAGCACGGTGTACGTTGAACGAGCCCCTTAAGTGAGCATGCGTATCGACAAAGCCAGGCATGATGGTCTTACCCGACACATCGATCTGTTCCGCACCTCCCGGTATGCTGAGTGAGCCACTTGGGCCCACAGCAGCAATGCGATTGTCACGGATCAAGATGTCACCACGCTCGAGCACTTCCTCACCGTTCATCGTGATGATTCGTGCACCCGTCAGTACGATTTCACCTGACGGCATATCCCGATCAACCTCGATCCGGATCCGCGTTTCGATAGGCTGATACGTAGCCTCATCTTCTTCGTCGCCCTCTTCGTCTTCGTCCTCAGATTCATCCTCGGGGTCTTCTAGAGCTTCGATGCTGTCCGCGAATGCTTGGGCTGCATCGAGGTTGTAGGCGAAGTGTGCGTTACCAAGCGCCCAATGCACTTCTTCTGCGTTCGGACCCCAGGCCGGAAACTGAGAACCGATATCGGTAAGCTGTGATGCTGGGAACGAAGCATTATCAGGATTCGCGACCGAGATCGTCGGAGCTTCAGCGCCGACTCCAGTTGGAACCGTGACGACGTAGAGCTGGTTACCAACTTGTGCGAGTGCCTGATCACCACTCGGTGCCATGAGAATCAATCCAGCTGCAGTACCTTGGCCTCCGCCACCGCCGCTTGAGCCACGCACTTGAACGTGCTCACGGCGATCCGTTCCGTCCCAACGCATAGAGATCAAGCCAGTACCACCCTGGAAGGCATAGATCCGATCGGATCCTTCAGTGAAATGCGGTCTACTGAGTCCCGAAATCGGAGCGATGACCGTCGCGTCGCCACCTTCGCTTGGTAGCCACACCAGTTCTACCGCACCCCTGGGCACATTTTGACTGACTGCCTCTTCGTATGCGCGTCTAGGTCCGCGTACTGCTAGGACACGATCTCCGTCCGGCGACCAGACCGGTTCAGCGTAAAACGCACTCTCAGTCGTGATTCTCTCAAGATCATCACCATCACTCCCCACGGAATACAGATGGCCTCCATCTGCATCGGAGTAGGTCACAAACGTGATCCGTTCTCCGTCTGGTGACCAAGCAGGCATCGAGGCATTCGCATCCATTTCCGCGATATGAGATGGCTCACCATTCGGGTAATCCATCACATAGAGTTCGCTCATCACCGTGAACGCCAAACGCTCACCGTCAGGTGATGGTGCGATGTCTCTAATCTGCTTAGCTACAAAGGTCGGTGTATCCTCGATCGGATAATCAAAATCAACCTCGGGGCCCATCGGTACTTCTGCGTTGACCAAGAACGGTATCTCGGTCGGAGAAGACCCGTCGAGGGCTACTCGCCAGATTTTCCCGCCATAAAATACCACGACTTCCCTGGAGTCAGGTGTAAAAGACATCCCGGGATAGGCATCCCTAGATGCTCTACTCTCTTGGTCATCTCTTTGGATTGGGTATGCGAGCCAACGTTCCTCTCCGTTGGATAGGTCGCGAATACGTAGTCCAGTCTCCGAGACATGACGACTCGCGTACACAAGCCAACGTCCGTCAGGGGACAGCGTCGGCCGGAACGCACCACCGTAACGTCCGCTGCGGTTAGTACTCTCACCCGTTTCACGGTCGTAAACCCAAAGTTGGTAGTCACTGCCCCCGGAGTTGTATTCCCAGCTTCCCGTGCGCCTGCCGTGCCAGATATAGCGATCATCATCTCCGAAGGCGGCTCCGGTTGTGCGAGCATTGTCCGGCTCTTCAATGAGTTGTGCACCGCTTCCGCCATTCTTGTGGTGCATCCAAAGCTTGCCCTGACCCGGTCCCTGGCGGGTCACGACGATATAATCACCGTCCGGTGTCCACTCAGGAGACTGATAAGAACTGTCTTCTCCTTTTGTGATACGAGTGGTGTCCGCTTTATCAACCGAAATCGTCCATACGCCTTGTCCACCACTTCGGTCTGAGACGAAGACTACATGATTGCCATCTGGGCTGAAGCGTGGCTGGCCATCAAACGCCATGCCCTGTGTCAGAGCTTCGGCCGTGCCACCTGAGAATGGCATCGTATAGAGGTCACCCAGAAGATCGAACACGATCGTCCCACCGTCTGGACTGATGTCCAAGGATATCCACGAGCCTTCAGTAAACGATTCCGTGAGCATCCGGGTTGGGGTGAGTGGGAGACCTTCCTTAAGAAGCTTGGTCTCTTCGTCTACCTCTTCTTCGTCTTGAGCAAACACCGTCACGGGTGCGGGCATAGCCACACACATGATGAAGAGGGTGAGGACCATCCATGCACGCTTCGCCATCAGTCTTCTCCTGGGCAGTGATGTTACAACTGTCCCGATACGAAATCGGGGCGAAGAAGATCGTTAGATGTGGGCTAACTCGCGAGGAGTCAGCTATTTCTTCTTGGCATCCCAGATGAACCCGAGTGCGTTCAGTGCGTCGATCCGCTCCTGGGTTAACTCGCCCTTCCTATAATTCTTTCGCCGGTTGCTAACCCAGCTACCGAGTGCATAGCCGTCCTTTGTTTTGAAATTTTGGTGCACTCTGCAGTCTCCGTGCTCCTTCCTAAAGACTTTCAGGTAACCCAACCCTTCCCAGAAGCACTCGGTTGAGTGTTCAAGTAGCTGAAGTCGAATCACGTCGCTGAATGCAGCGTTTACCGAGCGTGGTAAATCGAGAATGAGCTTGGGCAGCCGAATCCTGCGGCCTTTTCGCTGACCCAGTTTTGTTCGAAGGGTGTCCAGCGACTCCGCAAGCACATCATCATGAGCGCGCAGCGCCTCGAGTACCCGCCATACGGTCTCGAACGCGGAGGATTCAATCGTGGCCTTTGTATTCCTTTTATGAAGAATCGGGACCGGCAGGATGATCATGCTCGTGCCTTCCTTCTTCTTGGATTTCCGGATCGCTCGACCGACTGCTTGCACGATGTCGATCGCGCTGCGTTTGGGTTGTACGAACGAGATGCCATCGATGGTCGGCACATCGACGCCTTCTCCGAGGCACCGCGCATTGGATACGATGCCGCATTCTCCGTCTTCTAGGTCATCGAACCGAGCCAGCACCTGTTCCCTCTGAACGACCGGCATCTCACCCGATACCGCGTCACCCCAAACCTTCGCGGGACGTTTTCGATTCTTTCGCAGCCATTCTCTTGCGATCGGGACATTCTTACTGAAGTCTTTCGCCTGCTTAACCCTGCTGTGGAACGTGATCATCCGACGGGTACCGCGTCTCTTCATCGCTCGGTGGATCGCGACGTGAGCGGCTAGCTCTTCCCCGTCGATCGTTGAGCCTTCGACCTTCAATAGTTTTCGATTTCGAATAGCCCTGGCGATCTTCGGATCATCTACACCGACAACGAAAATCTCGTAATCGGTCAGGAGGTTTTTCTCGATGGCTTCCGAAAACGGGAGCTTGTACGCGATCTCACCGTATACCTCGGTGTCTTCCATCGAGTGGATGTCATAGCCTTCCTCTTTGCCACGCTTACGGGCCTTTTTCGAGACGATCCTCGGTGTGGCTGTAAGAAAGAGTCGACGTCTGGCAGGGATATGCTCGTCATACAGCGGGCGAGTGAACGCGTTGAGCCCGGCTGACGTCGTGTTATGAGCCTCATCACAAATCATGAGATTGAACGAGCGACCTGATTTTTTGATCGCTTCCTCGACTACCTCAGAAGATTGATATGTCGAGAACACAACGATCGGGCCACGAACATCCAATGCTTTCGCGATTACATCAGGATCCGTTGTCGGCGGCAAACCCGCAGCAGATGGACTGCTGAGGAGGGTGTCCATGCCACGATTTGTGGCACGTTCATCCGAACAAACCACGACAGAATAGAATTCCTTTGAAGCATGCTGTGTCCAGCTCGACCAGGTTTGTCTCAAGAGCGCGATGGACGGCACGAACACAACCGTCCGTTTCACGTTCATTTGTTCCCGGGTCCACAGCCCAACGAGGGTTTTGCCCGTACCGCATGCCATGAGAAGCTGGCCGCGCTTATTCGCCTGCAGATGGGTGTGCGTTTTGTTGATCGCTGTCTTTTGGTGGCGCCTAGGCCGGAATTTTGCGGAAGCTGGCCGCGTAGATTCCCCGAGGTCGTCAAGACTCGTCCTAGGAGAGATGCCAAGCTTCTCAAGATCAGAACGAAGCCAAATGGTAGAAGGCTTTTCTGCTCTTTCGAGTTGCTTTTTTGCGTTTCTTGAAAGGTTGTCAGTCGTTGTTACCAGCATGAGCTGGTTGATCTCTTTTCGGCCCATCGCATCGCCGTAGAACGTGCTCAACTCTTTCCAGGTCAAGCTCGCTTCTGGGGCGTAGCATTTGGCCTGAATGGCGATTCGCTCTCCCTGCTTGTTTTCGGCGACGAGATCTATGCCAAGGTCGGCGCTCCATCGATCCGGATATTCATTCCAGAGCCACACATTCCTGAATTGTGACCGGAACTCGGGTGCAGTCTGTAAGATACGCTTCACTACAAACTCGAATCTTTCACCCCGTTCCTGGGGGCTGTCGATCGCACTGAGTTCAGCGAGAATTTTCTTCATTAGTTTTGGATCTACTTCAATCTAGGCCGTCGAACACTCGGCCTGCCCGCATAAGCGGCTTCCCTGCGAGCCCCACGGTAACCTCACCGTCCCTGATCGAGAACACTCCATTCACAAGTACATGCACCGTGCCTTGTGAGTATTGCTGTGGTGCCTCGTAGGTGGCCATGTCCTGAACCTCGGACAAGTCCAGTACAGTGATATCGGCGACCATGCCATCGCGTAAGTAGCCGCGATCTGTCCATCCAAGAAAATCCGCAGCCAGTCCTGTCATCGACCGCACTGCGAATGGCAGAGATATAAGTCCGTCATCGATCACGAGTTCCTTCAGCTTCTTTGTGAATGACCCGAACGCTCTTGGATGTGTGATCGGTCGACTGGGACCCGGATCACGCCCATCCGTACAGGTCATCATCCAATCGAGTTGGGCCAGGTGCCATGTGTTCTGATCGTCGTACAGCCTCAGGTTCATCACACCAGCGTTGCCGGCACGAAGAATTTCGCGTGCGGCCTCAGGAGCCGATAAGCCTCGTTCATCTGCCACCTGCATAAGAGTCTTGCCATTCAAGTCAGGGCGTTGGTCCACAAACAGGATGTTGCCTGCCCCTCCCCTGATCTCGAGCATTTCTCGGGTCTGGAGGTCGATGACGGGCAGTGTGTCCGGGTCATTGAAGCGACGAACCATCGCGGTGTCACCGCCAGCTACTACCCAACCGGGGATCGTGTACGACCGCAGGTTCGATTGAGTCGCTGTGTAGGAATGATGAGCACCTGCGACATCGATGCCCCGCTCTCTTGCCTCTTGGATCAAGGCCGACCCTTCTGGGGCACGCCCGTAGTTGTGGGCGCCCTGAGCGTTGAAATGACTGAAAATGACTTTGGTGCCGGCCTCTTCGCCTATACGAATCCCTTCAGTGATTGAGTTCAGGTATCCGAAGGATGGATACGCCGCGCCTAAATCCCTGTCGTGAGTATCGTAGATTGCTCCCGGGTAAGTAGCGGCCACGCGGTTGAGTTCTATCACTTCCTCCGTCTCGGCATAGTTACCAGGCAGATAGAAGAGTCCAGAAGAAAGTCCGTACGCACCTTCTTCCATGCCCTTACGAACGAATGAACGCATCTCGACCAACTCTTCGTCCGTAGGACTTCGGTCTTCCATCCCGATCACAGAACGCCGAGCGGCATTGTGCCCGACGAACAAGAAAGCGTTTACACCGATCCCGTCACGAAGCCAGCCTCCTAGTCTGGAAGCGACATCCGACCCACCGCCCCCGTCTACGCCGAGTGCGACCGTCGTAATGCCTTGATGTAAAAACGCACGTGCGTCCCGACCGTGGTCCGCATCCAGCTCAGCGTGAGAGTGCATGTCTATGAAGCCAGGCGTAACTACCAAATCCTCAACCTGCACGGTATCCCTTGCCTGCATACCGGCAGATGCTGCATCACCTAGAAACGAAATGCGTTCTCCGGTGACTGCGAGATCTGCTTGAACTGGGTCGGACCCGGACCCGTCAATGACCTGACCACCAATCATTAGCAAATCAGCGACTGCTTCTTCTTCAGTGACGCACCCCGTACTCAACACACACAGAACAAGCGCATTCTTGAGATTTAGTTTCATACTTAGAAATACCACTTCAATCGACCTGGTGAAAAGGAGTGGAGAGCCCGAGGCCTACCGGACGTGATATACACTGCCTGCTGCATCCGAAAAAGTGATATCACACACACTCAGAGTGAGTTTTCAGAAAACAGGGTAGTAGCCTATCACATTCCTGCCCAAAACGAGGTCAGGACGCTATCAAAACAGAGTGGCCTCCCGCAGGCTATCCGCAGGAGGCCACCTGTCACTTCTTGAGCCAAGTTAAGCCAACAAAATGTGCGTCAACTTCCTGGAACGTCGAAGTTCGCTGTTGGCATCATAAGATGCGCAAACGGTGTGTCCTGGAACATTACATAAGGCTCATTCGTCATGTGGTCCGTATTCAGACCAGCTAACGTGCTAGCGTCGACCGGGAAGACCATGATGTGAGGACCTGTGACGATACCATCCGCCATATTCTCAGGTGGCCCTGCAAAAGGATCCGTATTGCTGTTGTCGTAGGAGCCCATCAGCATGTACGAAAGACCCATTGCACTCATTTGTGGATCCTCACCGGCCATCCAGTAGCCCACCCATTCCATCGCGGGGCCATCAAAACACATGGGGTCCAAGCCAGGCGTGAAAAAGCGATCGGGGAAACACGTCCAGCCGTTATCTCCCTCTCTGAGCATCCCCGGATCCTCTCCGTCAGCAGCAGGCCAATCAAGCACCATCGCAGCTGAAGAAACAATGTCGGGCGCAGCGCTCAATGCGCTCATGATCTTGTCTTCAGCGGATGACTCAGCAGTGATCATCGGTGAAGTCTCTGCTGCCATTTCCTCATCTCCTCCCCCTCCCACCTGAAGCGAAATGCCGTTGCCACAAGCAACTAACACCATCGAGATGAGCAAGATTGGGAGTGATTTGGATACTTTCATGGGACATCTCCTCGTTTTGTAACACTCTGTACTTCTTGTACTGCAAGAGGCGCCGCCCGGATTCGAACCGGGGATAAAGGATTTGCAGTCCTCTGCCTTACCGCTTGGCCACGGCGCCGATGCTGAAAAATACAACGTGTGCAACCATTCTCTGAGCGTAAAAGCTAATTCTTAGCCCGTGTGCGACAATACAGACCCCAGTTCACTCATTCAGTGTTCGCTTGGACCTACATCCCAAGGAATCAGTGGTGAGCGCCGGAAATTGATCCCAAGCACCGTCCAACGCGCAGATTGAGCTCCCAAACGCATCCGGTATTCCGCCCAGTCTCTGAGCGAAGCGGATGTCCAACCCAGTTCTGCGACTCCAGCAAGACGCGGGAACGCCATGTACTCGAAATCCTCAAGCGTTCCAAGTGTTTCCGACCAAAGCGGCGTTTCTACACCGGCGATTGCACCTTCCGGTAGTGAGCTGAACTTGTCCGAGATTTTCCAGTCGTAGGATCCACGCTCGTCAGGTATACCGGCCCAGGTCAATCCCAAGACCGTAGAAGTGTCGTATTTCATGTCCAGATAGAGTCGATCCGCTGGAGACAAGACCACGGTAGCGCCGGCATCGACGGTACGGAGGATGCCGGCTTCGAATTCAACTCGGAGCGCCGCTTGAGCAGAATCCATGTCTTCCGTTTCATCTGATGGCCAGTAGGGTCTCCAGAGTTGCACAACGGATCTCGGCTCAAGGTTCGCCAG
>Ga0310121_10004238_pt1 | contig 12745 bp, 11 predicted proteins | sample CB27_Tmax_986_MG_FD_203504 | JGI IMG/M metagenome (GOLD analysis project Ga0310121, IMG submission 203504) | Marine microbial communities from Western Arctic Ocean, Canada - CB27_Tmax_986 | ecosystem: Environmental > Aquatic > Marine > Oceanic | place: Canada: Western Arctic Ocean | collected... | reverse complement strand
CGATGCCACCGATGTACGTGCAAGCATGGTTGGAGCCATAGCAGTAAGGGTGCAAGAGCCGGTTTTTGAATCGCAAACAAAGACCAAACTGGGCTCAATAAACGTCGCACCGGAAGGTGTTACTATGCGAAGCTTTGTCAATGATTTTGTCAAGAAGCATCTTGATGATTATCTCCACAGGAATTCTCAGGCTGCTGATGCGTTATTGAAGCGTATAGTTCAATCGGAAAGAGAGCGAAAAGAAATTGCAGGAATTAAAAAGCTGGCCAACGAGAGGGCCAAAAAGGCTAATTTGCATAATAAGAAGTTAAGAGATTGCAGAGTTCATTTTGACGATTTGAAAAATGAAGAAAGGGAAAATACCGTGGTATTTATCACCGAGGGGGATTCGGCCAGTGGGTCAATCACACAGTCAAGGGATGTGCAAACACAAGCAGTATTCAGTTTAAGGGGAAAGCCTCTTAATTGTTTTGGGTTGACTAAGAAGGTGGTTTATGAAAATGAAGAATTTAACCTGTTGCAGCATGCCCTCAACATTGAAGACGGGCTGGATGGTTTGCGCTACAGGAAGATAATCATCGCTACAGATGCGGATGTAGACGGCATGCACATCAGACTTTTGATGTTGACGTTTTTCCTCCAGTTTTTCCCAGATCTTGTAAGGAATGGCCACGTATTTATTCTTGAAACACCACTATTCCGGGTGAGGAATAAAAAAGAAACAATCTATTGCTATAGTGATGAAGCAAGACAGCGGGCAATAATGAAGCTGGGAACCAAGCCTGAAATCACACGGTTTAAAGGACTGGGCGAAATATCGCCAGATGAATTTGGCAAATTTATCGGTGACACTATCCGCCTGGAGCCGATTCTTTTAATGAAAGATACAAGCATAAAGCAGCTCCTGACTTTCTATATGGGAAAGAACACACCAGACAGGCAGGATTTTATTATTAAAAATCTGAAAGTGGAAAAAGACTTGGTTGAAGGTGATGAAATAGATAATGAGGAAGTGAACGTTGATGATGAACAGAAATTAGAACTGGCCTGATTATTTTGTATATGGTTGAATAGAACGGAAGTTGAAAATGAAGGGAAACGGACATAAAGAACATAAAGAACATAAAGAAAAATACCAGGACGAAGCAGTAATTCATGATGTTATTCCTGTTTCGGGGATGTATGAAAACTGGTTTTTGGATTATGCATCTTATGTGATTCTGGAAAGAGCGGTTCCTGCTATTGAGGATGGTTTTAAACCGGTCCAGCGCCGCATCATGCATGCGATGAAGGAAATGGATGATGGTCGATTTAACAAGGTGGCTAACATCATCGGAAGTACCATGCAATACCATCCTCATGGGGATGCTTCTATAGGTGATGCCATAGTCAATATGAGTCAAAAAGATCTTTTGATTGATACCCAGGGTAACTGGGGTGATATCAGAACCGGAGACCGAGCGGCAGCTTCGAGATATATTGAAGCCCGTCTTTCTAAATTCGCCCTTGAAGTTATTTTCAATCTACAAACTACTCACTGGCAGCTGTCCTATGATGGCCGTAAAAAAGAACCAGAAACCCTTCCGGTTAAATTCCCTCTTCTTTTGGCTCAGGGTGTGGAGGGAATTGCTGTGGGGCTTTCAACGAAGATTTTATCGCATAATTTTCGCGAACTTGTTGAAGCCTCCATCAAATCACTGAAGGGGAAAAAGCCTAAAATATTTCCCGACTTTTTCACAGGGGGAATGATGGACGTGTCGGATTATAATGACGGTGAAAGAGGAGGGAGAATTAGGATCAGATCCAAAATTGAAGAGTTTGACAAGAAGACCTTGCTGGTTAAGGAAATTCCCTATGGAACCACGACGACGAGTCTGATTGAAAGCATTGTAAAAGCCAATGAAAAAGGAAAGATCAAGATCAGGAAAGTTGTCGATAATACAGCAAAGGAAGTTGAGATAGAGATTCAGCTGGCACCCGGTCAGTCTCCTGATATCGCAATTGACGCCTTATATGCTTTTACTGACTGCGAAGTATCTGTATCACCCAATGCCTGTGTTATCATAAAAGACACCCCCCATTTCCTTACAGTTTCTGAAATTCTTAGGGTTAGTACAGAACAGACGGTCGAACTACTTCAAAGGGAGCTGGAAATCAGGAAGGGTGAGCTATTGGAAAAAATCCTGTTTAGCTCATTGGAAAAGATATTCATTGAAAACAGGATATACCGGGATATTGAGGAATGCGAAACATGGCAGGCTGTAATTGACACCATAGATAAAGGCCTTAATCCTTTTAAATCACAATTTTATCGTGAAATCACTGAGGAAGATATTGTTCGCCTGACAGAAATTAAAATAAAGCGAATATCACGTATTGATGCTTTTAAGGCAGATGAACTTATGAAGCGTCTTGAAGAAGAGCTCCAGAAAACAGAGTATAATTTGGCAAATATTGTTGATTTTGCTATTTCGTATTTTGAGAATTTGCTGACCAAATATGGGAAAGGAAGGGAACGAAAAACAGAGATAACAACTTTTGATACAATTAGGGCTTCCGTTGTTGCGGCTAACAATGCCAGGCTTTATGTGAACATGAGTGAAGGATTTATTGGTTATGGCCTGAAGAAAGATGAGTTTGTCTGTGATTGCTCGGATATGGATGACATCATTGTTTTCCGACAAGATGGCAAATGTGTTGTTACCAGGATTGGTGAGAAGGTTTTTGTCGGTAAGAATATTCTCGAGAAAGGAATTCATATTTTTAAAAAAAGCGATGAGCGGATGGTGTATAATATGGCTTACGTGGATAGCAAATCCGGAAAAACTTTTGTTAAGCGCTTTCAGGTAATGGCTGTTACACGCGATAAGGAATACGACCTAACGAAAGGACACAACAATTCGAAAGTGCTTTATTTCTCCGCCAATTCCAATGGTGAAGCAGAGGTTATCACAGTAAATATCACTTCCGGAAGTAAAGCCAGGAAGAAAGTGTTGGATTTCGATTTTTCAGAATTGGAAATAAAGGGCCGCGGGGCAGGAGGTAATACACTCACAAAATACCCTATAAGGAAAATAGTCTTGAAGGAAGCGGGAAAATCAACCCTTGGTGGACTTGAAATCTGGTATGACGAGTCAGTTGGGCGATTGAACAGGGACAGCAGAGGTAAATGCATCGGAAATTTCCACAACGATGACCAGATTCTTGTAATTTATAGGGATGGATCCTATGAATTAACAAGCTTTGAATTAACCAATCGCTATGAGTTTGATAAAATTATTTACATAAAAAAGTTCAATCTAAAGAAGCCCGTTTCGGTTGTTTATTATGATGGTGAATCAAAGACAGATTATATCAAAAGGTTCCTGATAGAAACGACTACCCTAAACAAGCAATTTGCATTTATTGCGGAATCACGTAGTAGTAGGATTCATTTTGCCAGTACCGGTGACAATCTTCAAGTGGACGTGACTTTTAAAAAATCCGGGGGAAAAGAGACGACCTCACTGGATCTATCAGAATTGATTGATGTCAAAGGATGGAAGTCTGTCGGCAATAAATTTCCTGTCCAAAAACCAATTGCTATTAAATCAATCCAGGCAGACAACGAGTCGGTAACATCGGAGATTCGTGATCGTGATGATGAAGATATTCAAAATATCACCAAAGAATCAAAACCAGCAGAGGATATTAAAGTGTCTAAACCAAAACCAGCTATCAATACCGAAAAAGAGGAAGATCAGAAAGGATCATCTGAATCATTTGATGTCGAATCAACTATTGATTTCGACATAAAAAATGATAATGATGATCAATTGGATTTGTTTTAATTTTTGAACTCCACTGAATGCCTGCACCATCTAAAAGGGAATGTATTGAATATTTTGGCCAGTTTCTTACAGATCGAAGAAAATCCATTGTCGACAAGGTTTTGTCTAACAGAACGCGACACATCACCGTGGTTCTCGAAGATATTTACAAACCACAGAATGCCAGTGCCGTTGTCAGGACATGTGAGTGTCAGGGAATACAGGATGTCCATATCATTGAGAACAAACATAAATACGAAGTCAACAGGGACGTTGTAAAGGGAGCTTCAAAGTGGCTGACATTGTTTCAATACAGCGGCGAATTTAATAATACAGCACAGTGTTATAAGCTACTCAGAAAAGGGGGATATAAAATCCTTGCTATCGATCCAAAACCTGGCTCAACATCTCTTGAAAAGGTAGGAACTGAGAAGAAATTGGCATTGGTCTTTGGTACCGAATATAAGGGATTATCTGATTATGCTCGGGATAATGCCGATGAAATTGTAAACATACCGATGTATGGTTTTACTGAAAGCTTTAACTTATCGGTTAGTGTTGCCAACTGCATTCAAACCCTTGGGAGCAAACTACGCTCGACGAATATGAATTTTAAGTTAACGGCTCCGGAAATTGAGAATTTGCAATTTGAATGGTATAAAAGTCATCTAAGAGACGCCGATAAACTGTTGGCTAAGATGAACCAGGAAATAAGCCCATTGCATGAATAAAATAATTCGAGCACTTTTTAGAGCAATAGGGATAGTACTGCTGTTAGTATTAACGCTCAATTTTGGGTGGTTCAATCGACTAATTCAAGTATTTATCGTGATTTGGAGGAAGTTCCGCAATATGATGTTGCTCTTGTGCTAGGAACAAGTAAATACGTTATCGGAGGTGGTTTGAACAATTATTGGCAAAATCGCTTAGATGCGGTTTTTCAGCTCTACAAAGCAGGAAAAATAAAGCACATTGTTGTAAGCGGAGACAATGAAACGGTCTACTACAATGAGCCAAAAACAATGAAAGATAAACTTGTGGATATGGGAATTCCGGCAGCGGATATAACCATGGATCTTGCCGGGCTTCGCACACTCGATTCCATTATAAGGTGCAAGGAAGTATTTAATCAGAATAGGTTTATCATTGTTACTCAACAATATCACAATCACAGGGCCATTTTTATTGGAAACTATTATGATCTTGATGTTATTGGTTTTGCAGCCGGGGATGTACAATCTTCAAATAGGTTATTGATTCTTTCCAGAGAATACCTGGCACGGATATTGGCTGTATTTGATCTTTATATTACGAATACTTCTCCAAAATTTCTTGGAGCCAAGGAACCTTTGCAGATCAGTTAGAGTTTGGTGAGAAATTCTTCAAAATGGAATCCGTTTTTAATCCTTCTATTCGTTATACGTGGGTATTTTATATAGAATATAAAAAGAGAATCAAATCAAATTTTTTTCCATAGCTGGTTGAGTCCTGGGGTAGATAATACTTTGGGGCTCTTTTTTTGTTAGTCCTGGAGGACATTAGACATGAAGGTTGTTTTAGACAACATCCATAGTAGAAAGAAAGTTTTGGCCCATTTTAAATAGATGTGGTAGAAATCTGTCGTGTCTTTGAAGTGAGTCTCCTTTATTTCTGCTTTTTCCAGTCCGTCTATGATGGCGAAAACTTCTTCGAGGGCGGAATTATTTGAAACGCGATAAAAGCTGCCCTGCCCAATTTCAGCAATTTTCCGGAGTGTGGTTTCATCAAGTGTATTCTCTATATAACGAGTTCTGCCAAAGAAATCGGTTCCGAAAGGTACTTTTCCCTCTTTTCCAATGGCTATGGTATATATTTTAATGTCATAGGCATTGGCAAGTTCTGCAGCTGTAATAGGATCGATATTACCGGCAGTGTTTTCACCATCGCTTAAGAGAATAAGGACCTTTGATTTTGATTTAGACTCCCGCATACGGTTAGTCCCAACTGCCAGGGCGCTGCCGATAGCAGTTCCCCTGCTTTCAATCTGGTCGAATGAGATATCGTCGATGTAGGTGTAGAGCAGCTGATAATCAGTGGTGAGAGGGGATTTAGAGTAAGCGTCGCCGGAAAAAACCACTAAACCAATACGATCCTGGAACCGGCCAGCTATAAACTCCCTGGCGACTCCTTTGGCAGCTTCAAGCCTGTTGGGTTTGAAATCTTCAATTCGCATTGATTCTGAGGTATCAATGACCAGCATTATATCAATACCTTCCGTCCATTGCTCTGATTTTTCATTGGTTTTTTGTGGCCTTGCCAGAGCCACAATTATCATGATATAGGTTAGCGCTAGAAGAATTTCGGGAATAAACCGTAATAATGTGGAGGCTTCCCATTTGAAATCCCTTTTGGTGAGAGCGATGGGTAATTTTTGTTTTATCCTCGAGTATATAAGCCACCTAACGCCGAATAGAAAAGGAATAGCAAAAAGGAGGAACAAAACGAAGGCGTATTCCCAGGTAAAGTTTTGGAAAGTAGCAGGGAGGAACCATTCTCCAGAAAACCATGATATTTCACTTAACGATTGTTCAACCATTCTTAACCTCCATTACTTTTTTGTTATATCGCTCAGCGGTAACGTCCTCGAGGTTTTCAAAATTCTTCAAAATTTGATCTAAATCCAGTTTACCATAAATAGCCTGGTCTATCGTTTTGAGTGCTTTTGAAAAGCTTTTGGCATCCGAAAGATTAGCGATTTCTTTACTTGTAAGCTTAGTATAGGGTCGGTTTTCGAGCTTTTCCAGGTATCTTTTCCAAAGGCTCAAGAGTCTTTCAGTTTTTGATTTGTCACCTTTCCTAAGTTCACCAAAAACACCGTCGTAGGCCTGGTTAAATTTCAAGTAGGCTTTTTTCATTCGATAAAGCCGTATTTTTTTCCGGACTTGCTTTCCGAAGGCAAAATAACCTACGATAAGTACAACGAATGTTACAGTCAAACCAATGGTCAGGTATGGATAATTGAACGCCTGATTGACCTCTAAGTAAGAGACGTCTTCCTTTAGCGCAACAGAATCAGGCATTACCGGGATCATCTCAATAAGGTTTACAGAATCAGCCAGGCCAAATACTTCCGTACTGTCACCGTTGGTCAATAAGTAAACAGGCAAATTCAGACTTTGAATGGGATCAATTTCAAAAGTTGATAGGTAATAAATAACGCTGTCGGTTGCAATAGTGCTGTCAACCTTTGTGGGATAGAATTCTTTGCTTGAGAATTCGAAAGGTGAGAAGTTATAGGTGGAGTCAGGGAAAAGTACCTCCATATCACGGGGATAGTGAAAAGACAGATGGAAGGGTATCACGTCACCCAGTTTAATGCTGTCATTAAGGAACATTCCCTTTGGCTGTAATTGTTGGGCGTAAGTAACTGAAGAGAGCAAATAAAAAAACAAGAGTAATCTTTTCATTATCCCACTTTTACCGTCTTGTTCCTTACTTTAAATAATTTAATCAGTTTGGGAACGTAGTCTTCATCTGTTCTTACTGAGATGTAATTGGCCTGATGCCTGCGGCAGAATTTCTCAAGATTTCCCCTGTTGGAACCATAAATACGTTCCATCTTTTTCCGAAAGGGGTTAGAAGATGTGTTTACCCAAATTGTTTTTTTACTTTCCGGGTCGTAGAGGGGTACAATTCCCAGGCTGGGGAGTGTAGTTTCTCGGATATCGTAAATGTGAATTACAACGAGATCATGTTTTTTGGCCATTGCCGTCAGGCTATGTTCGTAATCTTCATCGATGAAATCTGAAAGCAGGATAATCACACTTTTTCGCTTAATCATGCCCAGGGCATATTGTATGGCATGTTTTATATTGGTCTTTGGGGATAATATCCTGAGCTTGAATAGTTTGTTAATGATTTCATAAGAATGTCGTATTCCTTTGGCTGGTTTGATATAAGCCTCCTTTTGATCGGAATAGCAAATCAACCCTACCTGGGCTGATTCTTTAATTGCTGAAATGGTTAATAAGGCACATATCTCGCGACCGACATCGAGTTTTTTTCTTCCGTCAGTACCTATTTCCTGGGAGGCACTGACATCAAGAATGAAAAAAACGGTCTGCTCTTTTTCCTCTTTAAAAGTCTTGACATAGGTTCCATGTCCTTTCGCTGAAACATTCCAGTCTATGCTACGTGTATCGTCACCATATTGATATGGGCGAACATCATCGAACTCCAAACCCGATCCTTTAAAAACCGAGTGGAAATCGCCTTGCATGTGGCTTGTAATTGCCTTTCGTATTCGGATTTCGTACTTCCGAAGTTTTTTCAGCAGATCCTGCATAGAGGCCGTAAAATTACCCTTTAATGACTAATATTGAGGGTGCGTAAACATTTTTTAACATTCTTGCTGTTCACCATTTTGGGCTGTAATAAGGAAGAAGTTCCAGAAGGGATTCTGAGTATTGAACAGATGGCTACTATCCTGATTGATGTTCATATAGCTGAAGGAAAGATTATGGTTTTGAGACAACATCCGGATACTGCTACGATAATTTTAAGGCACTTTGAGGATGAAATTTTCAAAAAACACAATTTGAACCGTGAGGTATATGAGAAGAGTTTTCGGTATCATTTAACGAATATCAAAGGCCTTCAGGAAATTTATTCGCGGGTTGTTGATAGCCTGAATGTTAGAAAGGAAGTGCCGAATATTGATTAGCGTAAAGCCTATTTGAATTCTCCGGTAAACCATGCAAATTCTTCACGATAAAGGGCCTCATTGACTTCATATTCCCAATCAATAATTTTGGCAGTTACGCGCTTAACAGTTCTGAATGCTGTTTCACCGGATTCATCAGTGAACTTGATGCTATCAGAAAATTGACCCCTCAGGTTACCCATTACTTGCCAGTGAAATCGTGCCAGGGTGTCTTGTTTCAACGTGTTGCAGATGGTATCTGAACCGGCATAAAACAGCGTATCAGTATTAAGGGTGGAAGAAAAGTAATAATAGTTTTTAAACTCGCAGTCATTTAGAGGGAGTTTATCCCCATTGATCTGCAATGCAGTCATCATCCAGATTTTACCAGTATCAAGGGCGAGAAGTCTTTTTACATCGTTGGTGCTGAATTCAACCGGTTCATTTTGACTGATGCAGGAAAAAAAAACTAACAAGGTTATTAGATGTTTTGTGCTGAATGAATAAAATATCGCCAGGGGATGGTTCACTTTCTGACTCTTCCTGTTCTGTCAATTACAAGGTATTGAGGACTGTTATTCGTTGGAGCGACTGCCGGATCTGTGAAATAAACGATTGTTTCAAAGATGGCCTCATTGAATTTGACGTCGAATGGTTCATTGGATAGTGCCATTGCATTTTACCAAACGAGTTTCCCCAATTTATCGATGTTAAAGATGACAAGGTTATCTTTTTTTCCTAAAGGTAAAAAATAGTATGCTGAAACCGTGGCAGTATCCGAAGGAACAAATCTGGCTCCGGCCGTGAGCATTGGCATGGTCATCATTCTTCGGATTGAAAATGAAGGTGCGGAGGTATGGTTCTGTTGTCTCATACCTAGTTCTCATCCAGTTGGACAAAATATGCTTGTACTTGATTTTCTGTGAAAATATTTGAGACACTGTAGTAGCAAAAAAAAATAACAAAGAAGGCGTTTCTAATCCTTGTTAATAATACTATGACAGGAGTAAATTTAGAAAAATTAATGATTACCAATCATATCATTTGCTTTGTTGAATGCTTTTAATCCATAAATGGTTGACAACGGATGAATAAAGCTGAACTTTTTTGGTCTGTTACGTTACTACACTTTTAGAACGATGGCAACAGACAAGAAACTTAAAAGAGAACTAATCGAGTGGGGAATAATCATCCTGATACCGCTCCTTTTGTACCTTACGGGTACACATACCGAGGTGATTGGTCAGATACAAAGAGTTGCTCTGATACCAGATTTACTTCGACCTGATATCAAAATACCATTGGAAGAACAGGCCGATGCCTCTTATAATTTCAAGATCATCAATTCTGAAGGAGAACGGATTGATTTCAACGATTTTAAAGGAAAAACTATATTTGTTAACTTTTGGGCAACGTGGTGTGCGCCATGTATTGCAGAAATGCCGGGTATTCAAAACCTCTATAATGAAGTGGGGCAGGAGGTAGTATTTGTAATGATTTCACTGGATGCGGAAAGCAAGAAAACATGGGAATTTGCAAATAAGAAAGGATTTAGTTTTCCAGTTTATAGAATGGATACTATGATTCCTCAGGTTTATGAGCGTCAGGTAATTCCAACCACTTATGTGATCGCCCCCAATGGTAAAATCGTATCTGAGCGACATGGCATGGCTAAATATGACAGCGATGAATTCAGGGATTTTTTGTTGGGATTGTAATGTGGTGATTACACCAAAAAGAAGAATAGCTCAAATGCCCAAAAACCTGTCATCCTATGTTTGAGAACAAGGTTAAATTAAAGAATATTTAACGTTTAGTCAATTTGATGATATTTTGTAGATCAGTGCTTCGTATTTGTACAAGATAAACCCCGGGGTTTATGCCATTTCATGGAATCCACCTTTTTTCTTGTCACGTTGTTGAGGGAATAGATTACTCTTCCGGTGAAATCAATTATGGAGCTATCAAAATCAGTTAGATCACCACCAAGCTCGAGAATTGCGTTAATGCTTATTGGATTCGGCTACAGGTTAATTTCCGCTCCAAATCCGTGATCATTTACACCAACTACTATCACGTCGATGCAATCAGAAACTACTTTACAGTTACCATCACTGATTTCAACCGCATAACTTCCGCTTGTGGTAGGAGTAAAGCTTTGGTCTGTTGCTCCCATAATTGCCCCGTCATTTTCTTCGCAATCAATCCATTGGTAAGATAATCCGCTTGCATTGGCACTTAAGTTCATACCATCCAGAGTGACAGTGTTGTCTATTGCGATTCCTAATAGGTCTAAATCTTCACAATCTTGAATACCGTCACCATTGATATCCCCAGCTATTTCACCTACTCCAATTGAACCATCACCATTAGTGTTCCCTGCAGTTTACATTTTAGCCTATGTTGGTGTTATCACCGACCATAGAAGGCCAAAAACTTCGGAGGCATTCGTTATGATAAATCTTCTGGAGCCGGTGATTGATCTTTTGGAGGTAAGTCTTTCCAGATAGATGCCAGTACTGAACCAGTAACATTCATCAATGGTCCGAAAATGGCTGGCCCTAGTCCAACAGTAGCTATTTTCCCCATTTGCAGTGCCAGACCGGAAGCAAGTCCTCCATTTTGCATGCCTACTTCAAAGGCAATGGTCCGGCAATCATTTTCAGGCATTTTAAAAAGCTTGGCAAATGAGTAACCTAAGGCATATCCGGCTATATTATGGACTATTACTGCTAACAGCAGTAATAGTCCAACATCAAGGAGACTGTCTCGGCCAGCAGCTGTGATGATGGTAATAATTACTGCAATACCTGCCATTGACACAAATGAAAGTACTTTATCCATCCATGTTTCAAATCCATCGAAAGCTCTTTTAAGAATTGATGACAGAATGATTGGTAATAGAAAAAACCAGAACATATCCCGACCGAAAGAAGTTAGTACTTCACTTAAAGAAGCCTCAGATGTCTGTAGGTAAATGAAATTTTTCAAAATAATGATAAGTAAATAGGAACATAGTTGTATGATCTTATCCTTGCTTGATGTAGCTGCTTTTGAAAATAAATTGAAAATGAAACCAGCAACTATCGGAAGGATCATCATATTGATTATGTCCAACATCATCGACCAGAATTTGATCTCAATAAGCTCACCTGCCAGCCACTTCATTAGAAGGGGTGTCATCAATGGAGAGAGCATTGTTGCAATGGCGGCCAGGCTCACGGCAAGGACAAGATTGGCTTTGGCTATATATGACATTACATTGGAAGCCAGCCCACTGGGTGCGCATCCGATCAGTAATACACCAGCAGCAATTTCAGTAGGGAAATTAAAAAGTTTGACAATAGTAAATCCAACCACTGGCATAATGGAGTATTGTGAGAATATTCCAATGATTACGCCTTTGGGCATTTTTATAACACCGGCAAAATCATTCACGCTCATTTGAGAACCCATGCCGAACATAATAATCTGAAGAAGCGGAACGATTAATGTTTTTAGTTGAAAATCACCGATAGTTTGGAAGAAGGCGGGATAGTATAATGATGCTGTAACACCGACAAAAATCCATATTGTGTAAGAAAATGTTTTAAGCCGAAGAGAGCCTTGAAAACCAATGGCTAGAAGAACGAAAAATCCAGTTAAAAAGGGGCCCGTCGTTGCTCCGTTTCCAGTGAAATATTGAACGAGCGAAATAGCAAGTGACACAAAGGCCAATCCTCTCAGGACTTTATAGATCAGGTTTTTGTTATTCATAAATGATATGAGTTTGTCAGGTTCGTTTAATTGGATTCTTTGGATCAAAATAGTTCAGTCATTCGAATTTACCTATCCACTCAATTTTTACCGGTTTAATTTGTCATTTGTGAGGGCTCTAATTTTTCAAAACTATCTTTAACGGAGTATGATTCAAGTTCACTTTATTCTCGTTGAAGCCGCCGTTTCCGAAAATATTGGATTTGCAGCTCGTGCGATCAAAACTATGGGATTTAACAAGCTTAGGTTGGTCAATTGCTGCGACCATTTATCAAAAGGAGCGAGAACCACCGGGTATGCATCTCATAATATTCTTGAAAATGCATTGACATATAAAACACTAACCGAAGCATTGAGTGATATTGACCTTTCGATCGGTACGAGTGCTAAGAAACGTACGTCGAGACATGATACTTTTAAAGTAGGTGATCTTCTTGAGCTCATCTTGAAGAAGGAAGGTTCACTTGTCAATTTTGCTCTGGTTTTTGGCAGTGAAGAG
>Ga0310121_10004237_pt1 | contig 12745 bp, 7 predicted proteins | sample CB27_Tmax_986_MG_FD_203504 | JGI IMG/M metagenome (GOLD analysis project Ga0310121, IMG submission 203504) | Marine microbial communities from Western Arctic Ocean, Canada - CB27_Tmax_986 | ecosystem: Environmental > Aquatic > Marine > Oceanic | place: Canada: Western Arctic Ocean | collected... | reverse complement strand
GACAAGATGGGAAACAAGTCGTGATGGAACGAAAGTCTTGGTATCGTGCCTTTGACGGCGGACGGAGACGGATGATGCGGGGTGCTGCCGCAAGTGGCATCCTCGCCGTATGGAAACGTGCGGCACCAAGGAACCGGATGAGGGAAATCCTCACGTCCGGATCTGTGGGGGGGCTGGCCGAGCAATCGCTGGCTCTACCCGGACACTCTCTGCCATACCTCGGTGATTCGTCGGCGGCTGGAAGCCACTTCCGCGGGATCGACGAATATTTGCCCTATTGGTGTCAAAAGTCGTTTTCAACCCACCTGTTACGATCTAGGTACGCTTTAGCCGAATGAGCCCGAAAAAGCAGCCAAAAACGTGTAGAGGAGTCGTCCTTGCCCGGTCCCATGCCCCGTGGCACTCGGAATGATCGCCGGAGCAAAACGGAGTGATTGCGGCGAGAAGAATTGGTACAATGAAAGTTGCCACAAATGGGCTCGTTGTCGATGTCCTACATTCCAGTGTCCCAAAGTTCAACGCGGCGTCTCGATGTATAACGTTTTCACAGCCACCTGGATGTTGTTAGCGGCCAGTGCCTTCGCGCGTGCCGATGATGGGCGGTCTTCGATCGCCTTCAACCGCGACATTCGCCCGTTGCTGACCGACAATTGTTTCGCCTGTCATGGGCCGGACTCTGCCGGTCGCCAGGCCGACTTGAGATTGGATCATCGAGAATCCGCCATCGAAAGTGGCGCCGTCATTCCGGGGAGTTCCGATGAGTCGGAGATGATCGCTCGCGTCATGAGCCGCGATCCCGACTTCATGATGCCGCCGCCCGACTCTCACAAGAAACTAGAGCCGCACCAGCAAGAGCTACTGCGGGATTGGATCGACGCAGGCGCCCAATGGGAGGAGCACTGGGCGTTCATCATGCCGCGCAAGGCCCCACTCCCGCAACCGCCGGGCATTGACGATTGGGCGAACAACCCCATCGACCATTTCGTGATGGAAAAGCTACACGAGCTGGGCTTGCAGCCGAACAGGCCCGCCGACCGTTACACGCTTGCCCGCCGGGCCGCGCTGGACCTCACGGGATTGCCGCCTGTCCCAGCGTTGGTCGAAGAGCTCATCGAGGGATCGCGTGACAGCTATTCGCGTTACATCGATTCCTTGTTGGCGTTGCCACAAGCGGGCGAGCATCGCGCACGGTTCTGGCTGGACGCTGCCCGCTATGGCGACACACACGGCATGCACGTTGACAACTATCGTGAGATTTGGCCGTACCGTGACTGGGTGATTGGTGCATTCAACGCCAACATGCCGTTTGACCAATTCGTGGTCGAGCAGCTGGCCGGCGACCTGTTACCGCGTCCGACACTGGACCAGCGCATTGCGACGGGATTCAGCCGTTGCAACATCACGACGTCCGAGGGTGGAGCGATTCTCGAAGAGTTGAACGTGCGTTACATGGTGGATCGAGTAGAAACAACGGCGACTGTTTTCTTGGGCTTAACGGCAGGCTGCGCCGTCTGTCATGATCACAAGTACGATCCGATCAGCCAAAACGAGTTTTATCAACTGGGCGCTTTCTTTAATAACACGACTCAGCCAGCGATGGATGGCAACCAAAGGGACACACCACCGGTCGTGACGTTGCCTAAAACGGAATTCGAGGACGAATGGGAGCAGCTCATGGAGGAGTGTCAATCTCTGCGCCGTGAGCTGCGTCAGTGGAAATCAGGGGCGGCCAATGCGTGGGCAATCCGTGAACGAGAGCATGAGCACGTCATTGGATCAGATAACCTTGCGTTGTGGATGCCTTTGACCAAGGGCGCGGATGATTCCATGGTACTCCCCGAGGGGGCTCATTGGGCGACGGATCATCCCGCAGGTCGACGCGGCATCCGTTACGGCGGAGACAGCGAGCTGAGTATTGAGTTCCCTACGCTGCGGAGCGATGCGCCGCTCACCGTCAGCTTCTGGTTTCGCACGCCCGATCGAGTTGTCGGAACCACTCTCTTCAACCAGACGGTGACCACTACTAAAGACAAAACGGTCGACGGTGAATCGGTCAAGAGCGAGGAAACCGTTGGTTGGAAAATCGAGAGCGGTGTACAAAACTCGTTGACATTCGAGCTTTTCGATGACAGCGGTGAGCACATCAAGGCGCTGCTGCCGGATAATGAAGCTCTCACTCCGCGGAGTTGGCAACATGTCTGCGTGCGATATTCAGGTGGCCAATCGCAGTCGTCGGTGACCATCTCGGTCAATGGCACCGCGGTGTCGCTACGACATGGAACGGATGCGCTCGTCAACGGGGCGCCGCTGGCGTCAGCGCCTCTCAAGATCGCCAGTCACCTTCCCACGGCGGGGCTCAGCGATATCCGCATCTACCGCCGCTGGATCAATGACCAGGAAGTCCAGCTCTTGGCGGAAGATCATTTGGTGCGGAGTTTGCTCGACTCAGACGACGCGTGGGACGAACTCGATGCTCGGCAGCAGGCACGATTCGGCCGATATTACGACGAAGTGATCGATGAGAACTACCGCGAGCGTGCCGCCAAACTGTCTGACACCCAGCGTCGTCGCGATTTCATCTATGCTCGGTCGACCACGTCGCTGGTGATGCAGGATCGCGAATCGGCGCCACGCGCCTGGGTCCTCCAGCGCGGGGAGTACGACCAGCGGCGAGATGAGGTCGGCCCAGACGTGCCGCGGGTACTACCTCCAATTGGAGAGAACGATCCTCGTAATCGTCTGGGACTGGCCCGCTGGCTGGTCCGGCCGGGTCACCCACTGACCGCCCGCGTGACGGTCAACCGGTTGTGGCAGTCCGTTTTTGGCGTCGGACTGGTGAGGACATCCGAGGACTTTGGTGTGATGGGGGATCGGCCTTCGCACCCGGAATTGCTGGATTGGCTGGCGGTTGAGTTCGTGGAAAAAGGCTGGGACGTCCAGCATATTCTCAAACTGATCACGACCTCGGCGATGTACCAGCAGAGCGGGACGGTCACGGCGGATCAATTGGCCGCCGACCCCGACAACCGACTGTTCACCCGAGGCTCCCGGATACGGCTCGCGGCCGAAGTGCTTCGCGACCAGGCTCTGTCAGTCAGCGGGCTGTTGCGAGACGATGTTGGCGGACCGAGTGTCCGACCGTACCAACCGGCGGGACTTTGGAAAGTCGTGGCCATCGTTGGTAGCAACACCAATCATTTCAAACAGGATTCGGGCGATGGTCTCTATCGCCGCAGTCTATACACGTTTTGGAAACGCACCTCGCCCCCGCCTTCGATGGCCGCCTTCAACGCCCCCACGCGTGAACAGTGTACGGTGCGGCGCGAGCGAACCAACACTCCGCTGCAGGCGCTGGTCTTGATGAATGATCCCCAGTTCGTCGAAGCCGCCCGCCACCTGGCCGAGCGGGCGCTGCAACGTCACGAGGACGACGGTGCCAGGGCGGCGTGGATTTTCAGCACGGTCCTGAGCCGTCCGGCGAACGAGGCAGGCGCGGACGTGGCGGAGCTGTTGGCAGCCGCTGGCGAATTTCGCGATATCTTCCAGCACGATGCTGACTCGGCTCGAGCACTCGTGCGGACTGGTGATAGCGTGCCGGATGTGTCGTTGGATGAAACAGAATTGGCCGCCTGGACAATGGTCGCGAATATTCTCATGAACCGAGACGATTTTGTAAGCAAGTGACGAACATGAACCCTATTGACCGCTGGATCGAACTTGAAACTCGGCGCCAGTTCTTTGGCACATCGGCCAAAGGGCTCGGGACCGTGGCGTTGGCTTCTCTGTTGGGTCGCCCGACAACGGCGCAAGCGACCGCTGCCATAGGCGCCGGGCACTTCCCGGCGCGAGTCAAGCGAGTCATCTGGCTGTTCATGGCCGGTGCTCCATCGCAGCTGGATACTTTCGATTACAAGCCGGATCTGGTCGACTGGTACGACCGAGACTTGCCCGAATCGGTGCGCCAGGGACAGCGATTGACCACGATGACCGCTTCCCAGCCTCGCTTCCCGATCGCACCTTCGCTGTTCGAATTCGAGCGTCACGGTGAGTGTGGCAAGTACATCAGTGAACTGTTACCGAAGACCGGTTCGATGGCGGACAAATTGGCGTTTGTCCATACGATGTGGACGGAAGCGATCAATCACGATCCAGCGATCACGTACATCCAGACTGGCAATCAGATTCCAGGACGGCCGAGCCTCGGTGCCTGGATCAGCTACGGTCTGGGATCGATGAATGCCGACTTGCCGGAATTCGTGGTCATGAACTGTGAGCCCAGGGGTCAAGCGCTGTACTCGAGGTTGTGGGGGAGCGGATTCTTACCATCCAAGCATGCTGGTGTCGCTTTTCGCGCGCAAGGCGATCCGGTGCTGTATCTCTCCAATCCTGGAGGGGTTAGCGGCGAGACACGGCGATTGATGTTGGATCGATTGCAATCGATGAACCAGCGAATCTACCAACAGGTCGGTGATCCGGAGACTCAGACTCGAATCGCCCAGTACGAGATGGCCTTTCGGATGCAGTCGTCGGTACCAGATTTGATTGACGTTACGGAAGAACCACGGCATGTGTTGGAGCTCTATGGCGACGACGTTCACACGCCCGGTACATTCGCTCGCAACTGCCTGTTGGCACGACGCATGGCCGAACGCGATGTGCGATTCGTGCAGATTTTTCATCGCGGCTGGGATCACCACGGCGAACTACCGACCAACATTCGTCGCCAGACCAAGGAGGTTGATCAGCCAGCGTGGGCCTTAATCTCGGACCTCAAACAACGCGGTCTGCTCCACGATACGCTGGTCGTTTGGGGTGGCGAGTTTGGCCGCACCGTCTACAGTCAAGGAACCTTGGAGAAGACCAACTACGGTCGCGATCACCATCCCAAGTGCTACAGCATGTGGCTTGCCGGCGGGGGCATTGCCGGCGGTGTCACTCACGGTCAAACGGATGAGTTCAGCTACAACGTGGTCCGTGATCCCGTTCACATTCGCGACCTCAATGCCACGATCTTGCATCTGTTGGGCATCGACCACGCACGATTCACAGTCAAACACCGTGGACTCGATGAGCGCTTGACGGGTGTTCAGGCGGAGGCGCGTGTGGTCCAAGAGATTCTCGCCTAGCCCGGGTTGCAACTCGTCTTAGTCCGTGGATCACGCCGGGGTTGGCAAGCTATGCGAGATGGCGTAGTTTGGTCGCTCGACGATGGACCATATCAATTGCAGGGGAACTGGGTTGAATCTACAAAACAGCGCAGCCTATCAACGCGTGCAGGATAAGCTGTCGCGTCAAGAGTGTATCGTCCTAGACGGTGGCGTCGGCACCGAACTGCAGCGGCAAGGCGTTCGCGACTTCCGGCTGAGTGATTCCAGCCACTGGGGATTAGAGGTTCTTGACCGTGCGCCGCACGCCGTCGCGAGTGTCCACAAAAGCTACGTCCGTGCCGGTTGCGATGTACTGACCACGAATACGTACGGGACGCTCGATGCTCCTCAACGGATCGTCGATCCGCTCCACGGACGGATTCGCCCCGTGCATTGGATGGACATGGCGCGCAAGGCGGTTCACGTGGCCAAAGATGTGATTGACGGTTGCGGAAAGACTGATGAATGTGCGGTTGCGTTCAGCATCGGCGGAGATGTCGTCTCGCGGCAGCAACTGGTCACGGTTCAACTGCTGCTCCGCGTGTTTGAAGACGCCCGCCCGGATTTGGTGCTGTTTGAAACCCTGTCGATGATGTCGGACAATCACACCAGGGACGCCATTGAGCTGCTGTTGGCAGCGGGCATCCCGGTTTGGCTCAGTTTTCGCCGTTGCCGCCATGGAGTGTGTGGAATCCATGGACAACTTTGGGGCGGCCCGGAAGGCGACTACTTCGGACGCCTGGCGCGGGAGCTAGAGGCCCAGGGAGTGGGCGCCTTATTAGTTAACTGTTTGCCGCCGGAAAATATCTCCGGCGTCCTACCCTGGTTACGCGACTTCACGGATCTACCGCTGGGCTGCTATCCCAACTTGGGTCGTTATCTGGAGCCCGAGTGGAAATTTGACGAAACAGTCGCACCGGAGGACTTTGCCGAACTGTCTCAAATTTGGCGAGCCGAGGGCGCGCAGATTCTGGGTGGCTGTTGCGGGGTGGGTCCCGACCACATCGCCGCCATGGCTGACTTGCTTCAACGGACGCAGCCTGGTACCGCGAAACCGCGGATCGAAAGCGGGCTCTTGGGGGACCCACCACATCGGAGCGAAGAGCTCCACGAAGCGAGCGAGGTCCAGGACGTATCTCCTTGGGAAGATGAGCAAGGGCGCGAGTTGTTTCCACTGCCCATGCCGGAAATCGTTTGTGATCCGGACGTGTTTGTGCCGACGCAGGGCAGCTATCTGTTGTGGAAACACCTGTTTCGGACCGGCCTAGGCCGAGGCAAGAAATGCTTGGATCTTGGCTGTGGCGCTGGAATTCTCTCGGTTCAGCTGGCGCTCAACGGCGCTGAGATGGTCACGGCCATTGACATCCAAAAAGAAGCGGTCGCCAACACTCTGACCAATGCGTTTCGCAATGGCGTGTCGGACCGCGTGCGGGGTGATGTTGTGGATCTGTACGCATTCGATTCCACGGAGCCGTACGACCTTGTTGTGGCGAGCCTGTATCAGATGCCGACTGACCCACTGGGAGAATTTGGCAGCCACCGCCCGGTGGACTATTGGGGCCGCAACCTGCTCGATCATCTCATCACGGTATTGCCCAACCTGATGAAAGACGACGGAGTCGCGTACATCATGCAGATCTCTTTGTTGAGCCAGGCTCAGACCGAACAAATGCTACGCCGAGGTTCGCTTCAGGCGCGGGTGTTGGATTTCAATCTCTACAATTTCAGCAACGTGTTTCTGGACAACCTCGAGCAAATAAGACGCGTTGAGCAGAGCTCCGATGCCTATCATTTCCAATGCGGTGATGAGCATGTGATGGCCATGTATCTACTGGAAGTTACCAAAGCAGCACCAGGTTGACAAAACCGATCGCCCCGATAAATGCGACTGCCCAGAACAATGGATGGGCATACCATGGCCCGCTCAGCATAGACTCATCGGGCGCCGGCAGTTGGATCGCTTCGGACCGCGATCGTTCGAGCCACGTTCCTTCAGTCGCCGCCAGCGACGTGGCCGGGGCAATCGCGTCGTCCGACATGGTAACAAGACCGCGGAGTGTCTCGCGGTTCTCCCAACCGGTGGCAACGGTGGCCAGCACCATCGCGCTGGCCGTCACGATCATGCTGGTGGGATAAGCCCACCACATGTTGGTCCACCAGAATGGCAACGACCATTGGAATGTCTCGCCCAGCAGCGAGCTGATTCCGAACAAGATGCCGGTGACCAGGCCGATGGTGCCCGACCTCCGATTCACGCGCGTGAGCGCTCCCATCAAGTACACCGTGAATAGTGGAATCACCGCAACGCTGCTCAATCGCATGATGAACAGTACCATACCAACCTTCAGGAATGGCACATACAGAAACGATAGAGCGATCACCGCAATGGTCACGAATCGAGAAACTCGCACGTAGTGTCCGTCCTCACGATTTTTGACGACAAACCGTGCGTAGATATCGCGAGTGAATACGGAGGCCAATGCCGAGCCGATCGAGTCGTAAGTCGAGATGCCGCCGGCTAACACGCCCGCCACGACCAGTCCCACCAGGCCAGGCCCAAGGTATTGCTGTACGAGACGTGGGAACACTTCGTCGATTGCGGCCTCTGGTCCGACTCCTATCTCCGGCATGAGTGCCCGTCCCATGATGCCCAAGGTGATGTTGAACCACATCACGATTACAGTCACGACACTGGCTAGAATGACGGCCGTCTGCATATCCCACTCCGATCGGGCACCGAGTAATCGCATTGCCTGCGAATGATTCACAATGCAGTAGGCGCTCAGCGCGGCGATCCAGCCAAAGATCACTAACGCGGCGGGCGCACCGTCCGCCGTGCGGCCACCAACGTGCATGACCTCTTCGACAAGTTTTGGGTCGGTCGCCTCGAGCCGGTTCTCAATTCCTGACCAACCACCGACGGCCTGCCAGACGACCAGCCACAGAACCAGTGCCGCGGCCAACATAAAGACCGATTGGATGGCGTCGGTGATCGCTACCGACTTCAGACCCCCCATCGCCGTGTACAGTCCCGCGGCGGCGGCGATCAACACGACCAAACACCACGTCATCGGGCCCCAGCCGGTGAGTACCGAGAAAGTAAGGTACAACGAGTAAGCAATGTTACCCAGCACATTCGTCCGATATTGTAGCTGGATCAACGCGCTCAGGACTCTCGCGACTGGTCCAAAGCGGTATTCCAAGTATTCGGCATTGGTGAACATGCCGCTGCGATAAAGAGGCGGAAGCATCACAAACGCCAGCAGCAGCCAGCCGATGGGCAGGCCCAGCCACCACGCGGTCAGATTGGAAATTCCGAAACGATAAGCGCCGCCCACGACGGCCACATAATCACCGCTATCGACGGCGGTGGCGAACATGGACAGCCCGACGATCCACCAAGGGAGACCTTTGGCCGCCAAAAACCAGTCGACACTGCTTCGAGTCTGACGGCTTTGTGCCACACCAAAGAAGATAATGGCCCCGTTGATTCCCGCTGCGATGATCCAATCGATGGGTTGCATATGGCCGTTCTTGAACTAAAAATTGCCCTTCGTTCGTCGCATCATTTCCATGTATTGGCGAACGGCCGCGGTGTGGGCCGCGACCGCTTCGGCGACGGGTGCCGTGGGCGGCGAGTCTTGTCTGGGAAAGTGGCCATAACGATCCTCGCCGCGGGCCAAAGTCACCGTCTGCTCTGCTTCCGCGGGACGAACGCCGGGTGTGATGTATCGGACGGCGAAACCGGCTCGTTTGGTGTCCGTTGGATTGTCGTTCGAACCGTGGATGAGACGCACGTCGTGAAGCGACATTTCGCCAGCGTTCAAAACGACGTCCATGGCCTCCGACTCGTCGACATCGACTTGCACTTCCTGGCCGCGCGAAAGCAGGTTGTCGTCGGCGTACGTCTCCACATGAGGCTGAATCGGTTGGCGATGGGAACCAGGCACGACTCGCATGCAACCGTTGGCCGGTGTGCTGGGAGTTAAAGCGATCCAAGCGGTGACAATCTTGCCCTCGTCCAATCCCCAATAGGTCCCGTCTTGATGCCAGGAGACGTAAGATGCATCTTGAGGATATTTGGTAAAGACGCCACATCCCCAAACTAGGATATCGGCACCAAGAACGTCCTCCACCGCATCAAGCACCCTGGAATGATTGGCCAGATCGTGGGCCCAGCGATAGTACAGATTGAGCTCCAACAGTTCCGCCGCCTTCGGGCGTCCGCCAAGCCTCGCTTCGAGATCGGCCAGATCGGAGTGATATTGGTTGATTTCGTTTTCGCTGAGCACGGCAATGGGAAAGACGATCCCGTTCTGGTTCCAATGTTGGATCTGGTCGTGGTCAAGCAGTTTGGCCATGTCATTCACGCTCCGGTTCAGGTTTCAGCGCACGCAGTATGGTAGCAAAAGGTGGCGTCAGGACCTAAGGTACTCGACGGTTACAATAATTCCCAGAGTCGTCATGGCCAATCCAGCGAGAATCGTTAGCGTTTTCATCGTGTAGCTCATCCTCAACGGCGCCGGAAGTCGCACGTGGTCGGCCCACAACATCGCAAAGCACCACAACCCGCACGACGATGCTCCGCTGACGATACTCCCAAACGTGACGCGACTGATGATCGTTCCGGCCACGCGTTCTGGTAGCCACATCATGGTCAAACCGCCGAGAAAACAGTAGGCGATGATCCCCCGTCGGACCGCCGGTAGCCGCCTTGCAGTGACAAGCTTGGGAACGATGGCTTGCGCACTCTCGACAAAGGTGTGGCGGTAAACCTCGAACGCCCCATAGAGCGTACCGATGAAGGCGAGAAAAACGCCCAGCCGATAGACCCATCGCAACTCGGGATGAAGCCTGGTCAGGAACAATTCCTGCTCACCAAGCAAATCACTGTTGGCTGGTACCGCCATTTCACGATGGAGCACCAGTGTGGCCAAAATGGCGAACAATACGGTCACCAGTATTACAAACGAAAACGAAGCCGCGGTGTCATACAGCGGCGCCCGTCGCCACTGTCGAGCCCGCAATACAGTCAGACGGGCAGATTCGGTTTCGCCGGAAACGGCTGCCAGCAGCTCTTCACGAGTTGCCACGCGACGTCCGGCTAACCCCCACTTTTTTTCGCGTAACATCCCTACGTAGCCGATATAGTCGTAGGCTCCGCCGCCAACCGCCGTGAGGTACAGCGAAACTTCCAACCACGGACTGCGGTTTTGGAACTCCCCCGCATACCTCGGCGTTTCCAACAACCAATCGGGGTAAACTGGTTCGCGCGGTAAAAACAGTCCGGCAAGCAGGTCGACCAGACTCGGTCCGAATGCAATGACCGACACTCCGACACACAACACGACTCCGCCAAGCACGATCGTCGACGCACGCTCCAATACCACATAGGATGAACCTAGAGCCAGTGCCAGACAGACGACCAACACCAGTGTACTCCAGATATTGATCCAGAATTCAAGAGAGCCCCAAACACCTACAGTACCTGCCGACGCTGGAATTCCCGCCAGACGGTGGATAAATCCTCCCAAGATTTCAGGAATCGCGGAGAAGGCAATCGGCATCAACGCGACGGCGGGAACAGCAATCAAAAGCGGAAACCACAACGGTGGCCCCGGCAGCTGTTTCCAAGTGATGATCGGGTGCTCGCCGGTGAGCGTCATGTGACGGGCTGCCGTATAGACCTGAATCGCTTTGAAGAACCCGGCATACAAAAAACACCACAACAACCCGTACCCAAAGATCGCCCCACTACGCGAGGCGAAGACCAGCTCTCCGCTGGCGATCGTCACCGAGGCAATGATGACGCCAGGCCCCAGGTACGATCCTATTTGGGATAGACTCGGTCGGGCGAGCGCTGACGGCGGTTCGGGATAGATCGGTTCTGTTGTCATCGCCAAGTTCACGGAGAGATCCGTTTGGCCGGATCGGGCTCCCAACCGATGCCGGGCGCCTCACTGGGATAGACCCAACCGTCTGCATCCGGGCGAATGGGACCGGCAAGAGTGGCGTCGGGCAACACCCGTTCGGGAACCAGCGCCTCATAGTACTGAGAGTTCGGCAGTGCGCACGCCAAATGCAGTGACCCCATGCCACAACCGTGCACGTCCGCTTGCACTTGAAACGATTCGGCGAGATGTGCAACCTTGAGCGCGCCTGTGAATCCGCCCTTATAGAACCAACTGGTCCGCATCCGATCGCAGGCGCCGTGTCGCAGCCACTCGGCGGCGTTGAAATGGCAACCGTCGGTACATTCGGCCGCCAAGATCGGAATGTCGAGCGTTTGGCAGAGCGACTCGTATGCGTACAGATTGAATTCTCGCATCGGTTCCTCGAACCAGAGGTAGTCGGCCTCCTCCATCGCCCGGCCCAGTCGAATCGATTCGTCCAGCGTGTAACCCGCACTTCCATCGAGCATCAACTCGACATCGCCTCCGACATGCTGCCGCAGCTTCCGTACCAGCCGGATGTCGTCCTCGATTCGACCCCAGACATGCAACTTGATCGCTCGATAGCCTTGCCCCAGACACTCATCGGCCAACCGCAGGTAATCGTCGTCGGTCTCGACGGTAACGGTGCTGGCGTAGGCCTTGGCGCGGGACTTGTGGCCACCCATCAGCTTGTAAAGAGGTACACCGGCCGCCTTGGCGGCGATATCCCAAATGGCGACATCGAGGAACGCCAGGGCGTACAGAGGAAACTCTTCCAGACGATCGAGTTCCCACATCCGGTACCAAATGTCTTCCCGCATCAAAGGATCGGATCCGGTGAACCGAGGCGCGATGCATCGCTCGACGAGATCCCGGGAAACGGCCTCGTTCCGAAGCCAGACAAGCCCGTCGATGCCCTCGTCGGTCGCGACTCGGAGGAGGGCCTCGCGGGCGGTTCCGCCACTGCCACCAACCAGTCCATCTCGCCAGGCATACGGCTCGGTCTGGCTTTCGTAGTACTCCAATTCAAAGGCCGTGATCTTCACGTTGTATCTCCACCAAGTAAGACAAAAGTCGGTTAGACCAAATCCTCCCAGGTACTTCGACTGCTCGACACCTGGTCCCTGTCGATTTGTGCCGCGAGTGACCGAGTATAGCGGCTACGATGACTACAGCCCAGCATCGGTGTTCTACCCGCCGAATTAAGAACCAAAACTACGCTCAACCGGGTCGTCTCTCGCCGCGATCACCGGCGTGATGCGCATTTTGCTCTAACGGAAGATGCGTTGTAAACAAGCGCATGCAAGTTCGCAAACCGGCGCACTAAGGTTGGAATTAAGCTCCGGAGGCGTTTTGCCCGATCCTATAATTCGGCCGTACCTGCCACAAACCGACGAGTACACCGCAAAACTCGCACTTGCTCCTGCCCATTATCGTACGATAATCGCCAAACTAAGGACTGGCGCATCAATAACTGGCAGGTTTATTGTCCCCTCACGCTCCCCTCTCCCCAGAGGCGTTGATTTTACCCTCCCTCTGGGCAACGCCGTAGCGGATATTTTATGCGGCAAGAGCATGTGATAGTGATTTGTACATCTGCTTTTTGGCAAGGGTGGCTTTGACCACTTCGGGTCCACCGGTGGTTGGTTTGTCTTTGAGGTTGGG
>Ga0310121_10004235_pt1 | contig 12749 bp, 10 predicted proteins | sample CB27_Tmax_986_MG_FD_203504 | JGI IMG/M metagenome (GOLD analysis project Ga0310121, IMG submission 203504) | Marine microbial communities from Western Arctic Ocean, Canada - CB27_Tmax_986 | ecosystem: Environmental > Aquatic > Marine > Oceanic | place: Canada: Western Arctic Ocean | collected... | reverse complement strand
TGATGGGGATCGGCGGACCGGGGGCGGAAGAGGGCTTCGACTCGTACGGCTCGGAGATGCGCTGGGGCACGGTATTGCGCAACCTGCCCTACGCCCTGCAGCGCACGCGCGCGCATCGCACGCTGCCGCAGCGCTGGATCGAAATCGACGCCCAAACAGCGACGCGGCGCGATCGGCTGCGCGGAATCGACTTGGCCAGCTTGGACGACGCCGCGATCCTGTCCGAGCTGCAGGCGACGGGAAAGTGGCTGCAGAGGCTGTCGAACTTCCTGATGGACGCGCAGAGCGCGGCTTTCGGGACCTTCGCGCTGGTCTCGTATCTGCTGCGAGTCTGGCTGGGCCATGACGACGACGTGACCTCCGTGATCCAGGGTCTGCCGGGGATCCGTACCGCCGAAGGCAACGTGGAGCTGTGGAAGCTGGCGCAACGGGCGGGCGAGGATTCGGTGACGCGGGAGCTGATCGCGTCGACGCCGGCGGAGACGCTCTTGGAGGCGCTGCGCAAAGGGGACGAGACGCGCTGGCTGGCCGAGGCGATCGACACATTCCTGGCCGAGTACGGGCATCGTTCAGCGGGCGAGCTGGAGCTGATGGAGCCGCGCTGGTCGGATGAGCCGACCCTGCTGCTGCGGCCCTTCCGCGAGTACGTCTTGAACCCGCGGCAGGGGAGCGCCACGGAGCTGGCGGAGCGGCAGGTGGCGGCGCGCGAGGCGGGGGAGCGCAAGATCGCGGACGCGCTCGCGGTGCGCTGGTACGACCGCGTGCTGCCCTTGCGTCGGCGCGTGATGGCCGATTACATCAAGTGGGCGCAGATTTACGCGCCGCTGCGCGAAAATCCCAAGTTCTCGCTCCTGGGTCTGGTACAGGAGCAGCGCCGGCTCTTGTTTGAGCTGGCAGACCGCCTGATCGCGCGCGGACGCTTCGACCTACGCGACGACGTGTTCTTCTTGTTTCGCAGCGAACTGGAAGAGCTGGTGCGCCACCCCTCGGGCGAGGTGCTGGCGGGGCGCATGCGCAGCCGGGTAGCACGTCGCCGCACGCAATACGAAATCTGGAAGAGTCAAACGCCGCCGGCGGTCCTGGGCGCGCGCCCGGTACTGCCCACGGAACGAACGACCGCCGCACCCGGAATGGGCGCGGCGGCGGCTGAGACCGGCACCATCCTTTCAGGCATGGCCGCATCACCGGGGCAGGCGGAGGGCGTGGCGCATGTCGCGCTGACGGCCGAGGAGGGCAACCGGATCGAGCCGGGTCAGATCCTGGTGGCGCGCTTCACCGACCCCGGCTGGACGCCGATTTTCCCGCTGGCGGCGGCCGTCGTGACGGACATCGGCGGGCGGCTGTCGCATGGGGCGATCGTGGCGCGCGAGTATGGCATCCCAGCCGTCGTCAACGTGCGCGAAGGGACGTCGACGATCGTGAGCGGGCAACAGATTCGGGTCGATGGGGTGAGGGGGACGGTCGAGATCCTGAGCAATCCGCCGTAAGAGGCGGTGCTCGGGCCGGCTCGGGCCGACTTTACGAAGCTCGAACGGAGCCCTGACCAGGCGCAGATGTCGGCCCGCCACGCTGAGGTGAGCCGACCGCGGACCTCGCGGCGGCATCAATGGCCGGTCGCTCGTGGAAACTCACTCCGGCGCGGCGGCATCAGTCGCCGGTCGCTCGTGGAAACTCACTCCGGGCGACGTCAGGAGGTGCCCCGTGACGAGCACGGCAACATACACTGGATCGGAATACACGCAGCGATCGGGCATGACCGCCGGAGGCGCCGTGAAGACCATCCTGGTCGTGGACGACGAAGAGCACATCCGCGAATTGGCGACGCTCTACCTAGAGCAAGAGGGCTACGGCGTGCGCAGCGCGTCGGACGGCGAGGAGGCGCTCGAGATCGCCCGCGCGAAGCAGCCGGATCTGATCGTGCTGGATGTGATGATGCCGGGCCTGGACGGGCTCGACGTCTGTCGCGAGCTGCGCAAGGAGTCGGACGTACCGGTGCTGATGCTGACCGCGCGCTCAGAGGAGATCGACCGCATCGTGGGGCTGGAGCTGGGCGCCGACGACTACATGGGCAAACCGTTCAATCCCCGCGAACTGGCCGCACGCGTCAAGGCGATCCTGCGCCGGGCCGAGGGCGGCGAGAAGCGAGATCGTGGGTCGGTCAGCGTAGGGCCGTTGACGGTGGACTGGCAGAGGCGCGAGGTAACGCTGGATGGCGCGTCGATCACGCTGCGCAACAAGGAGTTCGAACTGCTGCGGGCGCTGGCCGAACACGAAAGCTTAGTCCTGAGTCGCGAGCAGCTGCTGGAGCAGGTCTGGGGCTACGACTACTTCGGCGAGACGCGCACCGTCGATGTGCACGTCAACCAGGTGCGGCGCAAGCTGGGCGAGAGCGCGGTCTCGATCCAGACGGTGCGCGGCGTGGGCTACAAGCTGGTTTACGCCACGGCGAGCGACACCTAGCCGGACGGCGCTGGTCCAACGCTAGTAGGGGGCTTGCGCGTGCAGGGGATGTTCGGCAGCCTCAGCCTACGCATCTACGGCGGCTTGGGCCTGGCGATCGTGCTGACGCTAGTCGTCGCCGGGATCGTGTTCTTCTCCTTGCTCGGCGGGTATCGCGCGGCCCTGGTCGACAACACACTGCAGCAGCGGGCGAACCAGGTGATGTTCGGCGTGCAGCAATTCACGCAGCGCAACGCCTCGGCGAGAGACCTGGCGTTCTACCTCCAGAACCAGAGCGAGGAGACCGGCACTGTCGTGTTCTTGCTCGACAGCGACGGAACAGTTCTGGCCGATCTCTCACCTGGCGGGGAGTTCACGGACCTGGAACTGCCGATCGATCTACAGGATGTGCGTAGCTCCCCCGGGGAATGGATCTCGGGGGAAGTGGACGCAAATGGGGTCGCGCTGCCTTTTCTGGCGCGGTTGGTTCCGGTGGGCTTCTGGCGCACACCACGGCAAGGCGGCTTCATCGCGGTAGCGCTGCCGGACGACAGCACGTCGGAGATCGTCAGCGACCTCTTGCCGCGACTGCTGGTCAGCGGGCTGGCCGGTCTGGCTGTGGCGCTGCTGGTGGGGTTAGCGATCACCCGCTCGATCTACAACCCGCTGCGAGAGCTGACGGCAGCCGCGCGCGCGGTGGGTGGCGGCCGCTACGAGACGCGCGTGCCGGCCTCCGGACCGCAGGAGACGCGCGAGCTGGCCAACGCCTTCAACCGGATGACGAGCGAGGTGCAGGCAAACGAGCAGACGATGCAGGACTTCATGGCCGACGTGAGTCACGAGCTGCGCACGCCGCTGACGTCGATCCGGGGCTTCACCCAGGCCTTGGGCGACGGGACGGTGCAGGACGAAGAGCAGCGCCTGCGTTCCGTGCAGGTGATCGACGACGAGGCGCGGCGCATGCTGCGGCTGGTGGAGGAGCTGCTGGACCTGTCGCGCCTGCAAGCAGGGGAGTTCCGGCTGCAACGGGAGCCGGTGGCGCCGCAGGAGCTGGTGACGCACGTGAGCGAGGTCTTCGCACAGCGGGCGAGCGACGAGGGACTGGCCTTGCGGGCGGAGTCCGAGCCTGGCTTGCCGCCCGTCACACTCGATTTCGACCGCATGGTGCAGGTGCTGGGCAACCTCGTCGACAATGCGATTCAGCACACGACGGAGGGGGCCGTGCTGATCACCGCGGGGGCGGCCGCGGGTCTGGGCTTCGTACGATTCACCGTGCGGGACACCGGCGAGGGGATCGCGGCAGCGGATCTGGAGCACCTCTTCGAACGCTTCTACCGCGGTAGCAGCGTCGCGCGACGCCGCGGGACGGGCCTGGGGCTGGCGATTACGCGCGAGACCGTGCGGGCGCACGGCGGCGAGATCCGAGCCGAGAGCACGCCGGGCAGCGGCACACTGTTCGTGATCGAGCTGCCCGTGGTGGCGCCCGCCGACTCGGGCTGAGCCGGGATTTGAGGGCGGGCAGCTGACCTGCGGTCCGACACTTGCTACGCTCGCGCGCGGATCGAGGGGAACCATGGCAGGTGCCGAAGCCGAGGTCGTGCAAGTGGGAGCGGCCCTGTTCAGGCAGTGGCTGCGCGACGAATTCGACGTCGCGGTCGAGGCGAGCTCAACGGACGCGGCAGCCGATACGGCGTCGGGGCTGGCGCTGTCCCAGCTGAGCTTGGCGCGGCCGTCAGGGCCGAAGATGGACGCGAGCGTCGCGGTGATCCCGGTCTACGACGCCAACGCGGATCCCACGACCTTGCAAAGCAAGGCGGCCTGGGAAGAGCGCCTGGTCGAAGTCGGTGTGCCACCCTGCGTCGTCTGGGTGCCGCCCCTGGCGGAAGTGCCCGACGACGCGGGCGACCAGCGCGTCGGCGCGATCGCGGAAGCGGTCGCCGGGCTTGGGCAGAGCGAGCGCGGGGAGGTGTCGTTCCCGGTGGTGCTGCGCGTGGCACGCGACGGCGATGAGGGGTCGTATCTAAACGCGTTCGGGGGGCTGTCGCAGCACTGGGCGCGCTTCACGAATCAGGTCATGGGGCAGTACCGGCTCGATGCGGCAGCGCTTCACCGTCTGCCGGACGACCCCGAGGAGACAACGAAGCTGATCGACCTGATCGTGCTGATCGCAAACGGGGTGCGCGAGGTGGGCAAGAACGCCGACATCCCAGCTCAGGACACCTGGGTCGTGCAGCGTGTGCCAGGCCTCGACGGTCCACTGGTGCTGGCGGCGTCGCCGCAACTCCAACCGAGCGAGGGGCGGGCGGTGCGCAAGGCCGTACGGGCGGGGATGCGCGGCGTACAAGAGGCGTTTTCGACGCAGAGTGCCGCGCGACCAGCGGGCACCCCAGAGCCGCTCAAGGCGGTGGTCTTCGTGGGCATGTTCCGTTCGATCGAAGAGGAGAACGTCGCGATCGCCCTGAAGGGGATGGATCCGATGGTCTTCGGATCGCTGGACCTAGCCTGCGTCGTCGCGGATGGACGGGTGAAGAGGCTGTACGGGCCACCGCCCGGATCACCGCTTGCGGGCTGATCGCGACCAGGGTACCCGGGCGCGGCGAACCGACCACGAAAAAGCGCCCCGCGGGGCGCTTGGTACTTCGGGACACTCCGGCTACCGCAGGGTGCGGTTAGCGGTGGCGCATGGTCTTCATGGACTGGCGGCGTCGACGGCGGGCGGCTCGGCGCTCGGACTGGCGTTGCTTCTCGCGGTTGGAGATGAAGGCGCGGCGGCGGCGGGACTCTTGGAGGATGCCGTCGCGCTGGACCATCTTATTAAAGCGGCGCAGCAGGCCTTCGCCGTCTTCTTTGTCCTTGCGCGTGACCTGTAGCAAACCAAAAACCTCCGCGATCCAGGCGCGCTCTGCGCGCGAGTCCCAACAGTAGCACTGGGCGAAGCGGCGGAACAATCGTCGAAATGACGAAGGAACGGGGCTTTCCGGACGCGAGGTGGCGGTTAAATACAACGAGCCAGCAGGTGCTGTGAGTTGTTTGGCCAGAACTCACGGCGCTGCCGGCTCGCGATCGGAAGGCTCCGGTGTCCCTGCGTTTCGTCGGGGATGGACACGGCATCCGCGTTGAAACGAAGGGGCCAGCCGGGTAAGGCACCGGATAGGCGGTGCGGCAGTGGAGTTCCGGCTCCTCTGCCCAATCCCTTCAGGAAGTCCCCAGCGGATGCGGTCCTCGCGGACCCCGAGGGCTGGGACGGTCCGGACTGGTGTGGCCACCGCTCGACGCTATCCCGGCTTAAGCCGGCACCGCTGCGATGGACCCCTTTCGCCCGGTCGGAGGCGTGTGCCACGCCCCGCACCTGAACCGCTTACTCACCTCAGAACTTCAGTGAGCGGGAAACCCGTCCGCCGAAGTCGCAAGAAACATATCAAGGCTGGCAAATCCATCGAGACGAGCATCGGCGAGCGATCGGGCGATAAGCCGGGAGGCCGGGAGCGGGCTCGCGGCGAAGGAGCGACGACGACGGCTTGTGCGACGATGCCCGGCAGGACAGGAAAATGGAAATTCTGTCTCCCAGCCCCGGCCGGAAAGCGGTGGAGAGGCGACGGCGGGATTGTGCAGGGCTGGGGGAGAAAGCGTGACTTGGACGGGGATTGATGCGCGGAGTCGTCACTCAGCTCCGATTCAAACCTGATAGCCAAGCCAGCGCAGAAACGCCGGGCGAGTCTTGGGCCCCGATCGGCGCCGGTTCCAGGCTTTAATCTTCTCCAGGAAGGGGTCGCTCTGCCGCTCGTTCCAGGTAACGACGTTGCAGAGCTCCCGCTTCGTCACCTTGCCGTCCCAGTCGTGCGGGCACTCGACGATGTCGCTGATGGCGATGTCGATCACGGCGCGGCTCTCGCTCAGCTCGACCTCGAAGGGATGCTCGCGGCAGGTGACGGGGCGGTCTTCGTAGATCGTGCAGCGATCGTCGTCGTCCAGGAAGATGCAGGCCCCACCGGGGCGGTGCTTGAGCGCCATCACGGCGCGCGCCTGGTGCGGGCCGTGCGCGAAGCGGATCCACCAACCCGAGCGCTGCTCGATCTTGGCCTCGCCCTCGTCGACGAAGCGGAGGAAGTCGGTGGGGCGTTGGCCGGTACCGTCCATGACGCGATCGACGTCGGCGTCGGTCACCATCACGATCGTGCCGCGGCAGCAGTTGCCGCAGCCGGTGCAACGAAAACCGAGGTACTTTTCCCAGTCGGGCACCGCGGACCCTTCCTCAACTCCCGATCCGGACGGGCGCGGGAAGCGTATCAGCGCGCCCCGGTAGCGGTCGGTCCGAGTTAGCAGGGACCGAAGTTAGCAGGCGAGCTGCGCGGCGAGGGCGTGAAAGTCGGAGGCGACGTAGTCAAAGGAGGGGTCGGGGCTGAGATCAACGTCGCGGCTCGGGCCCGCCTCGTCGGGGCGTGGGATGAAGGCGGTGCGGAAGCCGACGGCGGCTGCGGCTTTGAGGTCTCCCTTGTGGGCGGCAACCATCATCACTTCGGCCGGCTCGCAGTCGAGGATTTCGGCGGCGCGCTGGTAGCACTCGGGCTGGGGCTTGAAGGCACCCGTCACGTCGGCGGCCAGCAGGCAGTCCCAGGGCAGCCCGGCATGCTTGGCCATGTCGGCCAGCAGCGAGATGTTGCCGTTGGAGAGCGTGGAGACGACGAAACGGCTGCGCAGCCGCTGCAGGCCCCCGACGGAGTCGGGCCAGGGATCGAGGCGGTGCCAGGCACGATTGAGGTGGTCCGTCTCGTCTTCGCTGAGCGCGATGCCGCGCTCCGCCAGCAGCTTGTCCAGTTGCAGACGGTGGAGCGAGTCGGCGGTCTGGAACGGCAGTTCGCCGTCGAAGACGCGGCGCATGCCGCCCATGTAGCCGTCGTAGCGCCAGGAATCGACAAAGGACTCCCAGTCGGTCTCGATCGACTTCTCTTCACCGAGGCGGCGCAACTGGCGCAGGACGGAGCCGCGCCAGTCGACCACGGTGCCGAAGACATCGAAGGTCAGCGCACGAATTTCGGGGTGCATGGTCAGCTCACTTTCCGTAGGCGCCGAGTTTAGTCGAGCGGAGAGGCCGTCTCGACGAACGCGGCGTCCTCCGGGTCCTGACGGGCCCAGGACTCGCTGATCGTCTCATCGTGGTTGCGCCAGGTGCAGCGCACCCAGACGCCGTTGGGGATGCCCGCGCCGGGCAGGACGGCGCCGTGCAGATCGACGATGTAGCCGGAGCGAGCGCCGATCACGGGACTGTCGCCGGCACGGCCGATGGTGCGCGCGGGCCGCTCGATGGTGAACGCCTGGACCACAACATCGCGGGCGGCCCCGTCGCCGCTGTTGACGATCTGGACTTCGTCGTCGTCGCCCAGCAGGCGGCGCGGGAGAAGGTGGGCAGGGGCGTCGGTCAGGCCAAGCCGCGCGCGCTCGTCGAGGTTGGCGGGGCGCGGCCAGTTCCAGCGTGGTTGGGGCCAGGTCCGGAGCCAGCGCCAGATGGATCGCGGAATTCGTCGCATGGGCCGAAGGCTAGCGGGGTGAGCCGCCGCTCTCGGCGAAGAGTTCGAGATACTTGAGGCCGGAGCCGGTCAGCAGCAGCAAGATGCGCTCGTCCGGTTTGACATCGCCCCGCTCGCGCAGCGCCGGTAGCGCGGCGACAAGTGCCGCCGCTTCGGGCGCGGCGAGGATGCCCGTGCTGCGAGCAAGTAGACCAACGGCTTCGAGAATGGCCTCGTCGGTGACGGCGATCGCGGTGCCGTCACTGTCGCGGATGGTGCGCAAGATGAGGTAGTCGCCGATCGCGCCGGGGACGCGCAATCCGGCGGCGATCGTCTGGGGCTCGACGATCGGATCAGCGAACTCCTCACCGGCTTCGAAGGCCTCGACGATGGGGGCACAACCAGCGGCCTGGACGGCGATCATGCGGGGGCGGCGATCGTCGATCAGGCCGAGCGCTTGAAGTTCGTCAAACGCTTTCCAGATTCCGATCAGGCCGGTTCCGCCGCCGGTGGGGTAGCAGATCACATCGGGCAGCGACCATTCGAGCTGCTCCGCGATCTCGAAGCCCATCGTCTTCTTGCCCTCCAAGCGATACGGCTCCTTGAGCGTGGAGACATCGAACCAGCCGTGCTCCTCGGCGGCGGCCAGCGCGTGGCGGCCGGCGTCGGAGATGACGCCGTCGACAAGCTCCAGGCGAGCGCCCACCGTCGTCACCTCGATTTGGTTGGCGAGGGGAGCGTCGCGCGGCATGTAGACCGTGGCCTGGAGGCCGGCCGCGGCGGCGTAGGCGGCCAGCGCGCCGCCCGCGTTGCCGGCGGTGGGGATGACGAGCTCCGTCAGGCCCAGCTCCTTGGCTTTGGAGACGGCGGCGCTGAGGCCGCGGGCCTTGAAGCTGCCGGTTGGATTGAGGCCTTCGTCCTTGAGCAGGAGATCGTCGAAGCCGAGCGTGTCGGCCAGCCGCGGGGCGGGCAGGATCGGGGTCCAGCCCTCGCCCAGCGTAACGACGTTGGCGTCGTCCAGGACGGGCATGAGCTCGCGGTAGCGCCAGATCGAAGTCGCGCGGCCGGGCAGGCTGTCCTTGGTCAGAGTGCGGGCGGCAGCGGCCGCGTCGTAGCGAGCGACCAGCACCTTGCCGCAGGCGGGACAGGTGCGCTGGGGCAGAGCAGGGTCAGCCTGCTCCGCGCAGTAGCTGCATTCAAGCCTCGTCAGCGCGGAGGGATAGGGCACGTCGACTCCTGCTGGCTCGAGGCGCGACCGGGACGCCGTCGGAGAATCGAGCGTGACCGACGGGGGGTCAACTGTCTGGGCTCAGGACCGGTCGGCAGCTCATCGATAGTGGGGCGGCGCAAGCCGCCGCGCTGCTAGCCTTGCGGCCTCTTTCCAGGCCGGGAGTCGAAGGGAGAGGCCCGAGGAGACGCGATGTACGAAGACATCCTCTACGACGTGCAAGACCCCGTCGCGACGATCACGCTGAACCTCAACGCGCTGCGCGACCGCACCAGCCGCGAGCTGATGCAGGCCCTGGCCGAGGCGGAGCAAGACCCGCGGGTGGTCGGGATCGTGCTGACCGGAGCCGGGCGCGGCTTCTGCGGCGGGCTGGACATGCAGGCATTGGCGACGATTCAGGAGGCGGGCGAGATCGCGTCGTACCGAGAGTCGGACGACGTGCCGCAGGCTGAACCCGGCGCGCCGCTGGCGGAGGGCTACGGCTACGGCTACATCATGTCGCTGCGCAAACCGGTCGTCGTGGCGGTCAACGGGGCCTGCGCGGGGTTGGGCTTCTCGCTGGCGATGTTCTGCGACCTGCGCTTCGCCTCGGAATCGGCGATCTTCACGACGCAGTTCGCCCAGCGAGGCCTGGTGGCGGAGCACGGCATGGGCTGGGTGCTGTCGCGCCCGATCGGTCCGAGCCGGGCGCTGGACGTGCTCTGCAGCGGGCGTCGGCTGAGCGCGAACGAGGCGCTGGAGCTGGGCCTGACCAACCGCGTGGTGGCGCCCGAGGACCTGTTGGGCGAGGCGCAGGGCTACATCGAACAGCTGGCGTCGACGGCCTCACCAAAGGCCCTGATGCAGATGAAGTCGCAGGTCTATCGCTACCTCAACCAGCCGCTGGGCACCGCGATGGCGGACACCGGGCAGCTGCAGGACATCAGCGTGAAGTGGCCGGACCTGCAGGAAGGGATCGCCTCCTTCGTGGAGCGCCGCCCGCCGCAGTTCTCGCGCCTTTCCAAGGCAGAGCCTCAGTGGGGCCGGGACGAGTAGAGGCAACGGTGACCGAAACGCCGCTGGCGCTTGGGGGGTTTAAGGTCGTCGAGTTCGGCGACTTCATTTCGTCAGCCTACGCTGGCAAGCTGCTGGGCGACCTGGGCGCGGACGTGGTCAAGGTGGAGCCGCCGGCGGGGGACTCGGCGCGTCGCCACGGGCCGTTCGCGAACGACGAGCCCCACGCCGAGAAAAGCGGCCTGTACCTGTTCCTGAACAGCAACAAGCGCGGGGTCACGCTGGATCTCGAACACGCGGAGGGCCGGGGGCTGCTGCGCGAGCTGGCCGGTTGGGCAGACCTGGTGATCCACAACCAACGGCCGGGCGACCTGCGTCGCTGGGGGTTGGACTACGAGTCGCTGGCGGCCGAACAGCCAGAACTGGTGATGAGTTCGATCTCGGTCTTCGGGCACGGCACGCCGCACGAGGACTGGGCCGCCACGGCGCTGACGGCGACGGCGGCCTCCGGGCTGGCGCGTTACATCGGCGACCCGGATCGCTCGCCGCTCTGGCTGCCCTACAGCGCGGCGGATATCCAAGGCGGAATCCACGGTGCGATCGCGGCGATGCTGGCGCTGCGCGCCCGCAAGTCGACGGGGGAGGGCCAGCATGCCTGGGTGTCGATCGTCGAAGTCATGGGAACGACGCTGCGCGGCGACTCGCTGCCGCAGTACATCTACGCGGGCCAGCTACGCGGCCGCAACGGCGCACACAATCACTCCTTTTATCCCTGGCAGGTCGCAGCGGCGAAGGACGGCTACATCGAAGTGATCACGATGGTCGACGACCAGTGGAGTCGCTTCATGGAGCTGATGGGCAACCCGCCCTGGAAGGACGATGAGCGACTGGAGAATCGCTGGTTCTCGTCGGAGTGGGCGGATGAGCTGGACGCCTTCTGGCATCCCTGGCTGGCGGAGCGTGGTAAGGCCGAGCTGTCCCAGCTGTTCAAGGCGAACCACATCCCGTTCCAGCCGGTGCATGATGTGTCGGAGGTGGCGGAGTCGGAGCACTTGGCCGGGCGAGACTTCTTCCAGGACGTTGAGCACCCCCAGGCGGGGAGCTATCGCACGCTGGGCGCGCCCTACCGCTTGTCGTTGACCCCGTGGTCGATTCGAAGGCCGCCACCGCTGCTGGGCCAGCACAACGACGAGATCCTGGGCGAACTGCTGGGCCACGACGCGACCGAGCTGGCCAGCCTGGCCGAAATGGGGGCGCTCTGATGCCCGGCCCGCCGCTGGAGGGACTTCGGGTCTTAGATCACGGCCACGTTTGGGCCGGGCCGCTGGTGGGCCTGATGTTCGCCGAGATGGGGGCGGACGTGATCACGGTGGAGGCCCCAGCGCGGCTCTCCGGCATCGACATGGGTGGCCTCTCGGCGGCAGCGGTGCTGGGTGGCACGGACAATCCGACCGTCGACGACCCACTCAGCTACCACGGCCTGGGTCGAGACAAGCGCAGTGTGACAATCGATCTGGGGCAGGAGGCGGGCAAGACACTCTACAAGCGCTTGGTAGCCGAGAGCGACGTGATCGTCGAGAACTTCGCTCCCGCCGTGATGCCGCGCTTGGGGCTGGGCTACGACGTGCTGAGCGAGGTCAACCCTGGCCTCGTGATGGCGGCGCTCTCGGCGTCCGGCGCGACGGAGGGACCATGGCGCGATCTAGTCACCTACGGGCCATCGCTGGGCGCGCTGTACGGGCTCAAGAGCGTGCAGGGCTATCTGGACAATCCGCATCCGCGCGAGGACCGGGCCGACCTCGATCCTACCGCCGCCGGCCACGCCTTCTTCGCGATTCTGGCGGCGCTGGAGCATCGCGACCGCAGCGGCGAGGGCCAGTTCCTCGACATCGCCCAGGGCGAATGCGCGGTACAGCGCCTGGCGGAGCCGTTGCTGGACTACTTCCTCAACGGACGCGTCGCATCGACGCAGGGCAACGCGTCGCCGCGGCTGGCGCCGCACGGGATCTATCGCGCGGCGGGCGACGATTCCTGGATCTCGATCGTCGTGCGGGACGAGTCGGAGTGGGCGGCGCTGCTCGAGTTGGCCGGAGACGGGGCCGGGGCGCTGAGGCAGGATGGCTTCGCCGATGTCGCCGGGCGGCTGGCGGCGCGCGAGGAGCTAGATACCGCCGTCGAGGCGTGGACGAGCGGGATCGATGCGATGGAGCTGACGGAGTCATTGCAGGCCGTGGGGGTTCCGGCCTTCGCGGTCATGGGGCCGGCGGAGCTGGCGGCAGACGAGAACTATCGCGCGATCCAGATGTCGGGGGCGGTCGTCGCGACGCCGGGCGGCTTCGGGGCCAGCGAGATCTATCAGGGCGTGGTCTGGAAATTGGAGAAGACGCCGGGGCGGATCAATGCGCCATCGGCGGTGACAGGGCAGGACAATGAGGCCGTGTTCGGAGGGCTGTTAGGCCTGTCCGAGACGGAACTTCGCGAGCTGGCCGAGGCCCGGGTGATCTAAGGATGATCCGGTAGCTGCGAATCGAAAGGCGAACCAGATGCGCGGGATGATGCCGGACGACCTCTACGCAATCCACTGG
>Ga0310121_10004234_pt1 | contig 12750 bp, 15 predicted proteins | sample CB27_Tmax_986_MG_FD_203504 | JGI IMG/M metagenome (GOLD analysis project Ga0310121, IMG submission 203504) | Marine microbial communities from Western Arctic Ocean, Canada - CB27_Tmax_986 | ecosystem: Environmental > Aquatic > Marine > Oceanic | place: Canada: Western Arctic Ocean | collected... | reverse complement strand
CGCTATCGAAGACTGCAGAAGCTCATCGACAAAGACATCGCGGCACTACGCAAAAGGGTGAAGTGAACCCCCAGTCACCAGCCGGCACAATTTCTTGCCCCCACTGCAAGAAGTCTTTTGAACTAACAGAGGCGCTAAAGGGGCAATTGCGAGATCACCTCAAGGAAGAATTCGACAAAGAGGCGCGCGTTGCGTTGGAGCGCGAGAAGAAGCGCATTGAACTGGAAGCGGTAGAAAAAGCGAGGTCAACGTACCAGGTCGAACTGAACGACACGAAAGCCGCCCTCGAAGAGTCAAAAAAAGCGACGGAAGCCGCGCAGCAGGGGGAATTAAAAGTTCGGAAGCAGGCGCGCGAACTTCAGCAGCAGCGGGAGCAACTCGAATTGGATGTTGCACGAAAAATCGACACTGAGCGGGAAAAGGTGCGCACCGAAGCACTGGAAACTTTTGCGGAACAGCACCGATTGAAGGACCGGGAAAAGGATAAAATGATTACCGATCTCCACAAGGCGCTTGAAGACGCCAAGCGGAGGGCGGAACAAGGCTCGAGCGAGACGCAGGGGGAAGTGCTCGAAACTCGATCTGGAAAAAACATTGCGCGGCACGTTTCCGATGGATGATGTCGAACCGGTTCCGAAAGGAATCCGAGGCGCCGACCTTGTTCATCATGTAAAGGGGCCCGACGGACACCCTTGCGGCATGATTCTTTGGGAAACGAAAAATACCAAAGCGTGGAGCGACAGGTGGACAACAAAACTCAAGGACGACGCGGTGATGACCCGGGCAACCGTTTCGGTGCTTGTATCCAGTTCCCTTCCGGAAAACGTAGAACGCTTCGGCTATCGGGACGGCATCTGGGTCACCGATTACTCTTCCATGATCGGGCTCGCGACCGCGCTCCGGATGCACCTCCAGGAACTGTCTTTCGATAAGCGGGCGTCCGCCGGCAAAGGCGAAAAAATGGAAGCACTCTACGACTACCTCTCCGGACCCGAATTCAGGCAGAAGGTCGTCGCCATCGTGGAGACGTTCACCGGGATGAAAGTCCAACTCGACAAGGAACGGCGGGCGATGGAGCGCCTATGGAAAGAACGTGAAAAACAGATCGAGCGCGTTGTCCTCAACACCTCGGCATGTACGGCGACATCCGCGGCATCGCCGGCGCATCAGTACAGCAGATCGAGGAGCTGGAACTGGATGCTGGGGATGGGGAGGTGAGTGTCGGGGAGAGTGTTGAGTGAGTTGAAAGTTTTTAGTATATAGTGTTCAGCAGGTAGTATATCTGAATGTCGAATATCGAATTCCCAATGTCCAAGATCTCTGGGCGTAGGTAATCGTTCCGTCCGGCTCGATTTGCACAATCTCGGGCAGGGTCGACCAGAGTTTCTGCTGGTTCATCACCTGGATCATTGGCGTCCACACATCTCCGGCGTTTCGAACCAAACGGTGCTCCCCACCGTGCGCTTGATGCGGATCCCTCCACGACACCATGTACTAGAAGTTAACCGTGAAATTCTGGTCCGCGCTGTTGATCTCGTCCACATCGAACACGAAAACGCGGAATGAGATCGAGTCTGCCTCGCCCCCCTTACCGGGCCGTTCCGCTTGAATGGTCGCATCCGCCAAAAGCGCGAAAAAACAAAGAAGCGGCAATGCAGAATATCGACCGGATGAATTTGATGAACCGGGGCGCCCTGAGATGCAGATCCACCTTAGAAACCTCCATCACCGGCAAGTCCATAGAAAACTCATCGATAAGCAAATTAACATTGTACCCTTCACCCGAATCCGTAATATCAACCTGAGTCAAAGAGAACTCACAAAGAAAGACAAAGGCTCCTGGCCCCATCTACTTTCTTCCTACTACGATCTTCCATAATCGTTCATGCTCGCGACAATTTTTCTGCCCCAGAGAGGCGCGGAGCACACGGAGTGACCAAAACCCCTCCGTGTGCTCCGTGGTAAATTTCGTTTGGTTGCGGCTTTGCTGCTTTATGGCCTTCGTTGCCTTCTGTAAAAAATAGTGAGAAACAAAGTTTTATGAAAAACACGATTCGGATATTTGCGGCGGCATTAATGATCGGCGCGGCAGTCGCCGACCGAGCTTTTGAGCGTTTCCCAGGTTGCGCTGGCGCCATCCGTTAGATGGCGGCCACTGAGAACCGCTCAAAGAAAAACATTATACAGCATACTACGTAGTGTTAGGTCCTGGCGTCGATGCCTGCGCACCAACCATCACAGTCCGGTGAAGGCACATTCGCCAGTATTGCAACGCACTTCGAGCTGCGATATGGCGTGATGCGGCAAGAAGACTCTTCGGCGTTCTGGACTCGAATTCAACAACAGATCGTAACCGCTACGCAATGGCTCCCGGCGGACTTCGATGTGGCACAGCGTGCAGGGGATATCACCGCGACTTTGGAACGCGAAGACGACCAGAACATCAAAAAAGAATACATTGCCGGTTTCTATACGCGGTTTTTCGCGATCACCCGCGGGGTCGGGCTCCTAGTTCATTCAGCTCCTGTTTATCTCGTGCATCATCAAGTTCGGGGGCATTCGTCTCGCCGTGATGATTCAACCAATCATCGCCCTGGGTGGCTATGGCCTGATCGCCGCGATGCCGTTTCTGAAATTCATCAAGGGTCCTAAAATCGCCGAGAACGCCGCCTACTATTCGTTGAACAGCACGGTGAGAAACATCCTGTTCCTCCCGGCGACCACCGAGCAGAAGTACAGGGCGAAGGTGGCGATCGATTCCTTCTTTGTCCGGGTCGGGGACGTGCTCTCGGCGCTGCTGGTTTTCGCCGGCATCAACGACCTGGGATTCGGCATCCGCGGTTTCGCACTCTTCAACCTGGGCCGGGTGGTCGTTTGGCTGGTATTCGCATACCGAATCGGTCAGGAGCACGCACGCATGATCCAGGTTCCGGGTGAGGAAGCCGAGGTATGACCGCGTATTTAGTAAAAATGCACCGATTTTTCAATGAGTTCGACAATCACGGGTGCGCTTCGCAGGGGGAATTCGACACAAAACCTTTCGTGGGGCACGTAATTGGACTGAATACCACGAAGGAACTCGCTTTGGGAGAGCGAAGGAGACGAAGTGGGGCCTCGGCTATGGGCGTCCGGCGGGATTCGAGATTTTGCGTGCGCAGAATGGCCCTCTTGCCTTAGGATGACCGGTAATTGCGATTGCGAACCTCGTACCGCACCGTGAATTGCACAAGATATGGAGGTATCATGAAGAGTCGGGAACATCGGAAAATCTTTGGAAAACTACTATGTGCCGTTGCCGCGATCGGGCTGGCCCCGGTTCACGCAACCGCATTCGGTCCGGATTACGGAACCAGTTTGCAATCCGTGGTTGGGGCCTCCTTCTGGAGCGACGACGTCAATTTTAGTGAAGGTTCAACCGAGGTGGATCTTTCAACCATGCCGACTCTCGGCATCTCCTGGTGGGGTAGCTTTGAAGGCAATTTTTCGAATTGGGGCGCCGAAACTGGATTGCGTTTCAGTTGGGGCAGTGACAATACGAGATCTGCCAGCGCAAACGGCACGGCATTAGAGATCGATGCCGAGATATACCTGCTGGATATTTTCGCGGGACCATCCTATGACAAGAATCTGGAGAAATGGCACTTCCACGGAGGCGTGGGACCTCTCGTAATGTTCGGTTGGGTAGACGATGCCCGCCGGCAGGTCTCGTCGACAGGGAAGGTGCCTATCAGGGACACGAACGATTCAGATGTCGCCATAGGTATTTACGGTCGCGCCGGCCTCGAATATGAGCTGACCGGTTATAACTCCATCGGGTTCTCCGTACGGATTCTTTACACCAAAATGGATTTCGAAGCGCCTACTGGGAACGTTGACCTATTCGGTATCCAGCCTGCATTTACCTACACCAAGAGGTGGTAAGGGAAAACGTGTTTCGGATTTAGTGAACCTCATCCTTTGGGCTGCCGGGTAGGAGGGGAATCATTTCAATCTGTTTCGCGTCTTTGGGCGCAGTAAATGCGAAAAGTCCGTCGCCGGCAAGTTCTCCAAGTTGCCATTTGTTGAGCGTGACTGTGTACTCGGGGTTTCTAGGAAAAGTGTAGTAATGCAACGACACTCTCCTCAACAGGGGCGCGTCGGGTTTTGCATCGATCCATACCCGGCCTTTGACCTCGGCCGTCTCTAGAACGAGAGGCGGTGACAGTCATGTCCCAAAACATTCTCCCCGCCATCGTACCGTGCCTTCATAAGCAATGGCTGGATCATCTCAACGAAGTCCTTTCGCAAAAAGTCCGCCAAGGGCAGCGTCACGCCATATTCAGCCCGTAACATCTCCAGCATTTCGGAAATCGTATTGGAAGCGTCCACGGTCGAATAGAGCTTTTTGCTCTTATCGAGAAACGTTGCGCTCTTCCCGTCGTACCAGAATAGTCGAGTATCGAAACCGTCTCTCCGCGTGGCGATCATTTGATCCGGCCTTCGGCAGTGATTTGCTGCTGGGGCATGACGGCCTTGTAGGTTCCGCCTCCTCGAGGCGCATCATAAAATTACGTGGTGCTGAGCGGGAAGGTATCATGTTCATTCAAGTGGGCGTTCATCCTGGTGAGCAGTTCAATGGGATCAACCGGTTCGGGCGGCGTCGGCCGGCGAATCCCGGGCCGCTCTCCCATGGAAGATGGTACCTTTTCATCGTGATGGACGCCTCATTGCCCAATTTCCTCAAAACCCCACCTCTATCCTCCCCCGCATGGGGGGACCAGCCAGATCCAGTGCACTAAACTGTGAATTTCGAGGATACACGCGGATTTTGTGTTCGAGATTCTCATTTCATCGGCGAGTATCCTAAAGATCCGCGGTCAAAAACCTTTGATAAAGCATCAGCAAATATGGAATCCTTGAAAGCCTGAGGAGGGCGTATACGATGAGGTTCCAACTGCTCGGGCAAAGCAGGTTTTCGCGCCTCCGGTGGACTTATCTGCCGGCGTTTCTAGGTCTCTTCTGCGCCGATTTGGCGAGTGCGCAGGATGTGAAAACCAATTCCCAGACCAACCATTGGCGTCGATTGTGGAGCAGCGAACCGCTGTACATCGATGACGAGTACGAGATGTTTATCGGCGACTTGCCGGAGAAGTTGCCTCCCTGGTCCGCGTATACCAATAAGTACGATCACATGGATTGGGCACACGACTGGATCTTTTTGATTATGCAGAAATCCGTTGCCTGGGCGGACACCTATTTCGTGAAGGAAGGGGAGGAAAGGCAGCCAATTCCGGTATCCCTATTCGATATTGCGATGGAGATGCGATACAAGAACGAAGTGGGGGGGCCGGAATGGACCGTCGAACCCGACTTCAACATCAGCATCAACTTACCCAACCTCGAGTAAATTCCAGATCTACGTGACCTCTGAACCGGTCGATGAACTCCCGGGAATTGACGCCTCCGAGCGTACCGGCGACGCCCGGATCGGTTTCCGGAGAATTATCGGGCCCTTTGTTCCCAGCTTCGGCATCAAGATTAAAACACCACCGGAACTCTTCGTGGAATCAAAGTTCCAGTGGTCGAAAGTGTGGAAGGGGCTGCAGGCCCACCCACTCCAGAAATTTTACTGGGAAAGTGACGACGGGTTCGGATTGCTTTCCTCAATTACCATGGACAAATGGAATGGCCGGACTCTTTTTCGCTCCGCCTCGTCCGGGAAATGGGCCGAAGACACGATTGGCTATGAGCGGGAACAGACATTCGTCCTTTCGTACGCTTGGGAAATGATTCGACAAGTCAAATTCGAACGCCGGGCGAGCATAAGGGATCTGGCGATGGGCATTGGTCTTCGGGCGAGCATCTTTGGCCACAAGAGCGGGAGCGGCATCGTTGACCGCTATCGTCTCACCTTGCCGGGGAAAATTCCGCTGTGCCGAAACTGGCTCTTTTTTGTGGTTGCTCCGGAACTCGAGTTCCGAAACGTGGACGACTGGAAAAATATTCCCGGGGTTAAGTTCGGTTTACAAGCCATCTTCTGGAGTCCGGAACTGGACGACGGGACTGCGTTCTGAATGCGGGGCGCGGCATGCGGAGTACGGAATTTGGGGTTAACGGATTTCTTAACCACGAAATAAGCGCCTGCCCCGCGAGAAGCGGGGAAACCGCGTCACCGCAACCGAACGGAACTCACCGTGGAGGAGGATTCTTGGAAACTATCGTGGCAGGAAAATTGCCGTAAGCAATAACGATCACGCAGGATAGTAGTACGAAGCAAATCGTGGGGTTGGGATTAGGCAGTTGAAGTATGCTGTTGATACGGGACTTGGTAGTTGACACGCGATATTCAATAATTTTCGAATACCGAACACCGTGTCCGGAGGCCGCGACGCGGATCAGTTCCCGGATTCCTCAGGAAACAATTCCGCCATCAACTGGCTCTTTCGCTTTGCAATGGCGCCCGCTGATCTTCCGCGACGGTATTTTCTCAACTTTCGCGAGGAGGTTCGGATCGGAGGCTGTTTCATGCCCTGCCGGAATTCTTCTTCCAATTCCGCCATCCGTATCTCTTGCCCCCCGCCTTCAGATTGCGCCGCCCTGAGCTGCGACGAGACATCGACTTCCGGATACTTCCGCCGAAAGTCCTGCCAGTACTTCAGTCGATCCGTCGCGGACTTCTTGGCGAAAGACTCGTCTGCCTCAGCGCGCTTCAGCTCCGCGGTTCCATCCGCGATACGACGCTCCCGTGCTTCTTCAGCGCGTCTTTTCTTTTCGGCAATTTTCTTCTCTTGGCCCAGACGCCGGTGCTTGAAAACCTCTTCGGTAATTAGATCTGAAGACGTCACGAAGCCGTCCTCAAGCTCAACAATGCCGAGTTTATATCGCAGAAGCTCCAACCCACCGCCATTCACGCTGCCTTCCGGTTCGCCCAGCATATCAATGACCGCTTCTCTGGAGGCCCCCTGTTCAAGTGCTCCGGATGCCGGAAGCAGAAACAACCCGAATGCGGTCAGCGGCAAGAGGCAAACTCGGATCAGTCGCGTCGTGATGCAGGATTTCATAGCGGTGTTCCTTGTCCTTAATATATAGGGTCCCAAAAATGGTGCGTCTCACAGTAACCATCCCCACCCATTCTGTCAAGGATTTCGCTTATCAACAATCCATGTTCCAGTTCAGTCCAATCCCGGGGCGCATCGGGAACCGGTTTCCGTTTCCACGGAGAAATTAGGAGCGATTTAGGATTTCACCCGGATCGAGCCGCCGCGCGAAATGAGGGAGTGGCGGATACGAGCCCCTCGCAGGAGGCTTCCGACTGAACCGTCCGGGTACCCCCGCTAATTTCCCGCCACCTCTTGCCACAATTCTTCTGCCACGAAGCGCAATGCGCTCTATCTCATGTGCACCTACCAGGACTCGAAACAGTTGACGGTGCTCAAGGAGGGCTTTCGGAAAGCGGGTAAAAAACTCAACATGGGGAAGTCCTGCGTGAGGTTCCGGAAATTTGATACTCGTCCGCTCGACGTCGTAGCCAAAGTGATCGCGGCGGTACCCCCGGAAGCGTTTATCCACACCTACGAAAGCGCGAGGAAGAAGACCGGCAAAGGTCACCATTGCGGGACAAGTTGAAACGTTGTTACACTTGGGACTCCTGATTTGATTAAGAATCTCCTACGATCAGGCGAACGCCCGCCGCAGAAACTTGATCTGATCCCCGCTCGATCGTTCGAACCAGGGAGCTTGATAGATATCGAAGTGCCCGCAATCGTACCGCACGATCTCCGCGGGTCCGGATACTTTCGCGGTAACGGCTTCCGCCGCAGCGATCGGCGCAACGTTGTCGCGTTCGCACATCTGAATCAATAACGGACACCGGACTTGCGGCGCTCGCTTGATCGGGCGATAAAAACCCAGCGTAAGACCGATTCGCGCGCAGACTTCGTTCCGGTAGTCCGGCGGCGACACATCCATGACTCCGGACCACGCGTCCGGACTGGTCATTGCAGCGATCGTACCCGGCGCTCCTACAATTGGAACATACCAGGGACTTCTCCCAGTCAGGCTTCGGAAGAGATCCCTCAGCCCATGAAGAAGAATCCGGACGAGGTATCCGGCGCCCGCGTACTTCGCAAGATTCACAAGGCCCTGCCGCCCGTCCATGAGTGGACATTGCGCGACAACGGCGGCGAGTCGCTCGTCTTCGGATGCCACCACAAGCACATGTCCTCCCGAAAACGACGTGCCGACAATCGCAATCCGATCCGGGTCCACGCCCTCCAATCCCCGCGCGAATGCGATAGCGGCTTTCCAGTCGGCCAACTGACGCCGAATGGAAAGGAGTTGGCGAGGCTCCCCGTCACTCGCGCCGAAATGCCGGTAATCGAACGCAACCGCATGAGAGCCCGCACGGCAATGGCCTTCGGCAAACTGAATCAATCCCCCGTCATAGGTGCCCCCGAAACCAGGAGCCAACACGACACAGGGCAGGCCGGCTTCCACGCTTTCCGGCGCCCAGTGCATCCCCCGGCAAAACTGGCCGCCGCTGGAAATTTCGATCGGACTTTTCTGCATTCTGTTTACATAACGCCTTCAGGAGGGAACCACGAAATACACGAATAGGCAATCAATCCATCCACCCAAGCACGTCCAGGCCGAGCCGCCTTGCGCTGTCGTGACAAGCGCGTCACTCAGAGAGCCGATTGTATTTCCCGATACAAGCACCCGAGCCTGTTTCGCAGTATAGATACCTCAGAGAGGTTGAACCTCGCCGAACGGCTCAAAAAGAACGGTTCGGTGGATATGGAGGTGGTGCTGGGCTCCGAAAAAACAAACCCGTCCCGGTCAGACTTGTTGCTTTCCCCGTTACAGAGGAACTCGCCAATCTACGCCGCATGAAAGCCAAAAAACAATCCAACGGGAAACATCCATCCAAAAAGGTGCCCTACTTGATGGGTTGGTCGATTTTTATCGCCACCTTCTCAAAAAATCGGATGACCCCCCAAACAGATCGCGACGCTATACGCCGTACGCTGGCGGATAGAAAATATCTTCAAACCCTGGAAGAGCAACTTTTGCTTCGACCACATTCACAACGTCTCCAACCCACAACTGCGGATGCTCCTGCTTGCCTGGCTCGCCATGGTCGTACTCTTGTACCACCACCTCTTTACCCCTCTTGCAGCAATCCTGGCTCACAGGGGGCGAGAACTAAGTCTCATGAAATTCATGAGGTACGCTCAAATGAATCTATCCGAGATCCTACGCTTCCCCTCAAAAGAAAACCGCATTCAATACCTCATCGTCCCGATGCTCAAATACTGCGCTACGAACAAGCGAAAACGAAAATCTATTGATTTTTGCCTCGCTCTAGTTCTATTCGAAATCAACCAAGCCCCTTAACTTGACGCGTATGCTCAGGGGAGCGGGGATTTAGAGAAGAACTCAGCGTACTCTGCGGTGAAAGTCCACGGAGCCCGGGCTTTTATTGATACAGCTCGCTCCCCTTCTCCACGAATTCCCGGCTCTTTTCCTTCATTCCGTCCGTGATCACCTCTTCCTCACTCTTCCTCAGCGAATCCGCAAGCTTCCGTACGTCTTCGGTGATCTTCATGGAGCAAAATTTCGGTCCGCACATGCTGCAAAAATGCGCGGCCTTCGAACCTTCCTTGGGCAACGTCTCATCGTGGAATGCCCGGGCGGTTTCCGGATCCAACGCTAGATTAAACTGGTCCTCCCATCGAAACTCGAACCGCGCTTTGCTGATTGCATTATCCCATTCTTGAGACTGCGGAAAGCCCTTGCCGAGGTCGGCCGCGTGGGCGGCAATCTTGTATGCAATCACGCCCGCTTTGACGTCCTCCCGCGTCGGAAGTCCCAGGTGCTCTTTCGGCGTCACGTAGCACAGCATGGCGCAGCCGTACCATCCGATCATAGCCGCCCCAATTGCGCTGGTGATGTGGTCGTAGCCCGGAGCGATGTCGGTCGTCAATGGCCCCAGCGTGTAAAATGGCGCTTCCTTGCACGCATCCAACTCCCAGTTCATGTTCGCATGAATGCTCTGCATGGGAACATGCCCCGGCCCTTCAATCATCACCTGGACATCGTGCTTCCACGCCAGCTCCGTAAGTTCGCCCAGCGTTTCAAGTTCTCCAAGCTGCGCCGCGTCATTCGCGTCGGCAATCGAACCTGGCCGCAGGCCGTCTCCAAGAGAGAAAGCCACGTCGTAGGCCTTCATGATTTCGCAGATCTCCTCGAAATGGGTATAGAGAAAATTCTCCCGGTGATGGGAGATGCACCACTTCGCAAGGATGGATCCTCCACGGCTTACGATCCCGGTCGCCCGCTGCGCGGTCATCGGGATGTAGCGAAGCAACACGCCGGCATGGATCGTAAAGTAGTCCACGCCCTGCTCCGCCTGTTCGATCAGCGTTTCGCGGTACAAATCCCACGTCAGATCCTCGGGCTTGTCCCCAACTTTCTTCAGGGCCTGGTAGATCGGCACTGTGCCGACCGGAACCGGACAATTCCGAATAATCCACTCCCTCGTGTCGTGAATGTTTTTCCCGGTCGACAAGTCCATCAGCGTGTCGGCGCCCCACAAAGTGGCCCATCGCATCTTCTCCACTTCTTCTTCAATTGTCGAAGTGACCGCGGAGTTTCCAATGTTGGCATTAATTTTCACCCGGAAATTCCGCCCGATGATCATCGGCTCGCTTTCGGGATGATTGATGTTGGACGGAATAATTGCTCGGCCGCGGGCAACTTCGTCCCGAACAAATTCCGGCGTAACGTGCCGAGGTATCGGCGCTCCCCACGGCTGACCCGGATGGTGATGGTTCATCCCATCGGTCGGTCCGGTTTGCGCCTTCCCTTGAAGGCCGGCGCCTCCGTTCGTTTGATACGCTCTCTCCATCGCCACTTCACGGCCAAGGTTTTCGCGTAGCGAAATAAACTCCATTTCCGGGGTAACGATCCCCTTCCGGGCGTAATGCATCTGGCTCACATTGCCACCCGAAACCGCGCGGCGACGGCAGCGCGCAAGACCTGGGAAGGGCTCCCTGGGCGGGGCGGCGCTTTTGCCGTCATCGCCGCGCAGATACCCTCGCTCTTCGTACGCTTCGGTATCGCCCCGGGCATCGATCCATCCGCGGCGCAACTCCGAAAGGCCATTGCGGACATCCACCTCAACATCCGGATCCGTCCACGGTCCGCTCGTGTCATACACGCAGAACGCCGGGTTCTCTACCAGTTCGCCGGTAGGTCTCCTGGACGCATTGAGCTCAATCGTTCGGAAGGGAACACGCACACCCTCCTGGGCTCCGGGTTTATAAACCTTCGTGGAACCAGGGAAATGCGTTCCGAAACTTTCACCTAACTCTTTTGTCGCCTCTGCCATCTTATCGTCTCCTTGCCGTGGTCAAATTCGGGAGCAGCATGACGAGGGAGGGGCGAATGGACGAACATCACTTCCCTACGTTGGCATTACCCATACAGGTTCAAAGGGTGTCCCGATTCCATGCGGAACTCTCAGCTCTTTTGCGAACTCCCCTAGTGAAACGGTTGTTCAAAATACCGCGCATGCCACTCTACGCAGCAGGAATACGAAGTCAACTGCCATTATGGGAAGAATGCCGAATACTCAATGTCGAATTTTCAAGTTTGGAGGTGGGGACTAGGAACTCGACTGATTCGGTATTCGACACTCAAGACGAAAAACTAAACACTCAGTCCCAAGTCCCAAGTCCCAAGTCCCAAGTCCCAAGTCCCAAGTCCCAAGTCCCAAGTCCCAAGTCCCAAGTCCCAAGTCCCAAGTCCCAAGTCCCAAGCCCCAAGCCCCAAGCCCCGAGTCCCGAGTCCCGAAATGGCCAACCCATTCCAAATCCCAAACGTCCGGCTGTTCATCTGGTTCCGGGTGTTGTTCGGGGCTCGATTCTACTACCCGATTTTTACGATTCTTTTTCTGGATCTCGGCATCAGCCTTGATCAGTTTGCTCTGCTGAATGTTTCCTGGGCAGCGTCTATTATTCTGCTGGAAGTTCCATCCGGAGCGCTGGCGGACATCGTGGGCCGGCGCAATCTCGTGGTAGCCGCAGCCGGTCTGATGATCTTTGAGATGGCGGTCCTCTGCTTTGCTCCGGTGGGGTCTTCTCCCCTGCTCTTCTCCCTCCTGCTACTCAATCGAATTGCCAGCGGCGCGGCGGAAGCAGCGGCGAGCGGGGCGGATGAAGCGCTGGCCTACGATTCGCTCGCGGAGGCTGGAGATGCTGCCGACTGGCCGCACGTCCTGGAACGACAGATGCATGCCACGTCGATCGCCTTCGTCGTTTCGTCGACAGTCGGGGCCGCGGTCTACGATCCGGTCCTGATGCAAAAGGTCTTCCATACTTTGGGCGGCACAGCTGAACTCACACAGGGACTCACACTACGTTTTCCGATTATCCTGTGCCTGGTGGCGGCCATCGGCGCGTTCTATGTGGCGCTGCGAATGAAAGATGTGGAAAGCCCGGGCGCCCAGGATCTGGCGATCTGCAAGAAAGACATCCTCTGCGCACTTCGGGGAGCGACCCGAATGACGATGGAGACCGGGCGATGGATTCTACAATCCCCCGTCGCACTCGTGATCATTCTGACCGGCGTAACATTTGACAGCATGATCCGTCTATTCCTGACCCTGAGCAGCCAGTATTACCGTGTGATCCATCTTCCGGAAGCGAGCTTCGGGGTGATCGGATCCGCGCTTTCCCTACTCGGGCTGATTATTCCCAGCTGGGCAAA
>Ga0310121_10004232_pt1 | contig 12755 bp, 10 predicted proteins | sample CB27_Tmax_986_MG_FD_203504 | JGI IMG/M metagenome (GOLD analysis project Ga0310121, IMG submission 203504) | Marine microbial communities from Western Arctic Ocean, Canada - CB27_Tmax_986 | ecosystem: Environmental > Aquatic > Marine > Oceanic | place: Canada: Western Arctic Ocean | collected... | reverse complement strand
CGTGCCGAGTACTTCGTCAAACACCTGCTCGGTGACGACGAATGGAACGCCAACCTCCTACAACTCCAGGTCGAACAACCAAAAACACGCTGAAGGAAGCGAATAGATAGACTACACCCGGATCGTAGATCAGGGACCAACGATCCGCACAAATAAAGGAGTTTGGTGTCGCGGACGGAGGCCGTGACACCGCTCAGGCGGTCAAGGGCATCCCCTCAACGGTAATCTCGTCGATGAAGATCCACGCTTCTCCTCCAGCGCCGGCATGCCAATCAGGGAGTTGAGAGTGATTCCGTGCTGTGACGCGGACATAGCGAGCAGCTACGCCTTTGATCGAAGAGGACAGGCGATGGGCAATAACGCCTGGATCAGGCTCTAATGAGGTCAGAACTGACTCCAGATCCATCCAACTCGATCCATTATCCGACACACTGAACTCTACCAAGCGTGGAAGCATGATCCATGCACGTTGCACCTGTAGACAGTCGAGACTAATCCGGGTCACCTCAACCGAAGCCTCCAGATCTAGAGTGGACTGGAAGTCTGTACCCTGGACAGCAACCCAGCGCCCGTCACGGAAATCAGCACTCCCAAGTAACCCGTCCACCAACACACCGGCGTCAACTGGATAACTGGGGTGGGAGGGCGTGCTGGTCACAACTACCGCTCTAGCCGCGAGGTGGTCCACGGAATCCGGCCGCCCGAGGTTCCTCCGCCCTGGAGGCCGAACTTCTGAGCCTATCCTCCCGGTCAATCGATCTCCCAAAATGGACCGTGCTACCTCCCCGATCTCGTCTAGCCTGTTCACTACATCGTGGTGGTGCTCGGTAACGTCGACGGTCTCTCCAATGTCAAGATCGAGGTCATACAACGCTTTGGGCACGGTAATGAATGCATAGGGCCCGGGATGGCCATCCGCCCCTGGCTCCACACCGACATAGGACCTGGTGCGATGCTCAAAGACCCTTTTCCATCGCCCCTCTTGGACAGCTCTCAATTCGCCCGTGTAGTAGAACCAAAACTGGGTGCGAGGCTCCGCATCCAATTGTAGTTCCAGAAGCGACATGATATTCACGCCATCGATTGGGGTCTCAGGAGAGATCGGGTGTAAATTCAGAATCGATGACAGATTGGGCTTACGAGCGAGTGGTTTCTTCTATCATGACTTCCCGTCTTCCGGTAGGGCCGCCAAAAGCAGCCTTGGAGTTGGATCTGGATTTTCCTTTTTCACGGGCGGAACAAGACGCGAGGAACGAAGCCGACGCAGATAACGGACTAGAGTTAATGGGGTGCGCTAATATCGAGCTGTGCTGCTCTAGGATCTTGCCCACCTTAGATTCCGACCCCAATCTGCTCACCCGTCTCCAACCCGGCCCTTGAGCACACAACTATCAACCCCTGCAATGCGTAAAACCATAACCCTCGGAATCCTAACTGCACTGGTCTTGGCAATAGCCAGTTTAGTGGTGAACCGAACGTCTGATCCACCACCCCTAACCACGCTCGTCGGGCCTTTTTTTGATGCGAATTATGATGTAACTGCAAAGTTTCTATCGTTTCAAAAGGAGAGCCGCTTTGTCCGCCTGGAGGACGGGACTGACCTGGCGGTAGACATTTTCGTTCCTGAAGATGCGGCAGATGACAGCGGATCACTCACAACGAGCTTCCCGACAATCCTAGAGTACACACCATATAACCGCGCTTTCGCTTTGCCGGGTATGGCTTTATGGGAGAAGATAGGCCTGCGTTGGCGTACGGGACTCAAGGAAGCAGTATTCGACCGATCTCTGTCGCAACCTGTGCGCACGATGATCGGGTTAGGGTACGCTTACGTCGTGGTCGACATGAGGGGAACCGGAGCTTCGTTTGGGAGCCAAACACCTCTCATGCCTAGACTCGGATCAGACGGAGCTGAGATCGTGAATTGGATCACCAGCCAACCATGGTCGGACGGGTCTGTGGGAATGAGGGGACAGTCCTATGTGGCCTGGAGCCAATACGCTACCGCGAGCCAAGCACCTGAAGGCCTTCAGTGCATCGCACCGGGGGTCATCATGTTCGACACCTATACCGAAGGAACGAGACCCGGTGGAATAACCACGACTCGATGGCTCTCGGAGTATAGTGATCACCTTCAGGCTTTTAATCTCAGTAAGAATGATCCTGACAATGGATTCTTCCCGGTAGCACCAGTCGTGGATGAAGACGGCGACGGAAGATGGCTCGATGAAATCCCACTCGCGTCGGCCGGCGATATCACACTCTTCACTGACGAGGATGAACTCATCTACGCAGACGGACGATCTCGGGAACAACATTACTTGGCTCGAGCCGTCAATGAACATAAGGACAATGTCTTAGGCCGGCGCTTGCTTGAACCCGACATGCGTTTCTCAGATGCAATCCAAGCGTTTGGAAATGATACCCTCTCCTTCAGTGATACCAGCCCAGGGGCAATGCTTGAGAGGGTAGCCGCATCCGGTGTCTCTATACTAAACCTGGGTGGATGGTTCGATGGTTTCCTGAAGGGCACGACAAAGCTCTTCAGCTCTATGGAACAAGGTTCGGGAATGCGGATGATGATCGGGCCCCGTTTCCATGTCCCCGAAGGTGTGACCCCACCCTACCAAGACTTACTCGGCTACGAGGGAGACCTTGCATCCGACGTTGTACTTGAAGAGATCCGCTTCTTCGACTGGTGCCTCAAAGGGATCGATACTGGGGTCTCAGAGGAGGATCCAGTACTACTCTATGTCATGAACCGCGGATGGCGTCATGAAAAAAGCTGGCCGCTAGAAAGACAAGAAATTCACTCACTGCACCTTGGGCCGTCTGGATCTCTCGCGCCTGACGTAGGGGATCCTGGATCCGATCCCTACAACGTGGATTTTGAGCACACTGCCGACTTCGGCTCCAACGCCACGAATCGCTGGATTCTGATGCGATCTCCAGACTCGCTCATGGTTCGAACAGAGTTAGATGAACAAACACTATTCTATGAAACAGAGCCGCTGGACACCGACCTGGAGGTCACAGGCCATCCAGTAGTAGATTTCTGGGTGAGTGCAAATCAACCTGATGCGGACGTATTTGTGTATCTGAGTGACGTGGCACCAGACGGGACAGTGAACTACATAACGGAAGGTCAGCTGAGAGCTGGATTCCACATAATACAGGATCCCAAACTACAAACCCAAGGCCTCCGACCTGTGCGTCCTAAACTTCCGTGGCATGGATTTCGGGCCGGAGATTATGACGCGAATGCGTTTGCGGATGACCAGATTGTTAACCTCCGCTTTGATCTTCAGCCTACAAGTTGGGTCTTCACTGAAGGGCACCGTATTCGAATCTCTATAGCTGGAGCAGACGCGGGCAACTTCGAGTTGCACCCGGATCTCTGCGCTAGCGGTGTCGCTGAGCAGTGCTCGGCCACAACGCTTACCTTACATCGAGGGACCGCTTATCAGTCTCGGATCGAATTACCCGTAATCCCACGTTCATGATGAGAACCTTCTGCAATTATGGGTCACCAATGGAAACTATAGTCCGGTTAAGATCCCACATGTTCCCACTCCTCTTGCTCAGTCTACAGCTGAGTGGATGCTCGACCTGGCAGCCTCGAACTGTGAGCCCACAAGAAGCGCTCGAGATGGAACAACCCTCACGTGTGCGCGTCACAGTGCAAGCTCGTGTAGTCGAGGAAACTAGTCCTAATCTGGATCGTGTAGCGCTCAGAGACAAAAATGAGCTGGTACTTAGCAATCCCACCGTGACAAACGGTATGATCGTCGGTACCACAGACATCGGTCCGGTAGCCAGAGTCGTACTTGGGGATGTTCGAACAATCGAAGTTCAGGAACTGGACGCTGTACGAACTGGTGCACTCGCGGGTGGCGTTGCACTGGTTTCCGCTCTCTTCGTCCTCCTTCTTACGACACTTTCTGGCGGCTGACCGGGCAATCGGGGCGGTCACTTGCAAGATGACGTGGTGACTAAATCACCGCTGGACGAGAACATCAGATCAACGTTATTCACTTAGGTGCGTTACCGTTTCAGGACTAGAAGCTCTACTCACATAACCATCCATGTTTAGGTTACGGCTACCCACATTTCCCGGATGACGGACTTCCAAGAACACTCTATGACTTCGGGCCTGAACCCCTCTCCTCTTCGCTGGCGTCTCGTCTCGTTGTTGATCGTGTTTGCTGCTGCTTTTCCTCTGAAGACGAATGCACAAGTAGATATTGAAGCACTTCACAGTGAGGATTCACCGATCGGGTATTCAGGCTCTATCGGTAGCAATCTGACTGTCCGGACAGGAAATGTGGATTTCATTCAAGTTGGGCTGAATGCTCGCTTATTCCACGTCAACGACTTGGTAACCACACTGGTGATTGGAAACGGAGGGCTTGGACTTCTGGGGAAAAGCCGGTTTGCATCGTCAGGGCTGTTGCACTACCGCAAGACCTACTTCTACAACAGGAAAATCTCACCTGAGTGGTTCGGCCAGTTGAACTATGACCGGTCTCAGCGGCTCGACTTCAGGATGGTCCTCGGCGGAGGAGTTCGGACCTCATTCGCAAGAGGCGAGTGGGGAGAATTCGGTATGGGCGCTTCACTCGTTCTCGAACACGAGGCCCTAAATCTCCCAGAGGATGCAGTTCACCCAGATAATACGAACACATTCAGATGGAGCACTTTTCTCACGCTCCGTGTGGTACCGACTGAAAATTTTGTGATTACGTCTACAAGCTACTTCCAACCGGCATATAACGATTTTAGTGATCTTCGAATGCTTGGAAAAATTCGTATAGCAACGCCCGTGACAGATGAGTTAGCGCTCACGGTATCGTTTAATATGCGTTACGACAGCGGACCGCCTGACGGTACCTCAGCTCTCGATACCACGCTGAGGACAGGTATCGCCTACGTTTATTAGACAGCCGTCTATTTGCCGCCTGCCCTTACTGGGAAATTCCATCCCAAAATCTCAGACTCGGTTCTACCAGCCATAACTTCGGCAATGCGTTCTACGATCGCAGGATGGTCAGCAGATACATCACTCGTTTCTCCGGAGTCACTGGACAAATCATAGAGTTCAATCGGTGCATCCACAGAAGAATGTCCACCGAGCCGTACGCCCTTCCAGTCACCCATACGAACAGCTTGTGCACCGTCCCATAAACCGTGGTACTCCCAGTAAAGCGCTTCGTGGTCCTGTTGTCTACCGGTGGTGCCTAACAACGTGGGGAGCAATGAAATGCCGTCGATATCATCAGGTGCGACACCACCTGTTACGTCAGCGAGTGTCGGGACGATATCCCAAAATGCCGACACGTGTTCACTGGATGAACCAGCCTCGATCATTCCAGGCCAACGCGCGATAAACGGCACTCTGATACCACCCTCGTAGACAGAACCCTTTAGGCCGCGAAGTCCCGCAGTGCTCTCGAAGAAAGAGGCATCAACACCTCCTGTGTAAGTGGTGCCGTTGTCACTTGAGAACATCACGAGAGTATTCTCAGTGAGACCCAGGTCATCTAACAGGGCCAAGAGCTCACCGATATGCGCATCCATCCGCGTGATCATTGCAGCGTACGCAGCCTTCGGCCTTTGGTGTGGCAGATATGACTGATCACCTATATACGGAGTCTCCTCCCATGCCCCGTCATATTCAGTCAACGCAGAATCCGGGACCTGGAGTGCGAGGTGCGGAATCGGGAATGGAAGATAGAGGAAGAACGGCTCATCCTGGTGCGTATTGACGAAGTCCAGAGCCTCTACTGCCATCAAATCTTGGGCGTAGTCTCGCCCAGTGAACCCCTCATAGGAGGCAGGGTCATCGGGGTTCCCCTCCAGCCTTTGATGTGGGGAAAAATACTCGTTACCAAGTGTGTCCCAGACCTGATTCCGCCACAGGTGCGTCGGGTAGTAGTTATGCGCTTGCTTTTGGTCCAGGTAGCCGTAGAAAAGATCAAAACCCTGCTCATTAGGGATGCCTGAAGACCCCGGCCCACCGAGACCCCACTTCCCAATCGCCGCCGTAACGTACCCGGCTTCCTGAAGCATACGGCCTAGTGTAAAAGAGCCAGCCGGAAGAGGCATCTGACCGAACTCCTCGCTATCCAGCCAGCCGCCAAGCTCAAAGTTGTCCTTGATAAGTCCATGACCTGTATGCTTACCACTCATCAAGGTCGCACGTGACGGCGCACATACAGGGCTGCCCGAATAGTGTTGCGTGAATCGCATCCCCTCCTGAGCCAGTTGATCAAGGTTGGGAGTCCTGATCAGCGTCTGCCCGTAAGATCCCAGTTCACCATAGCCAAGATCGTCCGCCAAGATATACACGATGTTCGGCGGCGACTCATCTAGTGAGACGCTCTCAGAGCACGCCATCAGAGCCATCGATAGAAGGGCAAGAAGCTTTGGAAGTCTAATGATTTTATCTGCTTTGTTAGTGATCAATGCGATACGCCATGTTTCTGGACCTAAGGTCTTGCGAGATAATTCATAAGGTACGGCATACACACGTGATATACACAGGGATACCGCTCGACTGGCGTGTTCAAGAACTAGTGTCACATGTTAGTTGCCGTGCAAGACCAGAAAAGGAGAGAGGCCTTGAGTTTCAGGCTACACATATCGGCAGCTGTTATTGTGCTACTCGCATGCTCAGACACGACGGACGCGATGACGGGTGGAACTGAGCAAACGTCCGATAATGACTTAGTGCAGGTGCCGCATGGTTTTGAGGCGTCGATTTTCGCCGAAGGGCTATTAGGCGTACGGATGCTCAAGTTGGGTCCTGATGACCGCCTGTATGCCGCACGTTCTTCAGCCGGAGAGATCGTACGTTTTGATTTGAACGCAGATGGAACAGCTAACGGGAATCCGAATGTCGTCGTATCGGGACTTAGTCAGCCGTACGGGCTGGCGTTCCACGAAGAAAACCTCTACATCGGCGAAACCCACCAGATTATTCGCTTGACCGGACCCGGACTTACTGAAGAAACCCTGATCATCCCGAACCTCCCGACCGGAGGTCACTGGACTCGGGAGATTGAGTTCGGTCCCGACGATCGGCTCTACGTCTCAATCGGTTCGAGCTGCAACATCTGCGAGGAAGCTGACGCCCGGCGCGCCGCCGTGGTCAGCTATGAGGCAGACGGATCTCTTGAAGAGACCGTCGGTGAAGGGCTGAGGAACTCCGCCGGACTGGCGTTCCACCCCGAAACTGGCGAGCTCTGGGCGAGTCAGAACGAACGCGACAACCTCGGGGATGATCTTCCACCAGAGGAACTCAACATCTTGGTGCCTGGTGGCTCTATCGAACACTACGGATGGCCGTACTGCTACGAGGATGGGTTACCGAACCCTGAATATCCCGACGCCCAAAGGTGCGTGGGGAAAGTAGGGCCTGCACTGGAGATGCAAGCGCACTCCGCACCCCTCGGGATGGTCTTTTATGACCACGAGCAGTTCCCGGTCGAATACCGTGGTGATCTGTTCATGGCCTTCCATGGCTCCTGGAATCGCTCAGAACGGACTGGATATAAGGTCGTGAGAGTCGAGGTTGAGGATGGCCAACCTACTTCGTACGACGACTTTGCCACTGGCTGGCTTACCGAGTCCGGGGCCGTCGCAGGTCGACCGGTAGCGGTCGAGGTTGGACCTGAAGGAAGTCTCTATGTATCAGATGACGGTGCAGGTCGTATCTGGAGAATCGTATGGGTCGGGTAGTAGATCACAGTTTTAACACTGGTATGCTCTTGGAGAGGAATGGGATAGCGATGTTCAGCGAAAGCACTCGACGTGAGTTTTTGGTTCAACTAGGCGGGCTCGGTGTAATGCTCGCTCAACCGCAGCTCGCCTTCGGACAACAGCCATTGCCCACGAGAATGATCCCCGGGACTGATGAGTCCTTGCCAGTCATCGGCTTGGGGTCGTCTAAACCGGTTCTCGAGATCCCAACCGAGGGCACGGAGCCCGTAGCCGCCGTGATACGCATGCTACTTGAGCACGGCGGTCGCCTTGTGGACACTTCGCCCAGAACCTCAGACATCGATGTCGAGTTTGGGCGTGTGCTCACTTCGCCCGATATACGAGACAACATCTTCCTCGCGACAAAGATCAATACACCCAGTCAGGAAACCGGTATTCAACAGCTAGAGCAGACCGAAAGACTGTTCGGTCGCCGCACCATAGATCTAGTCCAAGTCGAGAGTCTCAGAGGGCTCCAATCTCACTGGCCGAGGCTTCGAGAGATGAAGGACTCAGGGGCAGCACGTTATATCGGAGTCACGGTCTCATCCTATAGAAACTTCGACCGGCTTGAAGCGTTCATGAGAACGGGATCTCCGGACTTCGTGCACGTCAACTATTCGGTGATTGAAACACGTGCTGAGGAACGGATTCTTCCGCTCGCTCAGGACCTTGGCATGGGCGTGATCATCAATAGACCGTTTATGAACGGCACGTATTTCGGACAGGTCAGCGACAGCGAACTACCGCCGTGGACCGCGGACTTCGACTGTGTGAGTTGGGCGCAATTCTCGCTTAAATACATTCTCGCGCACCCCGCGGTCACGTGCGTGCTGACTGAGACGACGAACCCGGAACACATGGAAGAGAATATCCGGGCCGGCTTCGGACGTGTGCCTGACCAAACCGAGAAGCAGCGGATGAGGGAAGTGTTTAGCCGCTGAGTCCGAAGGTCCAAAGATTGTGGGACTAAAGCACGAGGATACTAGCTCCTAACACATGGTGGGTGCGTCAGATTCTCGCCGTCCTCAAACCATTCACCACACTCTACCCCATCCTCGAAGGTACCCTTCGTCCACAACCGACCGTCTTCGAAATAACTCTCATAAGGTCCATCTAATCTGGTTCTCGGTCTTTGTTCTTCTAGCTCTACTTGCGTCCAGATTTTGAATACACCCTTCCTGTAGAGCTGACCGTTGTCATAGAACGTCTCGAACGGCCCCTCGAATCTTCCGTCCCTGAACATCCCTCGCTCATAGACATCGCCATTCTCGTAATACGATTCGTATGGACCCGTGAACGGTTCACCAGTCAGGGGGTCGACCCAAGTTCGTCCCTCTATATCGAGGGTATTCATATCCCTTGGTTCCGGCACCGTTGGCCTGCACCCCAGAACTAATAGGAGTACTACCGGGAGAACGATCCTCATCTAGATCTTCTCCGAGCGTCCTGAAATCCTGTCAATCGCATGCGCTGCCTCTGCCACGATCTCAGCATTGTCCCTTGCGGGTACTACCATCTGCTAACTCGAACGTGTCTTCGAGACCCGCTCGCGTGGCGTAGTCGCATCTTGTGGCCTCCTCAATCAACGGCCACGCGGTTGCTCGAAATCCATGAAGTAGACGAGGCCGATCAACTCCGGCAGCATCGAGCACGACCTCCATCTCTGCGACGTTGCTCAGGGCGTCTTCGAGATCGCGGTTACGGGGCTCCATCATGAGTCGAAGATAATCATTGGCAAGTCCGCTCTCGACGCATGTTGCGGCAGCATCGGCATTGAATAAGCCCGCCTCAACCCCAACACCGTTCTCGACCAGCAACTGAGTGAGTGCGACCGCACCGAGTTCATTGAAATTTACCGATGCAAAATCAGGCAATACGGACCACATGCTCACGATCTCCTGACGCTGTTCAGCATCACCGACAATCCCAAAGTGGGTGCTTATACCGATTGGTGTGGACGGGATTGTGGAACGAATTGTGGTCAGGACACTGGCGATATCTTCTGATCGCAAACTTTCGTTCTCTTCGCTATCACGAACGTGTATGTGGATCGCACGGGCGCCAGCCTCTACCGCATTCTGAGCCGCATTGGCGAACTCACTAGCGGTTGTTGGCAACGCCGGGTGACTTCCAGGCTGGCGCGCGCCGTTCAGTGCAGCTTTAAGAAGAAAAGGTCTGATCTGCTCCTGTTGGGTCACGGCACACACCCCTAGAGCAACGACACCCGTTCCCGCCTCAGCGAGGAAAGCGCGTCGTGAGTAATCGGAGCTATGAATCGGGGCCATGACTTGATTCTGCTCCTCCTACCTCCCGAACCGCAACCTAGAGAGTTATCTCCCTAGATATAGATCAAAGTGCTGTATGTGCGCATGGTTCCGCCTATCAGGCACTATCCGTCCAGGATTTGAGGGTGATACCCGTGTAAGTGATTGCAGCGAAAACACTTCTATCGATAAAGGGTCTCGGAGCTCAACTGAGCCTTGTCCACACCCTGCACCCATCCTACCCTGCCTTCAGCCTCTTTCTGGCTCATAGAACATCGACGCGGAACTAAGCCATGATCAGAAAAACCATCATCGCCCTATCTCTTGCCTGCCTAACAGCGGGTATGACCAATGTCCTAGCCCAAGATATGCCAACTCTTGGCCCTGACGACTATGACCAGTGGGAGAGCTTAGGCAACGGCGTTCTTTCTCCATCCGGCAACTGGCTTGCCGTACTAGTCAACCGAGTAAGTGACGAGGGTGAACTACGTATCCATCGCACTGACACGGACTCTCTAGTAGTAGTCCCATTTGGTACGCGGCCAGCGTTCAGCAGTGATGGTGCATGGCTCGCCTATGCGATCGGGGTGTCCCCAGACGAGCGAGATGCCGCCCAGCAAGATGATGAGCCGGTGCACAACTCGATGGGCTTACTGAACCTGAGCACCGGAGATCAGGAGATAGTCGAACACATCGAATCGTTCTCCTTCTCTGATAATGGGGAATATCTTGCCATCCAACGCTACAAGCCCGAAGACAAGGAAAGTGACGGCGTCGATGTCGTAATTCGCACGATGGCTACCGGTTCCATAATGAGTTTTGGTAATGTCTCGGAGTTCGCTTGGCAGGATGAAGGACACCTGCTGGCGCTTACCACAGACGCAGATGGGCAGGTCGGTAATGGCGTGTCGGTCTTTAATCCAAGCAACGGACAACTCCGCTCTCTTGAAACCGATGCAGCAACGTACCGTAGCCTCTCGTGGCGCGAAGAATCTGCTGACCTCGCCGTCCTGAAAACATTTGAGGACGAAGCGTACGAGGACACGGCACACGTCGCGTTGGCATGGCGTGATCTCGATGAAGACGACCCAGGCAGCTTTGAACTAGATCCTCGCTCCCAAAGTGCTTTCCCGAACTCCATGCGCATGGTCGAATTTCGTGCACCGTCATGGTCGGAAGATGGCTCGACCCTATTTGTCGGCACCCAAGACCGTAGGCCAGCGACCGAGCCGGAAGAAGATGGCGAGGAGGAGGGTAAAGGTGGCGAAGAGAGTGACGAAGATCCTGCCGGCGTGGAAATCTGGCACTCGTTAGATCTCGATCCTGTGCCTCAACAGCGCGTCCGGGAGCAGCAACTCCGACGAGTAAATTTCCTTTCTGCATGGTCTTTAGATCAGAACAGTTTTATCCAGCTTGGTGATGATCTCACCGAGTTGACGTCTATGGTTGAGGGTGGAAGCTACGTTATTGGCCGCGACGAGAGTCCTTACGACGCAGATGCGATGTTCCGCCAGCAGTTTTTCGACCTGTACGCAATCAACGTCGAGACGGGTGATAAAACACTGGTTGAGGACCGGCTCACCATAGAGTTCGAAGCGACCCCGAATGGCCGCTACATGGTGTGGTTCGAAGGAGAGGACTACTACAGCTACAACCTACGCACCGGAGAGAAGCAAAATATCACTGAGAATATTGCAACACAGTTCGTGAATCTTGATCTGACACCAACCCGAGAGCAGATGCCTCCGTTCGGGATTGCGGGATCTCTCGAGGGCGAAGATACGATTCTGCTCAATGACCAGTGGGATGTCTGGGAAGTCAATTTGGATGGATCTGGCGGGCGCGCACTCACTTCTGGTTCAGATGAGTCGATCCGTTATCGCCTCGTAGATCTCGATCCGGAGGCAGATGAATACGACCCCAACGAACCGCTTTACTACTCAACCTACGGTGAGTGGACAAAGCAGGCCGGATATGCATGGGCACGTCCGGGTGACGATCCAGAGATGCTTATCTGGGAAGACAGATCAATAGGCCGTCTACAGAAGGCGGAAAACGCAGATGTCTATGTTCTTCGACAAGAACGCTTTGACGATTCTCCTGACTATTTCGTGGCCGGAGCAGACTTAGCTGCCCCTCGTCAGGTGACCACAACCAACGCATTCCAGAGCGACTTTTCATGGGGAGAATCAAAGCTCGTCGACTATGAGAACGAGTGGGGGCGCAGGCTTCAAGGTGCACTCTTTTACCCGGCTGACTACGAGCCGGGACAGAAGTACCCGATGATTGTTTATCACTATGAACTCTTGTCCCAGTCGCTTCATCAGTACCAGGTGCCTGATCCCACCAGCTACTACAACGGACAAATCTGGAGCCATGAGGGATACTTTGTGCTCCGTCCGGACATCGTGTATCGGGATCGACGTCCTGGGCAATCGAATGTGGAAACGCTCCGTCCTGCAGTCGCTGCGGCAGTTGCGACCGGTATGATAGACGAGGAGCGAATCGGACTGATCGGACATTCATGGGGCGGATACCAAACGACTTTCTTCATCACACAGGATGATCTATTCACGGCAGCAGTCGCTGGAGCACCTTTGACGAATCTCATGAGTATGTACCTCTCGTTCTATTGGAACAGCGGCGGCACGGATGCTCGGATATTCGAGATCAGTCAGGGCCGCATGCAGGTGCCGTGGTGGGAAGACTACGATTCCTACTTCAACA
>Ga0310121_10004231_pt1 | contig 12755 bp, 12 predicted proteins | sample CB27_Tmax_986_MG_FD_203504 | JGI IMG/M metagenome (GOLD analysis project Ga0310121, IMG submission 203504) | Marine microbial communities from Western Arctic Ocean, Canada - CB27_Tmax_986 | ecosystem: Environmental > Aquatic > Marine > Oceanic | place: Canada: Western Arctic Ocean | collected... | reverse complement strand
CCGCAGCCGCCATGCTGGGGGCGTGTACGCGGTATTTGCCGATGGCAGCGTGCAATTCATTAGCGACAATATCGATATCTTCACCTGGTGGACCCTGGGTTGGATGGCCGACGGCCAGGTTCTGGGCGAGTACTGACTGTGAATGATTTTGTTCGTAGCACAAGCCTGTCCGATCGCCCCATGACGCGGGAGAAATGGACGGGCAACGGGGCAGAATCTTGTAAAAAGGAGGGCTTTGGGCTGAGTGTTAAAGGGTGGTAGGGATTGAAATCACTATCAGTCAGTTGGTAGGGATTGAAATCACTATCAGTAAGGGAAAAACCTGGTAAATTTAAGTCGCTTCGGCTTGTCCCGTTCATGGCCATTTCAGGCTGTTTCGCCGATGTGACGCTCCCCCACCGCAGAGGAATCTCGTTCTATGAAACTTCTTGATCGATTCACTTTTGGCGTGGGCGATCGATTCGCCCATCAGGCGGAAGCTCAGCTTCGAGCCTTTCAAATCCTGGCCGATCAGGGCGTGGATGTGGTTCCGGTGTGGAACAAGTCAAACCGCGAGCACTCATTCATCGGCTCCGAGCCACAAAGTGTCTATGACGCAGCCAAGGCCGCCGTCGAGAGCTTGGGCTGGGATAAGCGGTGGCACATCGACGCGGACCACATCGGTCTCCCGACAGTCGACCGTTTTCTGCCCTGCTCCGATTTCTTCACGATTGATGTCGCCGACAGCATCGGCAAGCCGGCACTCGCGGACGACGTGTCTGCATTCGTGCAGCGACATCCTGAACTGCAGGGTGAGATCTCGATTGCGGGCGTGGATGTTCCGTTGACGATCTCCGCCGAACAGTTGGCAGCGACGGCAAGTCAGTATCTCCTGGCTTGCCGCGAGGCCGGTGAGATCTATCGGTACATTGCCGAACGGAAGGGCGGTGAACAGGAACTGGCCGCCGAAGTTTCAATGGACGAAACCGATGCCCCACAGACACCGCCCGAACTGCTGGTGATTCTCACATTACTTGCCGACGAGAAAATCCGCGTGCAAACGATCGCCCCTAAGTTCACCGGACGATTCAACAAGGGCGTTGACTACGTCGGCGACCTGCAGCAGTTCGAGAAAGAATTCAACGACGACTTGGCTGTAATTCAGCACAGCATTGCCAGTTATGGACTGCCCGAAAACCTCAAAGTCAGTGTCCATAGCGGGAGCGATAAGTTCTCGCTCTACCCGATCATTCGCCGATCGCTGCAAGAAACTGGCGCCGGACTCCACCTGAAGACGGCGGGAACGACTTGGCTAGAGGAGCTGATTGGTCTTTCTGAGGCTGGTGGCGATGGCTTGGCACTAGCCAAAGAGATTTATGCCTATGCGTTGGAGCATGTGGACGAATTCTGCGCTCCTTATGCCTCAGTTATCGACATTGACCGCGAGCAGCTGCCTGCGGCAGAGGAAGTCAATGATTGGTCTGGCCAACAACTTGCCAATGCCGTCCGCCACATTCCCGACCACGTAGAATTCAATGCCAGCGTTCGTCAATTGCTGCATGTCTCCTTTAAAGTGGCCGCCAAACACGGCGATCACTACCTCGACATGCTGAAGGCCCATGCCGAAGTTGTCGGCAGGAACGTCACCGAGAATATATATGTTCGCCATATGCAGCCATTATTTTTAGGTTAATCCCGTGCCGGCTCTGGTCGTAGAAAGCTGTTTATGAAAACTCGCGATTTGGGCAAAACAGGCCTCTCACTACCGATCATCAGCTTCGGCGCTTCGTCACTGGGGCAGGAGTTCCGCCAAGTGCGGATCGACGAGGCGCTCCAGAGTGTGCATGTGGCGTTGGATTTGGGCATGACTTTCATCGACACCTCGCCCTTCTATGGGCGCGGCATGAGCGAAGTGATGCTCGGCATTGCCCTGCGAAACGTGCCTCGCGACAGTTACCACCTGTGCACCAAACTGGGCCGCTATGACCTTGGGCACTTCGACTTTTCTCCCCAGCGAGTTTTAGAGAGTATCGATGTTTCCTTGCATCGACTCGGCGTCGACCATCTCGATATTGTGCTCTGCCACGACATCGAATTTACGAATATCCAACAAGTGATTGACGAGACGATTCCCGCACTGAAGCGGGTCCAGCAGCAGGGCAAAGTTCGTTTCATCGGATTCAGCGGCTATCCGCAAAAGATCTTCCGCACGGTGCTTGAGCAAATAGATGTGGATGTGGTGATGAGTTACAACCAATACACCCTGCAAAATAGTCGCTTTGCGGATGATACCATCCCGCTGCTGAAAGAAAAATCTGTGGGCGTGATGAACGCCGGACCATTCAGCGCGCGGCTGCTGACCAACGCTTCGCTTCCCGAATGGCTGAAGGAGCCCGAGGAGGTAAAGCAAGCTGCTCGGCGAGCGGCCCAGCACTGTTCCGAACAGGGCGTTGATATTGCCCAGCTGGCCGTCCAGTTCTCGCTAGCCAATGAAGACATCACAACAACGGTCGCCGGCAGCGCCAATCCGGACAATATTCGTAAGTGGGCGGAGTGGGCGGAAATGCCAATAGATGAACTGCTGCTGGCCGAAGTATTAGAAATATTTGCGCCCGTGAAAAACATCGGCCATATAGAAGGCCTCCCCGAAAATAACTGATGCCACGGCGGCTTGGCGCAGGTCCCGATAATCGCGTCCGAAAAACAAGGCGAAGACTCAATGAAGGCAGTGCAACTCGAGCGCGCAGAGGCATTCCGCTATATCGATGTTCCCGAACCATCGGTTCCGGGGCCGGGAGTGGCGGTGGTTCGCGTCCACAGTGTGGGAATTTGCGGAACGGACTACGGCGGCTACCTGGGCAAGATGCCGTTCTTCAGTTATCCGCGAATCCCTGGCCACGAGCTTGGTGTCGAAGTCGTGGCGGTTGGTGAGAATGTGGAGAACGTTCAGCCCGGCGACCGTTGCTCGGTGGAACCCTATATCAACTGCCAGCAGTGCTACTCTTGCGAACGCGGGCACACCAACTGCTGCGAGCACCATCAGACACTTGGCGTGCATTGCGATGGAGGCCTGCAGCCTCTGTACGCATTGCCCGCCCGGAAACTGCATCTGGCGGCCAACCTCACCTATGCACAATCTGCGTTGGTCGAAACTCTGGCCATCGGTTGTCACGCGATCGACCGCGGAGCACCGCAACCCGGCGACAACATTCTGGTGATTGGCGCCGGACCAATTGGATTGAGCGTCATTGAGTTTGCTAAGCTTTCGGGAGCCCGCACGATCGTCGCCGACATGAACGCACAGCGACTGGCATTCGTGCGTGATCGCATGGGGGTCACCGACACGATCGAAGTCAAGGGCGATGGATCGACGATGACTCGGCTGACGAAGCTGACTGACAATAAGCTGTGTGATGTCGTGGTCGACGCCACGGGAAGTCATCGTTCGATGTCCAGCGCTTTGGAGTTCTGCGCGTTTCAGGGGCGCCTCGTCTATGTCGGCATCTCACAAGACGAAGTGCAATTCCCTCATGCAACCGTGATGCACCGACGTGAATTGACGCTGTTGGCAAGCCGCAACGCGCTGTCCAAAGACTTTGCCAGAATTATCACGTTAATCGAAAATGGTCGAATCGATACCAAGCCGTGGATTACTCACCGAGCGTCCTTCGACGAGATGATTGGCGAGTTCCCCAATTGGCTGAAGCCTGAATCAGGGGTGATCAAGGCCGTTGTTGATTTGGACTAAGAAGACTAGAGTCGCAAGCTGTATATCGGCTCGTGTTGTGAGTCGCACTTAAGATAATTAGCTACGAGACCGCCAAATGAAATCATGTGTAACAATTAGCTTAGTAGATGAGGCCCGAGGAGGCCCCTTTGTGCTTTGGGACGACCTCGACGCAGGTTGCGCCCGAGCGGCGGAGCTTGGTTATGACGCCGTGGAGATCTTTGCGCCGGCGGCCGATGCGGTCGACCAACAGCACCTGCGAGAACTGCTGGACCGCCACCAACTTGCATTGGCTGCCGTGGGCACGGGTGCCGGCTGGGTCAAGCATCGACTGCAGTTGGCCGACGCGGATGGTGCCAAGCGACTGGCCGCCAGTCAGTTTGTCCGTTCAATCATTGACTTTGGCGGCGCCTTCGGAGCGTCCGCCATTATTGGCTCAATGCAGGGCCGCAGTGGCGACGGCGTCGACAAGGCAACAGCTCGAGGCTACCTCGCGGATGCCCTCGATGAACTTGGTGAATACGCCTCGCAATACAACACGCCGTTGATTTTCGAGCCGCTCAATCGGTACGAAACCAATCAAGTCAATACAGTGGCCGACGGCGTGGCGCTGCTCGAGGGACTATCGACGACAAACGTCGCCCTGCTTTGCGATTTATTTCACATGAACATTGAAGAAGACGATGTGGCGGAGGCCGTGCGTTTTGGCGGTAAACACGTTGGACATGTCCACTTTGTCGACTCAAATCGACGCCCCGTTGGCCACGGACACCTCGACATGCGCACTGCAGTCGCCGCGCTAAGAGAGATTGGCTATCAGGGTTATCTTTCGGCTGAAGCCTTTCCCTATCCCACGCCGGACGCGGCTGCCGAACAAACCATTCGCGCCTTTCACTTCTGGCTCTCAGCCACCGCCTAGAGACCGAGTCACTGCTCGCCACACAAATCCCATGCTCAAACACCAGCTCACTCATCCCCAGATCAATGCGATCCTCGGCCAAGCCGGACACCACAGCGCAATCCTCATTGCCGATGGTAACTATCCCGCGTCCAGCAAGAAGGGTCCTAACGCGAAGATAGTCAGCTTGAACCTGATGCCTGGCGTCGTGACTTGTAATCAAGTGCTACAAGCTGTGCTCTCAGCCATGCCGATCGAGAAGATCAGTTCAATGATGTATGAGAAAGACGGCCCCTATGCGTTGACTGAAGACCCGCCAGTCTGGCAGGCGTATCGTGACACAATCAAAGAGGCGCAACTCGAATTGACGCTGGAGCCAATCGAAAAGTGGGAATTCTACAAGGCTGTCGCGACGGACGATCATATTTTGACCATCCAAACCGCTGACCAGCAGCGATATGCTAACATCCTGCTCAACATCGGCGTGCGAATGGACGAGCCGACATGAGCGGCCGCATCGATGCCCACCAGCACTTTTGGCAGTTGTCACAGCCCTTCGACTACGGTTGGATGGATGAGCAAAAGCTGCATCCTATTCGCCGCGATTTCCTTCCGCAGGATCTCCGTCCACAGCTGAGTCAAGCTGGCATCGACCGTAGCGTTTTCATACAAACACAACACAACGTCGCGGAAAACCGTTGGGCCCTGTCATTGGCTGAGGAAAACGACTGGATTGCGGGCGTGGTTGGGTGGGTGGATCTTGCCAGCCCAGAATGCGAGCAGCAGCTGTTGGAGTTCAAGGAGCATCCGAAATTCGTCGGGATACGGCACATCATACAGGACGAGCCGGACGATGATTTCATACTTCGGGACGACGTGGCTCGTGGGCTGGCGGTATTGGAGCGACACCAGATGCCATTCGACTTGCTGTTCTATGTGAAGCACCTGAAGCACGCGGCTCCCGTCGCGCGCCGACTGCCTGGCCTGCCGATGGTGATTGATCATCTGGCCAAGCCACGCATCGGGCAACAAGTGACCGACGACTGGCTACCTCATCTTCGCGAAGCGGCAAGCCACCCCAATGTCTATTGCAAGCTGTCGGGAATGGTCACAGAAGCCGACTGGCAGCATTGGCAACCAAACGACTTGCGGCCATATGTCGAGCCAGCCTTGGAGCTGTTTGGCCCTGAACGTTGCATGTACGGCTCCGATTGGCCCGTCTGTGAATTGGCTGCGACATACGGTCAGGTCCACGCGGCATTGGCGGAATTGCTAGGCGATCTTTCGACTCACGAAACCGATCGAATTTTTGGCGGTACAGCAGCTGAATTCTACAAATTTTGAACACTCAAAACGGTGAACGAAAGGCTGAAATGAGCAACGACTTGTTTGATCTGACCGGTGTCACCGCTGCGGTGATTGGCGGAACCGGAGTACTAGGGGGGTGCGATGGCTGTGGCTCTCGGCGCTGCCGGCGCCAAAGTCGCCGTGCTCGGTCGCAATGAGCAACGTGGCGGCGAACGCGCCAGGATCATCGAGGAATCTGGTGGGACGGCTGTTTTTCAAGCTGTTGATTCGCTCGACCTCGATTCGCTCCGACAAGCCCGTGACATCGTCAACGAGAAACTGGGCCCGACCACGGTATTGGTCAACGCGGCCGGAGGCAATCACCCCGATGCCACTCTGCCTCCCGGCAGCGATTTTTGCCAGCTTCCTCTGGAAGCCTGGCAAACCGTCTTTGACCTCAATTTAGCTGGCAGCGTCCTGCTACCGTCGCAGGTGTTTGGTGAAACCATGCTGGCCGAGCAGCAGGGCAGCATCATCAACATCGCCTCAATGGCTGGAATGCTACCGCTGTCCCGGGTGGTCGCCTATTCGGCAGCCAAGTCGGCGGTTTATCAGTCGGCACTGGAAGCTGGTAAACACGTCCTGTTGGAAAAACCGATGGCCATCACGCTGGAGGACTGTGATGCCATCGTCCAGACGGCTGAATCTCAGGGTTGTTTGCTGGCAGTCGACCATGAACTCCGTCTTTCGTCGATGTGGAAAAAAGTCAAAGACCTGATCGACGACGGGTTTATCGGTACACCTCAATATTGTCTGGTGGAGTTGTCACGTCGGCCTTACCGTCCGGGTGCCGACGGTTGGCGATTTGATATCGAGCGGGTCGGCAATTGGATTCTTGAGGAACCGATTCACTTTTTTGACCTGGCGCGTTGGTATTTGGAGAAGGCAGGAACTCCGCAGATCATCTATGCTCAGGCCAATTCGCGGCAGGAAGGCCATCCTGAATTGCACGACAACTTCAGCGCGCTGATGACTTTGGATTCGGGTGCCTATGCGGTCATCACTCAAACCCTGAGCGCTTTTGAACATCATCAGACGGCCAAGGTAACGGGTACCCGGGGAGCATTATGGGCAAGTTGGAGTGGTGCTAAAGACCGTACGCTTCACCCGGAATTCAAACTACGGGCATTCAATCAGGAACAGGACGAGGTTTTGGACTTAACCCCTGATCGAATTACCGGTGAGGTTTTTGAATTACAGGATCAAATTGCCACGATGGTTGCCGCGGTTCAGCATGGGATGCCATTACATGCCACTGGAGATGATGGGCGCTGGTCGGTTGCCATGTGTATCGCGGCTCAGCAATCGGTGGATTCAGGTCAAACGGCGACCATCGTACATTAACCAAACCATCTGACCCCGGCAGCTGCTTAAACAGAACGGTCAACTGCTGGCAAAACATAAGGTTGTCGGTATTCTTTTGACAACAGGGCATTGGCAGCATCGTTGCCTACGAACGTTTCTGATTTGGGATCAAACTCAACTTGTCCGGTTGTCCTATATGCGATTTCACCCAGATGAACCAGCGCACAGCTATAATGGGCCGTCTGGGCATTGGCTCGCGTCCCGGATCCGTTTCGAATCGCATTCAGGAATTCCTGCATATGTTCTGCATAGCCGCGTGACCCGCGGATCTCCTGACCTTCTGTCGGCCCGGGTTTATTCTTGGGGCCCAAAAAGACACTAAATGCCCCTCGCCGCGAGAAAATCATGTAACCTTCGGTACCATAAAACACATTTCCATTATCAAATCCATGCAATCCATAGGCAGTAAACGGATAGTTCTCGTAAATCAACAATCGTCCATCTTCATATTCATACGTCACATTCATATTGTCCGGATAGTCACTGGCATGTCCATGCAATAGCATCCGGCTTCCCCGGGCGGTGATCTGTTTTGGTAGTGACTGCACGCCCAGTCCCCAGGCGGCCATATCCAGATCGTGAATACCATCATCGCCAATTTCACCGTTTCCATAATCCTGATACATCCTCCATGTTCCGTGGAATCGATGGCGGTTAAATTCATGCCGCGCAGCGGGTCCAAGCCAGCGGTCATAATCCACCCCGCTGGGGACGCTCGAATCGGGAAGTGGCTTCACCACGGAACGCATTTCAGCCGTCCAGGCTTTGGCAATTTTAATTTCCCCGAGGATGCCCTGTTCCAGTAGTTTTTCAGCTTTTCGGGTGACAGGACTATTTCGCATCTGGCTCCCCTGCTGAACAACGCACTGATATTTTTTTGAGGCTGCGATGACCGCGTGGCCTTCGTTGTAAACATGAGAAATTGGCTTTTCAATATAGACATGTTTGCCTTGCTGCATCGCGGCGATTGCGATCGGCGCATGCCAGTGATGAGGAGTGGCAATCACGACGCCATCGACATGCTTATCCCGAATAACATCTTCGTAGCGGCGAGTACGTTTGGGAGCGACCGTTTGAAATTCCGACCGAACAAAACCAGCCATACGTTCCGTTTGCGCATCATCCACATCACACAACCAGGCGATTTCCACGGAATCATCGCGTTCCACAAGTCCTTTCACATGCAGCCTCATGATGCCGCCGCATCCAATAATTCCTATGACCAGTTTCTCATCCTCGACGGCTGCCTGGGTATGCACGGCGCCTAACGCAGCGACCGCGGCGGTTACCTCCGACGTCTGTTTCAGAAAATCGCGGCGGGTTGTTGAATTCGTCATGACCTTGCTCCTTCATGAACTCGCAAAACCAAATCACTGCGGGAATTTCATTCTCCGGCAGCGATCGTTAAAACCTGTCAGTGAGAACGATTTACACACATCGCCCAAATCGCCCCATCACCAACGTCATAGGTGTGTAAACTCTGCAATGCTCCGGATTTTTGATCGATTCGGTAAGCCTGCAGGGTTCCTGATTTTTGTCCTGCGGCATAGAGAAAGTGGCCGCTGGCATCAATCGTCATGGAACGTGGAAACCAAACGGTAGGATAGGTTCCAACCCGCTTTAGCACGCCGCGACTACTAATCGAAAATGCGGCGATACTATCCGCATGAGGATCACGATCTTCCAGATCCCGATTCGAAACATAAACGAAATTACCGTTGGGCGAGATGCGAATATCCGCCGCAGCCGCTCCCCCCTGATACCCGTCCGGTAATGCCGAAAGGGTTTGCTGTAGTGTTAACGTTCCCTTTTGCGAATCAAAGCCATAGGCACTGATTCCGCCACCACGCTCATTGGACGTATAGGCACGTTGTAACGTTGGATCAAAAGTAATATGCCGTGGCTGGTGATACTGATGATCTTCATCCGGCCCTGAAACAAAGGGGGGATCGTTGGGAATCAGTTTTCCCGTATCGGCATTCAGTCGATACTGATACACTTTATTCGGTGCCGTGTGGGGTACAAAGACAAATTTTCCGGAGGGGTCCATTTCCACACAATGCGATGTTTTTTCCGTTTTGTGATAATCCAGATGCTCCGACGTTACGATCCCGTCACGAATCCGGTACACATTGATCTCGCCCGTCGCATAATGTGCCATCATTAAATACTGGCCACTGTCATCTGAGCGGATATAGGGCGGTCGGGTCGCAATGCGTGCGTTTCCAGCCAACACCAACGAACCATCCGTTTCCCGTTTAAGCGTGGCCACGAACGCAGTCGCTTCCTTCGTTTCCGGATCGCGATCCGCCATGGCTGCATAAACAAATTTACCACACGGCGACAGATCCATCGCTCCCGGGGCCGAGGGCAATTCCAGGACGGCCAGAGAAGTTAATTCCCCGAAGTCGGCATTCACTTTGAACGTCGTCACGGTTTTATCCGCAATCGACGCCAGGTACAAAACCTGATCCTCGGCAGTAGTATTTGTTGCGGGAATGAGCATGGTAATTGCCAATACGATTAATCCGAGGTTCTTCATGATCAGGTCTCTGAGGTTAAGCTAATTTATTTTAGTACTTGATGATAATCAAACAGTTTCCCATCCAGTGTAAACGACTTCATCTCCAAAAGCCCGCCATTGATATACACCATTACATAATGGTGACCGTACCGAACATTATTTTGGACGAAGGGCCGCACAGGGCCAGGGGTCCTCCACCGGTGATCATATAAAAGGGTCCATCTCTTTCGACGGCCTTACCCTTACGAATACGCCAGGTTCGTTCATAGGAATGGATATGCCCATTCCAGACAATATCCACATCGAATTCCTCATACAGCGGGACCAACACACGTGCTCGCAAATCACCGCGGGAACTTTTATTGGTTTTCCAGAGATCACCGTAGTCATTTCCATCGGATGAATAGGGCGGATGGTGGTGACAGACAAATTTCCATTTGGCTGTCGACATTTCCAGTTGTTGTTTCAACCAGTTATATTGTTCCGAACCGACACTGACTTTTTGATTGGTGTCGACCATGAAAAACTGCGTATTTCCATAGTGGAAGGTGTAATAGAACTCCGGCTCCGGCAAGGAGACGTAGTTGTAGTAATGATCCGCATTTTGTTCATGGTTGCCCAAAACCGGAAAGAAGGCAACGCGATCAATCAGTGGCCGCATCCCCGGAAAGAAATGATCCAGCCAATGATCTTTATTCCTCCCCGTCGAGACTAAATCTCCGGAATGGACGGCAAAATTAGGGCGTTGAGCCCAGGCCATTTCTGCCAGGACCGCGGACACCGCTGGATTCCCCTGTGTGTCACTAATCACAGCAAAGGCAAACGGGGTATCTGGATGCACGGCAGTCTGGAAGCCCAGCACGGGACTGAAGTACTTCTCGTCGGCGTCGGTCGTCGATTCGACTTTATGAAAATACTGTGTTTCCGGTTTTAAATCAGGAATCCTCACTTCATGAATCTTGGCATCGCCGGCGGTCACCGATTGTTTACATTCACTGGTTTCACCATAGTGGACTACGGAGGTAGACGATTCATTGGTTTGCCACATGACGGTAATCGACGTTTTCGTTACCCACTGCAGATAAGGAGATACCATCACTTCCAGCGGTTGCCGGGTAACCACGGCGGCTTGTTCTGCCAATTGACGATGATGCGAAAACTCCTGAGCGACCCATTCCGCTTTGGCGGCCAGATCATAAACTTTTATTTCCCGGATACGTCCGTGGTGAGGATGCGTTTCATCATCGTCCTTGTAGGCGCCAATGACGTAGGATGCCGTATCAGGGTAAAGAATATCGCCATGTTGTTGATCGCCGCTGGAGTCACGTTTACCGTTGATAAAGATCTCCGTGGTTTTCCCATCGTAAACGACCGCAACGTGATATAGCTTCCCAATTTCATACTCGGTGTTACTCTTGAAATAGGTCATGACGCCGTCCCCATCATCCGCTCCGACGGTCGACAATCCAAACGTAAATCCCTTTTCATCGTATCCCAGAATCCAACCTTTTTCGTACCCGCCATTGTCCTGCAGGCAGCCGATAATCCCACCCCATGGTTTGGGAGATTCAACCGAGATCCAGGCCGACACCGTAAGTGCCTTGGTGGGCAGGAACTTTTTAACTTTGTTAAAATCCGGAGCGATCAGGCATTGCGAATTCCGTCCGACAAACAAAACCGCTTCACCGGTTGCATCCATGACAAATGACGGTGTTGATGCAAACTGCCCATCTGGGCCTAGCCGGGCCGTCAGGACACGCTGTTGGATATATTGTTGCTGTAAATACCAATGGCTCAGGGGGTCAGGACCTTCATGTCCCTGCGCAGAAATTCCGACCAGCATACCACTGATCCCAAACAACAGAACGCTTAACCATCGCCGATGGAACATCTGCTGGTTCCCTTAATTTTGAATGTGTTACAATAACTTTGCATCCCACACTGGGAGTTGACTGTCTATGATGACTGACCTGCCCTCCAACTTCAATCACTCCCAACCCTGGATCTGATGATTTCCAACTCCAACCGCAATCTTTCATTGCCCTTATTCCTAACCCTGGTCATCGGGTATTTCTATGCTGTTCCGTGTTGCGGACAGGGTTTGTTTGACTTTGAACGTAAGCCCATAGACTACCATAACCAGCCTGCTGACAATCTGATCACCGCCCTCCAGGCTCAACTCGACCGCAATACAGTCCATTTGGATTTCAGCCGGGCTCAGGGGTACCTGCCCTCATTGTTAGAGCAGTTGCAGATTTCTTCCACAACGTAGGCATTGGTTTATTCAAAATCAAGTTTGCAGTTGCGGAGGATCACGCCGACTCAACCCCGCGCTTTGTACTTTAACGATCAGATCTATCTAGGCTGGGTACCGGGAGGTGATTTCATCGAGATCATTGCAGCAGACGCCGAGCTTGGATCCGTCTTCTACACTCTAAAACAACAATCTTCAGCAAGACCTCAATTCGTAAGAGACAAGGGTTAATGTCTTCAATGCCACGCAGCACGCCGGACGAAAAATGTCCCAGGCCCTGTCGTGCGAAGTTTGTTTACCGCTGCCAGCGGTCAACCCGTTTTTAATTTTGGCACCTACGTATCCGACCATACCAGTCCCTTTTCTCAGCGTTGGGGAGGCTATTATGTAACCGGTACCCATGGTGCAATGCGCCATATGGAAAATATCCTGGTCGATGAATCTCAACCTCGAAATACTAACCTTCCCCCCGTGAAAAGTAACAGTGCATGTGAGAGAGTCCAGCCCGGGCTTTAGTCCGGAAAGGATTCTTTTAGATGGCACAGAAACGTCATGGAGTTGACCAGATTATCCCGATGTTGCGTCGAGCCGATGTCGAACTCGGTAAGGGAAAGAAGGTTCCGGAGGTCTGCAAACGGCTGGGGATCGCTCAGCAGACGTA
>Ga0310121_10004230_pt1 | contig 12758 bp, 11 predicted proteins | sample CB27_Tmax_986_MG_FD_203504 | JGI IMG/M metagenome (GOLD analysis project Ga0310121, IMG submission 203504) | Marine microbial communities from Western Arctic Ocean, Canada - CB27_Tmax_986 | ecosystem: Environmental > Aquatic > Marine > Oceanic | place: Canada: Western Arctic Ocean | collected... | reverse complement strand
GCGGCGAAGATGGCGGCAATCATCAGACCGACCAGGCCGATCGGCAGCTCGTTGGTGATGAACGTCGGGAAAACGTAGTTCACATCGGTGTACGAGTCGTCGTCAGTAACCTCCTTCACGAGCGAGACGGCCCGCTCTCGGATGGCGGTCAGATCGTCCTGTCGATCGACGAACGCCGCGTCGGCCGCTGCCACCTTCGCCGAGTCGCCCGTTCGCCTCGCCGCGACTATCGCGTCGGCCGCCGCCGTCCGCGCGACGACCACCGCCTGAAAGTCCCTGTCGAGCGCGGCGTATTCGCCGACCCGCGGGCTCTCCCGCACCTGCGCATCGTGGACCGAGTTGAACAGCATCGGCGGTGCGCTAAACAGGTAGAAGGCGAAAACGAGGACACCGGTCAGCAGGATCAGCGCCTGCAGGGGAATCTTCACGAACGCGCTCAACATCAGGGAATGACGCCCGGCATCCACCGACTTCGCCGCCAGGTACCGCTGCACCTGGCTCTGGTCGCACCCGAAGTACCCGAGCATGAGAAACAGCCCGCCGATCAGGCCGGACCAGAACGTGTAGGTCTCGCGCAGGTCGAACCTGAAGTCGATCGTGGCGAGCCGCCCGGTCGTGCCGGCGACGTGCAACGCATCGGCGACGCCGACGCCGTCCGGCAGGCCAGCGATGAGCGCCACGACGGTGGCCGTCATCCCGGCGACGATGACGCCCATCTGCTTCACGTCGGTCCAGGTCACCGCCTGGACCCCGCCGAACATCGTGTAGACGGTGGTCGGCAGCCCGATCGCGAGGATCGTGAGCGTGAGGTTGAAGCCGAGCACGATTGACAGAATGACAGCGGGCGCGGCGATGATGACGCCGGCCTGCAGTGCGCGCGACACCAGAAAGAGCAGGCTGGCCAGCGTCCGGGTCCGGACGTCGAATCGCCGTTCGAGATACTCGTAGGCCGTGTAGACCTTGGCGCGGTAGAAGAACGGCACCAGCGTGAGCGACAGGATGATCATCGCGACCGGCAGCCCGAAGTAAAACTGCACGAACCGCATGCCGTCCGCATAGCCCTGACCGGTCGTGCCGACGAGCGTGATGGCGCTCATCTGGGTGGCCATGACCGTCAGGCCGACCGCCCACCACGGCAGCGACCGGTTGGCCAGAAAATACCCTTCGACCGTCGACGCGCCGGTCGTCCGCTTGAGACCGTCGTGGACGATCCAGGTCAGATAGGCGAGGACGATGAGCCAGTCGACTGGGTGCATGGCACTGGTGTCTCAGCGTGGGCGGCGTCCCACCCACGCGGGCGGAGCACGAACCGGTCCGCGGGGCCGCTCACAGGCCGAAATACTGGCTGAATCCCCAGAGCGCGGCCAGCACGACCGCTTCGACAAGCAGGACGGCCACGTAGGTTCGGGTCATCGGACGCGCCAGTGTATCGCCGCCGAGTGCGCCAGCCGGCCGGGTCTCGCTCACAGGTGCTCGCTTCAGGCCCGTCAATGCAAGCGAACTCTGGGGTTAAGCTATCCGGGATGCATCCTAATCTAAAGTGGGGCTCTGCCCCACACCCCGGCTCGGTCGCTCACGGGGACCCCGAATGCCCCGCACCGCTCCCTCGTGGGCCGCGCCGTGCGCGGCCTAGCCTCGACGACGCAGGAGACCAAAGCTATCGGGAACGCATCCTATCTGAAAGGAAATGACTCAGACGATTCCTGCGAAGCCCGCTCAGTCGACCGGGTGCCCCTGGGGCCGCATCGCGGCCGGGATCGCGGCGCTCGTGATACTCGTCGCGCTGGGTCGTCAACTCGGCGGTTACCTGCCGACGTTCGTCGGTTGGGTCGAAGGCCTCGGCGTCTGGGGCCCGGCCATCTTCATCCTGGGCTACATGACAGCGACGGTGGCCTTCATCCCGGGATCGTTGCTGACGCTCGCGGCCGGCGCCGTGTTCGGCATCGTGCAGGGCACGGCGTACGTCCTCGTCGGCGCGACCCTCGGCGCGGCTGCCGCGTTCCTCGTCTCTCGGTACTTCGCGCGGGGAGCGATCGAGCAGCGGGTGGCGGACCATCCCCGGTTCGGAGCAATCGACCGGGCCGTCGGCGCGGAGGGATTCAAGATCGTCCTGTTGCTGCGGCTGTCGCCCGTCTTCCCGTTCAACCTCCTCAACTACGCTCTCGGCCTGACCAGGGTGCGGTTCATCGACTACGCCCTGGCCTCGATCGGCATGCTGCCGGGCTCCCTGCTCTATACCTACTACGGCAAGCTCGCGGGCGACGTCGCCACGCTCGCGGGCGGGGCCCCGATCGCCCGCGGCGCGGGCTACTACGCGGTGCTGGGACTTGGGCTGGCCGCGACCATCCTCGTGACGACCCTGGTCACCCGGACCGCCGGCCGGGCGCTTCGCCAGGCGACCGGCGAGTAAATTCGGCTGTGGGCTCACGGCTCTAGGCTCTCGGCCGGCCCATTTTTCCCTTCTCCAGGCTTGCGTGCCCCAAGGCCTCCGGATAGAATTCCTCGTTCACTGATTCACAGATCTCGTCGATCCGTGGGCCGAGTCGGTTGGTAGAGGACCCCCGGCGCGCCCCGACCAGCCTCCGCTCGCAATTCCGACCCACGCAGAAAGGAATCACGACGTTGGACACCGTGGCGACAGTCGAGCACGCGCCCGCCCGCGCGGCGCACGAGCCCGAATTGGGCTTCTGGCAGAAGTACGTCTTCTCTCAGGACCACAAGGTAATCGGCATCCAGTACTGCATCACCGCGCTCTTGTTCCTGCTTTTCGGTTTCACGTTGATGATGATCATGCGCTGGCAGATCGCGTTCCCCGGCCAGCCCGTCCCGCTCGTCGGTGGCCTGTTTGGCGCTGCCAACGCACCGGGCGGCATCATGCTCCCCGAGTTCTACAACCAGCTGGGCGCGATGCACGGCACGATCATGGTCTTCTTGGGCGTCGTGCCCCTGGCGGTCGGCGCGTTCGGAAACTTCGTCGTGCCGCTTCAGATTGGCGCGCCTGACATGGCGTTTCCTCGCCTGAACATGGCGAGCTACTGGGTGTACTTCATCGGCGGCGTCGTCATGCTGGCCAGCTTCTTCGCACCCGGCGGCGCGGCGAACTCGGGCTGGACGTCGTATACACCGCTCTCGGTCATCGCAACCCAGGGGCAGACCTGGTGGCTGATCGGGATGGCGTTCCTGATTACCTCGTCGCTCCTCGGCTCGATCAATTTCATCGTGACGATCGTGCAGCTCCGCGCACCAGGGCTGACCTGGATGCGGCTGCCGTTCTTCGTCTGGGCCCAGCTCGTCACGGCCTTCCTGCTGCTGCTGGCGTTTCCTCCGCTCGAGGCGGCCGCCTTCCTGCAGTTAATGGATCGGCTCGCCGGCACGAGCTTCTTCATGCCCAGCGGCCTCGTCGTCAGCGGGCAGGCGCTCGAGGTCAGTGGCGGGGGCAGCCCGTTGCTCTGGCAGCACCTCTTCTGGTTCCTGGCGCATCCGGAGGTGTACGTCCTGATTCTTCCGGCGCTGGGCATCGTGACCGAGATCGTTGCCAACAACACGCGCAAGCCGATCTGGGGCTATCGCGTGATGGTCTACTCGTTGATCTTCCTTGGCTTCATGTCGTTCATCGTCTGGGCGCATCACATGTTCATGACCGGCATGGGCACGCTCATCAGCGCCTTCTTCCAGACGACGACGATGATCATCTCGATTCCATCGATCGTCATCCTGTCGTCGCTGTTCATCTCGCTCTACGGCGCGTCGATCCGCTTCACGACGCCGATGTTGTTTGCCCTGGCGTTCCTGCCGATGTTCGGCATCGGCGGCCTGACCGGGCTGCCGCTCGGCCTGGCGGTGGCGGACATCCACCTGCACGACACCTACTACGTCATCGGCCATTTCCACTACGTCGTAGCGCCCGGCACGCTGTTCGCACTGTTCGCCGGCATCTACTACTGGTTCCCGAAGGCGACCGGCCGGAAGATGAACGACCTGCTTGGCAAGATCCACTTCTGGGGCTCGTTCGTATTCATCAACGGCGTCTTCATGCCGATGTTCATCCAGGGCCTGGCCGGAATGAACCGCCGGATGTACGAGGGCGGCCGAGCCTACCAGCACGTCCAGGACGTCCTACAGTGGAACTCGTTCATGTCTTGGTCGGCGTGGGGACTCGGTCTCTTCCAGATCTTCTTCATCATCAACTTCTTCATGAGTATGAAGAAGGGTAAGAAGACGAACGACAACCCGTGGGAGGCCACGACGCTCGAGTGGGAGGCACCGTCGCCACCGCCGCACGGCAATTTCGTCACGCCGCCCGAGGTCCACCGCGGGCCGTACGAGTACAGCGTGCCCGGCGCGCCGTCCGACTTCACGCCGCAGGGCCAGCGGTAGCCAGGGAGCAGACTGAGCGATGGAAATTCCGTATACCGTCGAGACCCGGGCCGACACCGGGTTAAACAACGTCAAGCTCGGCATCTGGCTGTTCCTGGCCTCCGAGGTCATGCTCTTCGGCGGCCTGTTTTCGTCTTACATCCTGCTGCGCGTGGGCGCGGTGGAGTGGCCGTTTGGCTCGGACATCCTGAGTGTTCCGCTGGCGACGTTCAACACGATCGTCCTGATCGGCTCCTCCGTCACGATGGTCATGGCCTGGGCCTCGCTGAAGCTCAAGGACCTGCCCAAATACAAGCTGTACATGGGTTTGACCGTCGCCCTGGCACTCGTGTTTCTCGTCGTCAAGATGTACGAGTATGCCGACAAGTTCTCGCACCATTTGTATCCGTCCGAGAGCACGTTCCTGGGCATCTACTTCCTGATCACTGGCCTGCACGGTCTGCATATCGTGGGCGGCGTGATCGTCAACAGTTTCCTGCTGCTACCGGGCGCCAAGATGTGGGAGACCGCCCCGGAGCGATTCACGAACCGGGTCGAGGCCGCCGGGCTGTACTGGCACTTCGTCGATCTGGTCTGGATCTTCCTGTTTCCGGTGCTGTATCTGCTTTAGGGACGAGGACGAGGGAGACAACGAATGAGCGCGGATTCCCCCGAAGAAATCACAGCGCACGTGAAGGTCTACATCAACGTGTTCATCGCGTTGATGGTCTTGACCGTCGTCACCGTCGCGATCTCGTATGTCGACTTCGCGGTCCCGTTGGCCATCACGGTGGCGCTCATCATCGCCACGCTCAAAGGATCGCTCGTGGCCAGCTACTTCATGCACCTAGTCTCGGAGAAGTCGCCGATCTACTGGACGTTGGTGCTGACGGCAGTCTTCTTCGTGTTCCTGATGTTCGTCCCGTTGCTGACGATGCTCGACCACATCGGGAACTGAGCGCGCCGCATGTCCCTGAGAGCGGTCCATATCCTGTTCATCGTCGCGTCGATACTGCTGGCGCTCTTCATGGGCGTCTGGGGCATCGTCATGTTCGGATCGACCGCGGGGTCGAGCGGACACCTGGCCACGGGAATCGTCTCGCTCCTCACGGCGGCAGGGCTGAGTGCCTACGCCGTTGGCTTCATCCGCAAGACCCGGCAGGCCGGCATCGAGTGACGGCCAGGGACTTGGACAAGGAAGGACCCACGACAATGCTCGCGCGCACATGGCGAACGGCGGTCATGCTGGCCACCGCACTCCTCGTGGTCGACGGCGCGTCGGCCTGGGCCTGTCCGGTCTGCTTCGGCGCGGCCGAATCGCCGATGACGCAGGGGATGAACATGGCGATCCTGTTTATGCTCGGGGTCCTGGCCTGCGTTGCCACCGGATTCGTGATGTTCTTCGTTCAACTATTCAAGCTGTCGCGCGCGAGCGGCGGCCACGACATTCGGGTGCAGCCTTCAGCCCGCCTGGAAGGGAGCTACTAAATGTGGGAGCTGTTGGGGTTGCCGCCGCAGGCGTCGGCGCACGCAGCTGACGTCGATCAGCTGATCGTCTTGTTGCACTGGGTGATGGCCATCCTGTTCGTCGGGTGGGGCGCGTTCTTCCTGTACACGCTGGTCCGCTTCCGCCAGTCCGCGAATCCGAAGGCCGATTACGCCGGTGTGAAGAGCCATAACTCCAGCTACCTGGATGTCGTGCTGGCGCTCGTCGAAGCGGTGCTGCTCATCGGTTTCGCGATCCCGGCCTGGGCGACCCGCGTGGATCAGCTGCCGGCGGAGGGCGAGGCGACTGTCGTGCACGTGGTGGCCAAGCAGTTCGAGTGGCATATTCATTACCCGGGACCCGACGGGATGTTCGGCCGGACCGCGATCGAGCTGATCACGCCCACGAACGCCATCGGCCTGGACCGCAGCGACCCGGCGGCGGCCGACGATCTCGCGACGATCAACCAGTTCAACATGCCGGTGGACAAGCCGGTGATCGTGCACCTGTCGACGCAGGATGTGATCCACAGCTTCGCGATCGCCGAACTGCGCGTGAAGCAGGACGTCATCCCGGGCCAGGAGATCCCCGTCTGGTTCGTCCCGACCCTGACCGGCAACTTCGAGATCAACTGCTCGCAGCTGTGCGGCCTGGGGCACTATCGGATGCGAGGATTCGTCTCGATCCAGACCGAGAGCGAGTTCCAGGACTGGTTCGCTGAGGAAATAGCGTTCCAGAGCGGGAACTGACTAATTACTGGTGTTCGTAATTACGGTGGCATTCGGCTGGCGGCGTTGCTCCTTCCTCAAATATTGCCCGATATTCTCGCCCGTCGCGCCTTGCCAGCCGGGGCCTCGCCACCCTCGATGCGTCACCGTAATTACGAACACCAGTACTAAGGCTCTCGGCCTTCGGACGAAAGGCCGGTCGAACGCGCGGAGTCAATCTACCGTTTCACACCGCCCGCGCACCGGGGTTGCAACTCCCGGTGGATTTCTCACGCCAGGCATTGGCAATTGGGACGAGGCGACGGCTCCTGCTCAAATACGGCCCTGGCGACTACAATCGGCTGCATCAGGATCTCTACGGCGAGCTGCACTTCCCGCTCCAGCTGGCCCGTCTCGAAGAGCGCTCGAAGATCGACCGGCGTCTGCGGCCGCCCGGCCGCCGCCAGCGGCAGCAAGGTGACGCATACGAATACCCATCGAGTCGTCACGGACTCCTTCCACTCCCCGTGTATTACGGAACGCATCTGTACTAACTAGACGCATCTTCCAGTATCAGAGTTTCAGTGAGCGCAGGCGCAGCGAGTTGGCAATCACCGACAGCGAGCTGAGCGTCATGGCCGCGCTCGCCCAGATCGGGCTGATGAGCAGGCCCGTAAACGGGTACAGGATGCCGGCGGCCACCGGCACGCCCACGGCATTGTAGACGAACGCCAGAAACAAGTTCTGGCGAATGTGCCGGAGCGTCCCGCGGCTGAGCCGCCGCGCGCGCACGATCGCCCGCAGGTCGCCCTTGACCAGCGTGATGCCGGCCGACTCCATCGCCACGTCGGTGCCGGTGCCCATCGCGATGCCCACCGTCGCCTCGGCGAGCGCCGGCGCGTCGTTGATGCCGTCGCCAGCCATCGCGACGACCGCGCCGCACGACTCGAGCTCAGCGACGATCTCCCGCTTCCGGGCGGGCAGGACGCCGGCCCTGACCTGCTCGAGGCCCAGCGTCGCCGCAACCGCGTGCGCCGTCACTTCGTTGTCACCGGTCACCATCACGAGCCGAAGCCCGTCACGGCGCAGCAGCTCGAGCGCCTCGGGTGTCGATGGCTTGATCGGGTCGGCGACGCCGAGCAGCCCCGCGGCACGACCATCGACGGCCAGAAACATCACCGTCTGCCCGTCACGCTGGAGCGCGTCGGCGCGAGAGGCCAGCGGACCGACGTCGATCGCGTGAGTGTCCAGCAGTTCGCGCGTCCCGAGGACGGCCGGTCGGCCGTCGACCGATCCGGTCACCCCGCGTCCGACGTCGGCCTGAAAATCGGCCACCGCGGGCACCGACACGCCATCCGCCCGCGCGCGCGCCAGGACCGCCGACGCCAGGGGATGCTCGCTGGCCTGCTCCAGGGCGGCCGCCAGTCGTGCAGCCGACCGCCGCATCCACGGCGACGACCTGCGGTCGTCCCTCGGTCAGCGTGCCGGTCTTGTCCACCACGAGCGTGTCAACGCGCTCCAGCGCCTCGAGCGCTTCAGCGTTCTTGATGAGCACGCCGGCGCTCGCGCCGCGCCCGGTGCCCACCATGATCGCCATCGGTGTCGCCAGGCCGAGTGCACAGGGACACGCGATGATGAGGACGGTGACCGCGCTGACCAGTGCAAGCGCGAGGCTGGGCTCGGGTCCCCAGAGGCTCCACCCGATGAACGCGGCCATCGACACCAACACGACGCTCGGCACGAAGTACGCGGCCATGCGGTCCGCGAGCCGCTGAATCGGCGCGCGGCTCCGCTGGGCCTCGCTCACCATCCGCACGATCTGCGCCAGCAACGTGTCGCTGCCGACTCGCTGGGCACGCATCGTGAGCGTACCGGTGCCGTTAATCGTGGCGCCGATGAGCGGCGCCTCGGCCGACTTCTCGACCGGAATCGACTCGCCGGTGACCATCGACTCATCCACAGCACTCGCCCCCTCGACGACGACGCCATCAACCGGGATCTTCTCGCCAGGGCGAATCCGCAGCAGATCGCCAACCTGCACCAGCGGCAGTGGCACGTCACGCTCGTCCCCATCGCGAATCACACGCGCGGTCTTCGGAGCCAATCCGAGCAGCGCGCGGATCGCGGCGCCGGTGCGGCTGCGCGCCCGCACCTCGAGCACCTGTCCCAGCAGCACGAGCACGGTGATGACGACCGCCGTGTCGAAGTACGGCTCGACGCCGGCCGCCGTACGAAACCCGGAGGGGAACAGTTCCGGCGCCACGGTTGCGGCCACGGAGTAGAGGTACGCCGATCCAACTCCGAGCCCGATCAACGTGAACATGTTCGGGCTGGCGTTCACGATCGACATCCACGCGCGCTCGTAAAACGGCCAGCCGGCCCACAGCACCACCGGCGTGGCGAACGCCAGCTGCAGCCAGTTGCCTATGCCGCGACCGACGATGCCCATCAGGCCGACGCCGAACACCATCTCACCCATGGCCAGCAAGAGCACCGGCACCCCGAGCGCGGCGCCGATCCAGAACCGCCGCGTCATGTCGACGAGCTCGGCGTTCGGCGGCGCCTCGGCCTCGGTGACCCGCGGCTCGAGCGCCATGCCACACCGCGGGCAGACGCCCGGCTTGTCACGCATCACCTCGGGATGCATCGGGCAGACGTACTCGACGCTCGCGGCCGGCACGGCCGGCATCTCAGGCTCGAGCGCCATGCCGCACTTCGGGCAGGCCCCAGGCTGATCCTGGCGCACCTCGGGATCCATCGGGCAGACATAGACGGCGCCCGCGACCGGCACGGCCGGCGCCTGGTCGCGCGCGGCCGGCGGTGCCAGGTATCGATCCGGATCGGCGAGAAACTTGTCGCGACAGTGGCCGCCGCAGAATCCGTAGGTGCGGCCGCCGTGCTCGGCGGTGTGGGGCGTCGTCGTCAGGTCAACCGACATGCCGCAGACGGGATCGCGTTCGGTCATCGGCTGGATCCATCATACTCTGCGGTCGTGAGTGAGGCGGGGACGCACGCGCGGCGCGGCGCGATCGACCGAAGGGTCAGTTCAGGATTCGCGACTCGAGCCACGACGCCAGAAATGCTCGGGCCGCGTCGTCCGCTGCCGACGCGACCGCGATCTCGACGTGCGGATCTTCGGCCAGCACGAGCGTCGCGGACAACGCATCCGACGCGCCGCGCCGCAGGAAGACCACCCGGGCCGCATCACCCGGTGCGTGGTCGGCCAGCGCTCGATCGAGCCGCTCGGACGACGTGATCGGGTCTCCGTCAATCGACTGCAGCACGTCACCGCGATCGATCCCGGCATCGTAGAGCGGAGACCCGAACGGCGCGGCCGACTGCAACTTGGCCCCGTCTGTGCCGTACTCGAACTGCACGTCACCCAGCCAGGTTTGGCCCGGCGCCCGCCGCCGCAATGTCAGGCCGACGTGCGGCAAGAGCCGCGCATAGTCGACCACCTCCCGTCCCGCGACGAAACGGCTGAAGAAGTCAGCCGCAAACGCTTCGTCGCCGGACACCTCGACCAGAATCGCCTCCGCATCGGCCAGGGTGTAGGGCGTGGCGACGACGCCGGGCACGTCGCCGCTCGGCGCGCCGTAGGCCTGCCACATCGTACGCATGTAGTCGTCGAGCCCCACGCGGCCCGCGGTCCGGTCACGAAGCGACAAATCGAGGCCGAGGCCGATCGCCGCGCCCCAGGTGTAGTACGAGATGAACGTGTTGTCCCAGGTCGTCGGGTCCACGGCCCGCGCCGCGTCGACGAACGGCGCCAACCGGCTCATCTCGACGGCGGATCGGTACTGCCGGCCAGGCGACGTCGCCGCCGTGTCGATGTACTGCCCGAAGCGCCGTAACGTCGCATCCAGATCCTGCAACCCGGTGCGGTGCATGATGAGGGTGCCGTAGTAACTCGTGAAGCCTTCGGCGAGCCACAGCAGGTCCGACACGTTGGCGGCCTCGAAATCGAACGGCTCGAGCGACCGGGGTCTGATGCGCTCGACGTTCCATGCGTGGAAGAGCTCGTGAGCAACCGTGTTCAGCAGCCCGACCCGACTGGACTGAAGCGATCCCGACGAGGTCAGCACCGTGCTGTTGCGATGCTCCATGCCGTCACCGCTAGCGTGCGGCAGGTAGTCCGACAGAAACGTGTAGACGCCGCCATCGAAGCGGGGAAACCGGCCATAGATCGCACGCGACTCGCGCGCGATGCGCTCCACGTCGGCCGCGAACCGATCGGCCTCGGCCTCGGTGCCGGCATGATGAAGAGCAATTCGGAACGTGGATGCCACGCGGCCGGAGGTCGGGTCGTCCACCGTAAAGGTGCGGGACAGAAAATCACCGAACTCGGCTGGACTGTCCAGGAGGTACTGCACGTTTGGCGCCGTGAAGGTCAACGCATCTTCGGTCGGAAAGAGCTGCGTCGCAACGTTCCAGGTTGACCCATCGGGACGCACGAACGTCACCTGGGCCGGCCGGCCCTCGAGGCCGCGCGCCCAGGCGAGCGCCGCCGGCATGTTGATGTGCGCGTGCGTCGCGTCCACGCTCAAGTAGGTGCCGTCGATCCGGTCGCCGAAGATCTTGTAGACGACCCGGACGGTGCCGTCGTGACCGCTGACGTCCCACTGATGCAGGTCTGGCCGAACGATCTCCAGCGGAGTGCCGCTGCCGTCGAACGCGCCGAACTCGAACACGTTCTTCGAGAACTCGTGCAGGGCGTAGCGCCCCGGCGACGTCCGGCTCATGCGAATCTGCAGCGGCGCCGGCGGCAGGGCGGAGAAGGTCGCGTCGACCTGCATCCAGCGGTGCTCCGGCTCGGGAAAGCTCAGCCGGTACTCGACGGCCACGAGCGAGCCCGGCTGGGCGGCCAAGCTCACGGCCCAGGCGCAGGCCCAGGCGAAACCAGCGACCCGCATGACCACCTTCGCTGTCGACTCGGATCTGAACTGACTTAACAGCCCGTGGTGACGTTGGTGTCATTCAAACGCGACAGCAACGTCGGGTGACCCTGTGTTTCAGGCGCCCCAGGAGGACCGCTCCTTGGCCTCGATTGTGCATGCTAGCACAAGCACTCGTCGGCCCTGTTTCCGATATCGATGTCTAAGAAGGCTCGTCCGTCGGCTTCACTCTCGTCGTGGCCGCCCAGCGTGTCTCGGCGAAGCGCCATTACCTGAGCGCCGTCATTCTCGACGCCACGATCGGCATCGTGTCGGCGCACACGGTCACCGTCGGTCTGGGTGGCAGTCGATTCGCCGTCGCGCCGATGGCGGTTCGCGGTGGCGGGGGTATATCCCTCGTCAAGATCGGCCCTCGTTAGCAGCCCATACTCGACTCGCTGATGCATTTGCCCGCGAAGGTGTGTACGATGCTCTCGAGTCAACATTGAAAGCTGTTCTCCGTCGTCTGTTCGCGCGTAGCCTGGCCCGGCTCGATCTCGTCGATGCCATGCGGGCGAAGGTGTGCGTGCGCCGGTCGTGTCTGATGATCGACGACGAGTCGGACGAGTCGATCAATCTCGCGCGGGTGCGCCACCTCGTAGTCATTGCGATCGGGAAGGCCGCCGTGCCGATGACCGAAGCGTTGACGCGGCTCCTGACGCCGCATCCGTTCGAGGGAATCGTCGTCGGTGTGACTAAGCCGGCGGCGCCAGTCGACGGCTGCACGTACTTCGTCGGCGGGCACCCGGTACCGAACGACCAGAGCTTCGAGGCGGGATCGGCGATCGTCGAACGGCTCCGACGCCTGGGCGATCGTGACCTGGTCATCTATCTCCTGTCCGGTGGCGGCTCCGCACTCGCCGAGCTGCCAATCGACAGGCTGGGCCTGGGGGATGTCGCGGCGCTCTACGCCCGGCTCGTCACGAGCGGATTGCTGATCGCCGACATGAACATCGTCCGCAAGCATCTATCCCTGAGCAAGGGGGGGCAGCTGGCGGCCGCCGCCTCGCCGGCCCGGCAGATCACGCTCTACGTGTCCGACGTGCCAGCCGACAATCCGTCGGCGATCGCGTCCGGCCCAACGATGCCGGACGCCTCGTCCGCGGAGGAGTGCCGGCAGATCGTCGAACGGTCAGGCCTGCTCGAGCATCTGCCCCAGGCCGTTCGCCGTATCTTCGACGAGCGACGCATCCGGGAGACGCCGAAGCCTGGTTCCCCGCTGTTTACGTCGAGTCGCTGGGTCGAGTTGCTTGGATCCGCCGACGCCAAGAACAC
>Ga0310121_10004229_pt1 | contig 12760 bp, 15 predicted proteins | sample CB27_Tmax_986_MG_FD_203504 | JGI IMG/M metagenome (GOLD analysis project Ga0310121, IMG submission 203504) | Marine microbial communities from Western Arctic Ocean, Canada - CB27_Tmax_986 | ecosystem: Environmental > Aquatic > Marine > Oceanic | place: Canada: Western Arctic Ocean | collected... | reverse complement strand
ATGTGTCTGACACACAATCCAAGCGTGTGTGTCCTCGATCATGCCTTCAACGCTACATTCACCGTCTCGTGTGGAAAACGAAACGGTAGGCATCTCATCAAAGAGCATGAAGATCGAATTTAGTTCGACGTGGTAAAACGAATAGACTTCCGCGCCGTCGTGAGCACCACCCTCAAGTTCAACGACGGCGGGAGCCAGGATCAACTGCTCCTCTTCCGGAATGAAAGCCCAGCGAAGCCCACCAGGTGATTCGGTCTCAACGTCTAGCGACTCCAAAACAGCATCAATCCACTGGGGTAGATCACTTGCTCTGTTCATCGCCGTTTGCTCATTTCCCGTTTCTGCCTTATCTCCAAGCCCAAATAATCACACAAGACCTGGACGGTCGACAATCGCAGGTCGTCCTTCGTGCCGTTGAAGAACTGGTTCAACCCCGACTGATTCAAGCCCGTTTCCTTAGCGATTTGGTAGACAGACAGCTGTCGCTGCCGGGTCACTTTACGAAGGATATCGGCGATGTCCATGGCCTCATCGTAGTGTTTGCGCACTATTTGTCAATCAGCTCTACGGCGTTCGGTTAAGGATCGATCCAAAAAGCTCCGGGGACACTTCGTCGGAACACACCCGGCCGCGCACATTTCTGGCCACTGGTGGCAGCTGTCTCATCACCGGCTACGATCGGCACGACCAATTCTTCGACCGCCGCTAAGGACCAAATCATCGTCCCTCTGTCAGGTCCCAAACAACGGCTGCGATCGGCACTAGGTACGGCGATGGCAGCGACATCTGAGCTAACCGTCAGGCTCGGCTACTGCGTCCGGACTGAGACGATTTGGGCCGAAAAAGACCCACTCTGCTATACTGCCAGTCTCTGGGCGGTTTGTGAGCATGAAGAGTTTCTGGAAATGGAATCGCGCAGTCCAACCAGATTCAAGCACGAAAGGCTGGCGGCGGAATCCGTTGATTCCGGCGTGCTGGGTGCCGAGTCGTCGCTCACAACGCCGATCGAGATTCATTGAAAAGGCATCGAAGATAAGCCTAATTGATGGCAGAAAACGATCGAATTATGACTAGGAAAAAACAAAAAAAAGTACCGTCTGAAAGAAACGAGATGGCTTTCGCAGTCGAGATTGCCCGCGGCACAAGCATTGTCAAAGCAGCGACGAAGGTAGGGATTTCTGAGACGACCGGATATCGGTGGGCCAGGAAACCTGAAGTCGTCAAATCGATTGCCGAAGTTCGATCCACTGTGCTGCAAACTGCCAGTCAGCGCATGATGAATATCGCTGGGAAAGCGGTGGAAACGCTGGAAACGTTGTTAGGTAGCGACGACGACAAAATCCGCCTATCAGCTGCCAAGGCGGTGATTGATGGCACCGCGAAGATGCGACAACTGGCTGAACTAGAACAGGAACTAGAGCAGATTCACAAAACTGTCCTGTGGCTTCGCCAACATCACAATCAAGGCGGTCCCAATCGTGTATAGCCAATTGAGGCAGTTGCGAGCGATGCGTGAGGAGCTGGAGATCTACCAACCCCCTTCTGCAGTGGCGAAATGGTCAAGGTTGTTTGGGAATTTCCGCGTCGCTGGAACGCCCCGTGCTATTGGGTTAACGCGGAGTGCCGTTCTCTTGGCAGATTTCATTGCCGATGTGCAGGTCCCGAAGGAGGCCAAACCTTACGCAAGAAAGTGTTTGAAGTCGCTAAGGTGCCGTGCGGGCTTTCGAGAACTCGTCTGGCTTGACGAAAAACAAGTGATCGATTTCATCATCCAATATCGACAGAGTGACTATCAAGATCTGTACAAGGAATGGGTTGAGAATCGTGACGGCAATCCCTATCCCTACAACGACGACGCTCCCGCCAGAATTTGGAAGCTTATTAGCGGGAATTCGGATTGATTAAAAGGTTCAACTGCTCAGCTTTCATGAGGTCTCGTCTGAAGGTTGATGGCTTGATTCTGGATATATGAGCAGTTGTTCAAGGGGCCGCTGCCAGTCCACCGGCAGCGGTACCATGTCTTCCTTCTTCGCCCACGTCAGTCCGCCTGCCTCAAACGTCTGCCCGTACGCCCAGTCTGCGATGCGGGCGGATGTCGACAAATCGTGTAGGACTCCGCGCTCACTGAACTTCGCCGCGAGCTGCTCACGATGATGCCCATTACGGTTAGCCCAGACCTCCAAAAAAACTGAGGCCGCCAAATGATCCGCCTTTGCCGAATTGCAGCTCTGGTGCGCGACCACAAAGTTGTGCCCCAATTCCAGCGGGTATTTTGACCAAGGGACGAAATGGTCTACATGGCCAGGCTTCCGCATCGCCTTCTCGCAGTAGAAACACCGACCGGCCTGCACGTCTTCCAAAATCTCTCGAACGACACTGAGGTCCGATCGCTCGCTGCCGAACAAGAATTCGGCCAAATCCGCCGTGGTTCCCGGAACGTCGTGGTTGTGCCGGCGGACGTACCGAACCCACACACCTCGTACGAGGTCGCCGATCAGGCCGTAGAACTGTCGCATGCAGAACCCGACGCCGGAACGTAGCTCGATCGTTGTGCCTTTGCCGCGATTCTCATACAGGAAATCAAAACTTGATCGCCCCGCGGTCTGGAGCTTCCAAAGTGGCATCTGTCGCACCACTTGGTCGACATCTCGCATGAGCCCCTTCCAGGCAGAATTATCTCTCTGGGCCGCGAGAAGGGAATCACCATATTGCTGGCGGGCTTGAAGGACTTGCCGGATGATCGTGGCCTGTTTTCCTGTATTCTGCCGCAACACCTGGCCGGACATCGGATCGATCTTCGGCGCGTACGGCACCACTTGTCGCCAGTAATACTGGATGAATTTCTCGGCGATCGACTTCGTGGAAACGGTCAAAGGTTCGCCACTGTCGTCGCCCGACTCCACAGCAATGAGCGGCGCAGGCAACAGCGTCGTTGTCAGTTGACGCCATTCATCCGCAAATGTTGACGTGCTTGGCAGTGCATAGGCGATAAACGACCGCTCAAAACTTACCGTTGGGGTATGATTTCGTGCGTTCAGCGGCCTCGTCAACCACTTCAGCACTGCACTTATGGTCATCTCGTCGGGCTTCAGTGCGTTGGATTTCGATGCCAGTCTGGATGTCGGCAGAGGTGGGAGCGGTGACTACGCGTCTCGAGACATTCCTTTACAGAAGAAGAGCTCAGCAGAGGAGCAGAGGGTTTTTGCTGACTTGTGAGGAATTGGCACTACTGTAGCACGCAGCTACTGTGGGTGGTCCCAGCGACGGATTGCGCGTGAGCTGGGAATCAATCGAGAGTCGATCGCTCGGCACCTGCGGTTAGATTCAGAACCAGCCAAAGCGCCACCCGGGTCTCGGAGCCTGAATCTAGTTTAGCCTAGAAGCGCGGGGCGAAACTTCTTCCTGTGAGCAGCAACTATGAACTCCCATACTAAGAGTAAACAGATTCGAGAAGCACTAGCGGCATTGGCAGCAGCACATGCACATGCCGTTACCGAGATTGAGCGTGCGATAGACGGTCTTAGCTACGTGCTAGAAGCACAAGAACGAAGCGAGGACTCTGCTCTCCCAATCGGTGGCGGCGGCCGCCTGCGGCCAGGGGTCGACCGTCAAACACTGTCGATTGCCTGGAAGAGTCGGACCTGTTTCTTAGGAAATACCCTGCTATTTCTTTTCTTCGAAAGGCTGGCCCGCTCCCCCAACCGCTACGTGCCTCATGAAGACTTGTTGGAGGAGGTTTGGGGCGGAGATCGCAAGGCGTCAACTATTCGGGGAGTCGCGAAACGGCTCCGCGATCGCTTGCAAGAGGCCGGAATGAGCCAGTTGGCCGAGGCAATCGACGGGAGCGTGACGGGCCACTACGGATTGAAACTGGTTTGAAACCGGTTTGAAACCCGTTTGAAAAAAAGTACTTCAATCAAACACAGATCAAACCGCAATCGCGCAGGGATCAAACAGCGATCAGGCAGAATGTGTTTAGCTAGCATCCCCGCGGCGGATAATTCAGTGCGTCGCATAGTACTTTAGGAGCACGTATGCCGACACGCGATCTCACTACCGATACGCAGTCCACCTCTGACGAACAGAAGCCCTTAGTCCGCGCCGCGCAATACGTTCGAATGTCGACGGAGCATCAGCAGTACTCGACGGCCAACCAAGAGGACGTGATTGAGGATTACGCTGCGAAGCGAGGTTACGAAATTGTTCACACCTACGCAGACGAGGGAAAGAGCGGCTTGAGCGTCGCAGGCCGCAATTCGCTAAAGCGTCTCATTGCCGATGTCACCAGTGGCGCAACCGACTTCACTGCGATTCTCGTTTACGACGTCAGTCGGTGGGGACGTTTTCAGGACGCCGACGAGAGCGCTTACTACGAGTACCTCTGCAAGCAAGCTGGCATGGCAGTGCATTATTGTGCCGAGCAATTTGAGAACGATGGCGGGCCGACGTCAACGATCATCAAGAGCGTTAAGCGGGCCATGGCAGGAGAATACAGTCGCGAACTCTCCACGAAGGTTTTCCAAGGCCAGTGCCGGCTGATTGAGTTAGGATACCGCCAAGGCGGTGCACCAGGCTATGGATTAAGACGGATGCTCATCGACCAGGGCGGTCTGGAAAAAGGAAAGCTTGACCGGGGAGAACAGAAGAGCCTGCTGACCGATCGAGTCATCCTCGTACCCGGACCCGAGGAGGAAGTGAGAACCGTCTGCTGGATGTACGAACAATTCGTCCACCATGGCCGGAGCGAAGCCGAAATCGCTGAGGAACTTAACCAGCAGGAAAAGAAGACGGATCTGGGGCGAGATTGGAACCGCGGTACGGTACGTCAAATCCTTACTAACGAAAAGTACATCGGAAACAACGTCTACAACCGCTCCTCATTCAAACTAAAGCAAAAGCATGTGCTTAACGATCCCGATATCTGGGTGCGCAAGAACGGAGCCTATCAGGCGATCGTGAGCGATGAGTTGTTTTTCACGGCCCGTGGGGTCGTGCAAGAGCGAAACCGACGTTATAGCGAGGATGAGTTGATCACGATGCTGAGACGACTAGCAGGTCGCTGTGAGTCAGTCTCAGCTGCGACGATTGACGCGGCCGACGGTGTGCCTTCTGCTGCGACGTACCGTACTCGTTTCGGGAGTCTGCTATCGGCGTATCGGCGTGCCGGCTGTTTACCTGACCGCAACTACGAATACATCGAGATCAATCGCCGCTTGCGTGAGAAGTGGCCCACGATGGTCAGCGATGTTCAGCAACGGCTGCAAGCAGTTGGAGCATCGGTGGCCGAGGACGCCGGGACTGGGTATCTCATGATCAATGGCGAGTACAGTGCTTCGGTAGTGCTATCGCGTTGCTGTAAGACACCTGGTGGTTCGCTACGTTGGCAAGCTCGTTTTGATGTGGCGCTCGCACCAGACATCACGATATTAGCGCGGATGGACAGCAGCAACTCGGTACCTGCTGACTTCTATCTGTTGCCGATCATGGACATTGAGTCTCCTCGGCTGCTCATGTGCGAGGAAAACGGTGTCTACCTCGATACTTATCAGTTCAACAGTCTCGAATACTTTGCATCATTGGCGGCTCGTCAACGAGTTGAGGTGGCGGCATGAAACAACGACGCGATTTCAAAGTACATATGATTCCGGTAGCCGACATCGAGGTCGTCAATCCACGTCAGCGAGGCAAGCATAAGTTTCGAAAGATCGTAGATAACATCGCGAAAATAGGATTGAAGAAGCCGGTTACCATCACACCCAAGAACCAAGAGGAGCCTAACGGTCAGTTCTATCTGGTCTGCGGCCAAGGTCGCTTGGAGGCGTACCAGACATTAGGTCAGACAGAGATCCCAGCCCTAATTGTAGAAGCGTCGCGCCAACAACTCTATCTGATGAGTTTGGTTGAAAATCTGGCGCGCCGGCAGCGATCATCCATCGAGTTGCTCAGTGAAATCGGAGCATTACGTGACCGCGGTTACTCCTTTGGCGATATTGCCAAGAAGACAGATATCGATATCGGCTATGTTCGCAGCATCATCAAGTTGATCAAGAATGGGGAAGAACGGCTGTTGACAGCTGTAGAGCATGGGCAAATTCCGCTCAACATCGCGATGACCATCGCATCTGCAGATGATCACGATGTCCAGCGCGCCCTCACCGAAGCTTATGAAAAGAATGACCTGCGTGGTAAGAAGCTATTGGCAGCGCGACGACTGATTGAGAAGCGGCGTACGTCGGGAAAAAAGATGCGAGGTCAACTAAATCGCAAACCAACTGAGGAAATGTCATCTAAGAAATTGCTCCAAACGTACGAAGAAGAGTCAATGCGGCAGCGCATGGTGATCCAAAAGTCGAAGTTATGTGAAACGCGACTGTTGTTTGTAGTCTCTGCACTGCGTCAGTTGCTTGGTGATGAGCAGTTTATTCATCTATTGAAGTCAGAGTCACTCGATTCACTGCCGGCATATCTAGCTGATCAAGTTTATCGGAATGGGAGCATATCATGAGTGCGGTAGTGAAGCTGGCCTGCGAGCCAGAGATTCGGACGATAGAAGTGGCCAGCATTCTGCCTCTAAGGAAAGTTGCTCCTGGTGCGCGAAAGTCAGCAAAGTATCAAAGGATCGCTGCATCCATCCAAGAAATCGGCATCATTGAACCGCTAATCGTCCACCCTTGCACCGACGTCGAGAATCAATTCATGTTGCTAGACGGTCATGTCCGTCTTGATATCTTAACCTCCTCCAAGGTACCGACGGTTGAATGTCTCATTGCCAATGATGACGAAGCGTTTACCTATAACCACAAAGTAAACCAACTGTCGGCGATTCAAGAGCACTTTATGATCCGCAAGGCGATAAAGAACGGAGTGTCGGAAGAGGACATTGCACGAACGTTGAACGTAGACTTATCTATGATCCGAATGAAGCGGGACTTGCTGGAGGGTATTTGCCCTGAAGCGGTCGAACTCTTGCGACAAAAACGTGCGACGAGGGCGGCATTGCAGCAGCTTCGAAAGGTAACACCGATGCGGCAGATCGAGATGGCTGAGCTGATGTGTGCGTCGCATAATCTATCAGCGTCTTACGCGAAGTGCCTCCTGGCGGCGACCCCTCAGGACCAGTTGGTCACGCCGGACTCGCCGAAGAAAGTAGACGAGTTGACCGCGAAAGAAATGGCTCGCATGGAGCGCGAAATGGATGTGTTGAGTGGAGATTTTCGGCAGATTGAGGAGACGCATGGAGCGAACGTTCTGCAATTGGTGATTGTGTCTGGGTATTTGCGGAAGCTGTTGGACAACGCGAGGGTCGTGCGACATCTGGCCAAGGAGTTTCCGGAGATCATGTCCGAGTTTCAGAAGATCGCAGAGTCTCGCAGTCTGTCCGAGACAACCGTTGAGTCCAGCCCAGAGGCATGATGGTTGTTATAATGGATCCCAGTAAAAAATTACCGAAGATCGGAGATAACTCGAATCGCAGTTGGAGAATAGGTCTTCCTCAACTGGCTGCTCCCGCACAATTCATACACGGTATTGCAGCCGAGATTACCGGGGATGAATTTCTTGTCCAGGATAGTTTTCGTATGGATAGAGGCTCCGGTATGCGTGAACGCTGATAGTGACTGCATTGAAGCTCCTGCTGCTAAGTTTCCGGCCCGTTGCTTAATTCGTATAACGCTCTATACGAACTAATATTGACGGGGTTGGGACTCCGAATAGCAGAAATATTAGTTGCTAAGTTGGGAAAAGGGTGGTGCCATCAACTGGAAGTGGGAATCGCTCTGGAACGTTGGGTTGCTCTACCTTAGATGTAGCCCACAGATTAGACGGGTCAAGGTCCCGTTAAAAATGTGGAAAGATGTGCCAGCGGCCTACGCTGCATGGGTATTAGAAAAAAGGGGCGAAGCGAGTGCCTAATAGTAGTCGGGCAACTCGCCCCGCTCGCGAAGTGCGTAGCAGCTTTCCCGAATACCTTCCGGACGTGAGTTTTCCGGACAGAATTTATTCTTGGTCTCGAGGTTCGGGAGATTGTCCGGGTAACCCATCCATTTGAAAAACAAGGCGTAATTGGTCTTTCTGAGTTGGTAGATGCCAATTATTTGGCTTCGGTACTCGACGTCTTCGGGGCTATCAAGGCCAAGCAGAATAATGGTTCGTTCGGCTTCCGAAGTTCTTGGCGTAATCGTGCCATCTTCGTAAACCTCTACGGCATCATCAAGCATGCACTCGCAAGGATTCGGCACCGACCGTTTGCCTTTCGAGGTGTTACAGGTAGAGCAGGCGTAGAGCAAATTCTCGTATTTGAGAATCTTGTCTTTATGTTCGACTTGTGGCTGCCAATGGTCAATGTGCCAGAGCCCGCGATGCTTTCCCCACTTTTCTCGATGAAGACAGTAGACGCATCGAAATAGAAAATCGTCGCGTAGCCATTCGCGGTAGCTCGAGTAGTTGGTGTACCCAGCAGGGCCGTGAAGTCGCTGGTTAGGCGAGTCGGGGTACGCGTATGGTTGCATCCGTTCAGTCGTCATGTTCAGCCGCTTCCTTCAGGAGCTGCTGGTGCACCTTGCGGGCTTCTTCGAGTGGACGAGGGGCAACTTTTCTACGGTAGGCAAGCATCCGGGTTTGAAGCCGTTCTAGCTCGGTAGCTTCTTCAGGTGATAAGCCGTGGTCAATTTTTTTGTCGACCAGGTCGCAGCGGCGGTCATTGAGTTCATCGGACCATTCTGGTTCAACATCCACGAAACTCTGTTCCGCCAATGCATGGTATACCGTCTCCCAAGCTTCGGATGCAAGGCGTGCTCGACTACCAGAACTTACTTCACTGAGCAAGGATACTTGCTCAGTGAGGACGTCAGAATAGTGAGAAACTCGGCTCGTCCATTCAAAGTAAGACGCACTGAGTTTGGCTAAATTGTCGCGAAGAGCCTGGCGGAGCTGGTCATCAAATCCAGTGTGAACGCTTGCGTTACGCCAGTATTTGAAACTTTCGCATAACCCTTCACTCTGGGAGTCCGCGTCTTTTAGTGCCGCTAAAAGCGTTACTAGTTTGTCGGAGGCATGATGTGACACATGGAGTAGGTCAAAATGTCCGGACGTGTCGACTTCAGAGTTTTGAAGCCCTACCGCCGGCATGTTGCGAACCTGTACGACCATCCGCACTGGCGGCTGGGAGTACCGTTCAAAAGCAGCAGTGTGAAGTCTACTTACCTTAAGAGGCAAGGCCTCACTTGCTGTTGGCGGAGGAGCTCCTCGTAGTTCAAGCAGGTCAGCTGACATCGGGAGAATCCAGTTCAAAAATGCTTTGCAGTTTGTCTCGGTACGTCACCCAATCATCTTGGCTCTTCTGTAAGTGCTCCTTGGCCTGTTTCACCATCGATGCCGGGGCACAGTTCCTACTAAAATTTGCGTTGGCCACTAGGACCTGTTGCAAGTCAGCTCTGTCGGGCAGTTTGGCGGCACCGGCGTCTATTGTTAGCGTAAACCTACCCGAAGTGTCGAAGGGATACACAAAGCGGATACCTACGTTGTTAAGTTTGTGCGTGGCATCGGCATTCCACGGACCAGGCTTGAGGAAACGGTCAATCAAATAAGCACCAGGTTCGTCTTTTGTGATGAGGCTTTGGAAGTTGGTTCCAACAGCAGTGTAGGAGACGTGCGGCAGTTTCTGCACATAGGCAGCCGCAATTTCTGGTACCTTACTCTCTCCTGGACCGCTCTCAACGTTCGGGTCAACCAACTGGATTTTGTCCTGCTCAACAGTGATGGAAACCCCATTCTCGTATCGAACAAGAGAGAGTGGAGGGGTAGTGACTGTTTCCGCGACCTTCCATTGCCAAGACGCTGGAACAATGTCTTGGTTGAGAAGAAAGTCGGGATTGAGAATAGTCGGGTTGTGCGATTGCCCAACTACGACAAAGGAGAACTGGACTAGACGTGATTTCATAGACGATGACCCCGGGAAACTCAACTGTACCATGAATCTTAACGCCGTGTCATCTGGCGGCAAATATCAGTAAATAATAGGGAATTCGGATGGTGGGCACCCGGTCCCGGCGTTCCTCCGAGAGTCTCAGCCCCAGCAAGGTATCGAGAAGTCACAGAAAGTCATCTCTGCCCAGATTCAGCGGCTTAAGAAGCGAACGAGCAAACTGTTCGACAAGGCTCACCGATAGGCTTCTACTTCGTGGCCTGGTGCTGCAATGAATCGGACACGGTCCCCTTTCGTTTCAGTCCGCTGATAGTTCATCAGCTCGAGCACTTGCTCGATACTGACTAAGTCTTTGAGGACTGCAAAATCTATCTTCCGCCTGTGGCGGGAGTCTTGTTGGTGCAGGCTACCTGCCCCGCAAGCTCCGACCCGATTTGCACTTCTTCTCTTTCAAGTCGTTGCGACGCGCTGCAACTATTGGTAAGGTTTTGATTGCTACGTCAGTTACTCCCCATCGGAGGAAGGCGCATGTTACGAAGTAAAGGATACCTCCGGGTCAAGGACGCGGCTGCACTGCTCGGTGTCTCGCCGAACACGGTCCGAGCATGGGGGGCAGATGGCAAGATTCCAGAGTACCGGCATCCTGCGAACAACTACCGGCTCTACAAGCAGATCGAGTTGGCGCGGATCTTGAAAAAACTGGAACAGTCCCGCTCCGCGGAAACGCGGGTGGCCGTCAAGAGACGACCAAAGTGAGTCAACCTTCGGACGGGTCAACCGTATTCGGTGATTGTCCGATCGGGACCAGGTGCGCGAGCAACGATGGCCAAGGCAAATAACTGGACGACCGCGGCAGAATCTAAGTTTCCCTGGGAACGGGACGCGCTGGATTTCGTGCGTGAGAGGTTCTCTTCGCACGACCCGCATCGGGCCTGGTCAAACTTCGAGTTCATTGCCGATGACGGCAGTATCAATGAAGTCGACTTGCTCGTGTTCACGCCCCAGGGGTTCTTTCTGATCGAGATCAAAAGCCGCCCCGGAAGACTCATTGGCGATGCCGGCACCTGGACCTGGGAGACGGACGGCAGGCTCTCGACGGTCGACAACCCGCTGATCGCCACCAACCTCAAAGCTAAAAAACTGCGGTCACTGCTGCAAAAGCAAAAAGCGTTCAAGAAGAAGGGGCAGCCACCGTTCGTTGAAGCCCTCGTTTTTTGCTCCGCGCCGGACCTGCGGTGCGAATTGCAAGGAAATGCTCGATTCCGGGTCTGCCTGCGGGACCGAGATGCGGCTGCAGATAAGCCGGCGCGCCCCGGCATCATGGCCGCGATCATGCATCGGGAGTGTTTGGGGCTGGATCTGCACGCCAAGGGCACGCACGATCGACCGATGGCGAAGATCGTCGGGCAGGCTATGGATCAAGCTGGTATTCGCGCATCGCAGCGAATGCGCAAAGTCAGCGACTATGTGCTCGAACAACTGATTGGCGAAGGCCCCGGTTATCAGGACTGGCAGGCGAGCCACACTCAGGTCGCCGAGTCCAAACGCCGAGTTCGGTTGTATTTGGTCAGAGCCGAGGCTACGGAGGAAGATCGTGCCACGATCCAGCGGGCAGCGCTGCGTGAGTTCCAGATTCTTGAAGTGCTGGAACATCCTGGCATCTTGCGGGCTTACAGCTTCACCGAACATGAACTCGGACCGGCGCTGCTGTTTGAGCACGACCCGGTGAGTATGCGGCTGGATCACTACCTGGCCCAGCAGAAAGATAAGCTGAATATTGAGGTGCAACTTGATCTGATGCGACAGATCGGTGAAGTGGTTCGCTATGCCCACGAAAAAAAGGTCATCCATCGTGGCCTTTGTCCGCAAAGCATCCTAGTCACGAACCTTGGAAGCGACCGACCGCTGATCAAGTTGTTCAACTGGCAAGTCGGTTATCGGCAGGGCACGACATCCACGGAGGTGTCGCGAGCGGTCTCCATCACGTCGCATGTCGATCGGTTGGTGGATGACGCCGCGACCGCGTACATGGCACCCGAAGCTCTCACCGAATCGAATACCGGCGAGCACCTGGACGTGTTTTCGTTGGGCGCCATCGCCTATCAAGTATTTTCCGGGATCAGCCCCGCGGCGAACGCTGTCGAGTTAAGCGAAAAGCTGCGCGAAACTAAGGGCCTGCAAATCAGCTCGGTACTGAATGGCGCGAGTGAGTGGCTACAAGAGATGATCCGGTACGCAACCAATCCGGTCGTTCCAGATCGCATGGGCTCCGTCGCCGAATTCCTTGCGATGCTTGATGAAGTCGAGAACGAGCTGACCACGCCCGAGCACGACACCATCGACGACCCAGCACGGGCACAGATCGGTGATCTCTTGCCGGGTGGATACTCTGTGGTGCGGCGGCTCGGCCAGGGTGGGTGCAGCGTGGCGCTCTTGGTGGAACGAGACGGGCAGGATTTCGTACTCAAAGTCGCGAGTGCTCCTGAGCATAATGATCGCCTTACGGACGAAGCTGATTTGCTAAGCAAGCAGGAGATGCGACATCCTTGCATCGTTGACCTGGTCGAGACGTTAGAGATCGGGCAGTACATCGGTTTTCTGATGCGACCGGTCTATGCCGAAAAGGACAAACGCCTGATCGAGACGTTGGGTCAGCGGTTGCGAAAAGAGGGCCGACTGCATCTTGACCTGCTGCAACGCTTTGGTGAGGACCTGCTGAGCGTTGTCAGCCATCTCGAAGAGCAAGGCATTCCTCATCGCGACATCAAGCCCGACAACATCGCGGTGGGAATGGTCGGGCGCGGAGACAAGCTGCACTTGGTGCTGTTTGATTTCTCG
>Ga0310121_10004228_pt1 | contig 12760 bp, 11 predicted proteins | sample CB27_Tmax_986_MG_FD_203504 | JGI IMG/M metagenome (GOLD analysis project Ga0310121, IMG submission 203504) | Marine microbial communities from Western Arctic Ocean, Canada - CB27_Tmax_986 | ecosystem: Environmental > Aquatic > Marine > Oceanic | place: Canada: Western Arctic Ocean | collected... | reverse complement strand
TGTCCTTCTGCTTGTTCGAGAAGTACAGGCCCAGCCCGATCACCACCCCCAGGTAGCAGCCGCAGATGGCCCAGTCGATGGGAGCAATCGAGTCCACGGTTGGGTTCTCGGAGACGGGCGGGGGGGAGTTAGTGGGCTCGAGTCGCTGGGCGGTCAGGAATCGGTCACGGCGCTGGCGATCCGCCAGTTGCCGGATGTATCGCAGGCGGCATAGTACATCCGCTGGCGTCCGTCGCCGAGCGTGATCACCGACATGTCCTCGGCATGCACTGCGTCGATGTCGTCGCTGTCATAACCGCCTCCGGCCACAATGCACTCGGCCGGCCCGAAGCTCAGCCCGTCCAGCGACCTCGACCTGTAGATCCTCGAACGAAATCCCGCGATGTCGGCGGCGATCGAGGCGGCGGCGAAGTCGAGTTCTTCAGGCGGCGTATCGGCGGCGGCCGGATCACTGGGGTGCAAGGGAATCACGCTGCCCGGGGGCGCGTCCTGCCAGGCCGAGTAGATCATGGTCCAGGGGTGGGCGGATTCTAAGCTTGCCAGCAGTTGCCCCGCGGTGATCCCCAGGGCGTCCCAGTCGGCCTGGCCGCTGCGAATCCTCTGGCCCGGTTCGAATTCGAAATCGAGGCCATCTTCGGAGATGGCACTGATGATGTGTTTGTCGACGCGTTGGCCTGAGACGCGTCCGGCCTCACCGAAGTCGTCGGCACACGCCAGCAACCGGCTGCGTCCGTCGGGCAGTTCGACCAGCCGTGGGCCACCCAGCCCATCGGGTGTCTTGAGTCTCACGCCCGGCTCATGCTGCCAGCTCAGCTGGTCCTCCGAAACCGCACTGGTGATGACCGTGGGCCGATCCGCGGTACCACGTGCTTCGACATACATTCTCCAGCGCCCGTCTCTCAGCCGCGCGATCGAGGGAGCCAGCAGTCTCAGAGACATATGCTCGACGGCCGGGTCGGGAGCCAACCGGATGCCTGGCTCGATCTCGAAGTCCAGGCCGTTCCCGGAAAACGCGCTCAGGATGTAGCCCTGGCATTCGCGGTAGGGCCGACCGGGTCCGACGGCGGTGTAGAACAACCGGAAGCCGCCTTCGGGACCTGCGATGATGCCGGGGGCCTGGACCTTGGAAAGGTCGAGGTCGCGGGAGGCTTCGACGCGTGGACCCGGCTCGGGAGTCCAGCCGGCTACGGTCTCGATCGACATCGTCGGGTTTCGTCTGCAGGGGGGCGTGGTTCAGCCAACGGAAAAAAAGTGTGGTGTGGCAAGTGGGGTACCAGTACGTCACCCTGAGCGAATTGACGATGACTTGCAACGCAGCCCGCCACGGGGAAAACTGATAGCGATTTCAATTCCCGTCACGCCTTTGAACCTAGCCGTCAACCCTCCTTTTGTCAACATGCTACCCGATTGTCCGTCCGTTACAAGGATAGCATTGCGGCGGGACGAGGATTCACTTAACGCTTAGCCCTCGTGTATATGGAGATAAAAGCGCCGCTGCCCGGTGTAGTTTTGAACTCGGTCGGGAAATCGTCATCCGGCGAGCCCGGACGACAGAACTTCACCTTGTCCCCATCGAGTTGATAGATGCCCTTGAAGGTTTTTCCTTTATCGCGCCCTTCGGTGTAGGTGATTACCGTTGTCTTCGGTTTCTTGCTCGGATCGAGCTTGGAGGTTCCCGCCGCGATGACTTCTTCCCCACGTTTCACGACGAACTTGTCACCGGCGACCGCACCTTCGCCGATCAGACAGACCTCGGCGGCGTCCGCGATTCCGGGTGGTCGTGGGGGACCACGTTTCTCGACCACGACAATGACAGCGGTCTTGATCTGTTTGTCACCAACGGCTGGGGTCTTCTCGACCAATCGCACAGCTACCAGAACGATAACGGCGTGTTATTGCTCGACTCGACCGTCGCTCAGAAGCACTGTCAGATCGTCGAACATCATCGTCCGCGCCAGAAGCGGCCCTCCATGTTCGGACGAGAATCCGAATCGTTGTAGTGCGGGTTGTTATCCATTCAAACCGGTCATAAGTTATGCGATCGTCTCTATGTCCATCAGGTAAGAATCAAGTTGCTCTACTCCCATGTGCCCATGCGACGCTCCAACGGGATGTTGAAGTCATTCGATCTGCACATTATTATCAGTACGGCCAAACTCTGTCGAATTCCGCCCTCGAATCTGTCGTCTTGTTAAGCTCCTTGGTGTTCCAAACCAAAGAAGCGACCGGGAATTGTTGTTGACGCTTTTTAATCATAGGAGATTTCGCAGATGCCATCACATGCAAACCCTGTCAATTGGTTCGAGATTCCCACGAATGACATCTCTCGGGCGAAGACATTTTACGAAACGGTCTTTGGATTGGAGCTGGCGGTAAACGAAATGGGGCCCAACAAAATGGCTTGGTTTCCCATGGAAATGGGTGCCTCCGGGGCGGCCGGTACGCTTATCCAGGGCGAAGGATACACCCCCTCTGCCGCTGGGTCCCTGGTGTATTTGCACGTCGACCAGATCGATCCAACGCTGGACAAAATTAATAGTGCGGGTGGTAAGACGCTCATGCCCAGAATGGGCATCGGCGAACATGGTTTTATTACTCACTTCGAGGATTGCGAAGGCAATCGGGTTGCTTTGCACGAGTCGCCATAGAACGCCAAGGTTTTCAGGGGCCGGTTATCGACATCCGGCTTTGTATTTCACGCATGCTGGCTCGCTACAAGATATATCGAGGGAAACGACCCCCGGATGAGTTCTTGCCCGACGGCATTCGCCAGGACACACGAAAGCACACATCTCACTACTTGCGGCCGACCGCTGAAATCGTGGAGTCGTATCTGGACGAGCCGACGACTGAGGCATGGAAAACGTTCAAATTGGATTACTTGCACGTGCTGGAAGACCGTCATCACGCTGACTCGCAGCCATACGAAAAGCTTGCTGAGTTGGCGATGAACAGCGATGTGTTCCTTGGATGTTCATGTCCAACGGCGAAAAATCCGAACGTGCAACACTGCCATACGGTCCTGTCCCTGCAATTCATGAGAAAGCACTATCCCGCAATCTCGATCGAATTGCCATGAAAGCTTCTGTACGAAGTCATGCCGATAGAAAGAATCACGACGACGAATGATATCCGGTTACGTCCCTACCAAGATTTACCACGTCGACGGCATGCAGAAAAATCGGGGCTGTTCGTCGCCGAGGGTGGTTTGTTATTTGACCGCCTCCTCGCCAGCGTTTACGAAATTCAGTCGGTTGTCTTAAGTGATCACTTTGAATCTCGGTATTTGCCAAGGATTCCCGACTCGGTCCCGGTATACGTGTTGCCCGACGTTCTCACAAAGCAATTGGTCGGTTTCAACTTCCATCGAGGTATCGTTAGTTGCGGTGTAAGACGACGAATGACCCGGTGCCATCAGCTTACGCCGCCGCCCGGGAAATGGACCATCGTGGTCGCTTCTCTGGTGCAACAAGACGACAATCTAGGTGGGCTGCTGAGAAACTGTGCGGCCTTTGGTGTGGACCAAGTGATCTTGAGCGACACGGGGCCGGATCCGTTTGGACGTCGCGCTTTACGGACAGCAATGGGGACCACTTTCAGCCTTGAACTGGTGCGCTCGTCAGATTTGCATCAAGACCTACATGGTCTTCAGAAGGAGTTTGACTTGGAGTTATTTGCGACGGTAATCGATGCATCTGCCGAGCCGTTGGCCGAGGTGAAGCTGTCAAAGCGGATAGGACTGGTGTTTGGTGCGGAGGGCGACGGCATCGACGACCCTACCGTGAGGCTTTGCCAACGGCGTGTGACGATTCCCATGCAGTTAGAGACCGATTCTCTGAACGTCGCTGTCGCGTCCGGAATCGTTCTTCACCATTTCATGCGTTTGGCCGAACAGTGAACCTGGGTCTTCCCTTGGTCAAATGATGCATTGTGCCATTTCTCCGTGTTTTCTAGACTTTCAGCGACCACCTGAATGAGTTTTTGCCACAACCGATGCAAACGTCAATTTGCGAGGATCTGAGGATGCTGGCCGATATACGAGTTTATTGATTGCTTTGAATCCCTCATAATCCCGGTTTGGAAATTTCGAACTTAGATACTCAATCAACCATCTGTTGGGCATAGCGTGGGAAATGTGACTGGTCTATTCGTCAACGTAGCCGCGTATAAATTCGTCGAACTGGCGGATCGTGATTCGCTGCGTCGGCGATTATCTAGCTTGGCGAATGAACGAAATCTCAAGGGCACGATTCTGCTGGCGTCAGAGGGAATCAACCTCTTTATTGCAGGTACTCGAAAGGCAATCGATGGGTTCCTGGCGATTTTGGCCGAAGACGAACGATTCGCTGACATCAAACTGAAGGAAAGCCTAAGTGATCGGCAGCCATTCAATCGAATGCTGGTTCGACTCAAACGTGAGATCATCTCGTTCGGCATACCTGACATAGACCCTCGGAAGCATTTATCGAAAAAACTTGCACCAATTCAGTTGCGACAATGGTTGGACGAACGACGTCCAATAACACTTTTGGACGTCCGTAACGACTACGAGATTGAATTGGGCAGTTTTGAAAATGCGTTCAATGTCGGCATCAGCCACTTTCGTGAGTTTCCGCCGGCGGTCCGGAGTCTTCCGAACGAATTTAAGGAGACGCCTCTCGTCATGTTTTGCACAGGTGGGATCCGCTGTGAAAAGGCGGGGCCGCTGCTCGAGCGGGCTGGGTTCCAGCAGGTATATCAATTGGATGGCGGCATCCTTAAGTACTTTGAGCAGTGCGGCGGTGTCCATTTTCGAGGCGAATGCTTTGTTTTTGACCAGCGGGTGGCATTAGATCGCCAACTGGTTGAATCCGCAACGACTCAGTGTTTTGCTTGCCAATCACCGCTTTTGCCCGAGGAACAGCAGTCGCCTCTTTATGTCGTGAGCCGCCATTGTCCTCGATGTTACGAACGAGTGAGACTCGAAAAAAAAGAGGTTTTGGCGGCGCGTCAGAATGAGCTGGCACGCGTGGTGAAACCGTTGCCGGGTAGCGGACCTTACGAAAACCGGCGTCCAATGAAGGTTCCCTTAAAGTGTGACAAGTCATCCCTGATTGAGTTTCTGACGTCACTGCATCCGCATATTGGAACGTCCGAGTGGATGCATGCGGCGAGATCGGGTGTTCTCTTGCGCGGCGGCCGACCTATTTCACTGGATGACGAGGTTCGTGCCGGTCAGCGAATTGACCATCTGGAACCGAATGCCGCAGAGCCGGACGTAAATGTAGATATCGAGATTATCGATGAAGATGAGTCGATAATTGTCGTAAACAAACCCGCTCCCCTGCCCATGCATCCATGTGGGCGATTCAACCGCAACACGCTTCAGTACATTTTGCAACAAGTCTATTCGCCTCACACACCGCGACCGGCTCACCGACTGGACGCGAACACGTCCGGCGTGGTCGTTTTTTCGAAAACACGCCGCATCGCGAGTCGGCTGCAACCGCAATTCGAACGCGGCGAAGTGACAAAACAATACCTGGCCCGGGTTCACGGTTGGCCAGATGAACAATCATTCCGCTGTGATGCGGCGATCAGTCGGCAGAAGTCCTCCGGTGGATCGCGCAGCATTGACGTCAAGGGCAAGCCATCGGTGACGGAATTCACCGTGCTAGAACGATACGAAGATGGAACCGCATTGTGCAAGGCAGTGCCGATTACCGGGCGTACCAATCAGATTCGGTTGCATCTTATGCAATTAGGTCATCCTGTCTGTGGTGATCCGGTATACAGACGCCATCAGGTATCCAGTCCACACCAAGTGATGAGCGTCGAAGATCCTGCGATGTGTCTTCACGCTCATCGGCTCACGTTCAGCCACCCGGAGACTGGAGCTGTCGTCACGTACGAGACCCTATCTCCTGATTGGGCGAACGACGACCAGTTCAGCCAGCTGTTGGGTAAGGAAGCCACAAATTTACATTGAATAGTTAATTTTAGGAGCCAGATAGATGCATGCCTTAGCTAGATTCCACTTTGTTTTCCTGGCGGCTTTTCTGGTAATCACACGTGCTGACGGGGAGGATCCACCGAACATTTTCCCCGCCCTTGAGCAAATCAAGCGGGAGGACTTCCAAGGCGCGTTGGCCACGCTCGATGAAGTGATTGCCTGGGATGACGAAAATGACGCTGCCTACGCTTTGCGTGCGCGAATTTACGAACGGATGGAGCGGTGGGAGGAGAGATTGGCTGATCTTGATAAGGTTATCCAATATCGCCCTAACGACGCTAATACCTATAATTCCCGTGGAACCCAGCGATTCCGTCTCGGCGATGCTGAAGGGGCTGCGCAGGATTACGATAAGGCGATTTCGCTGGATCCGCGATTAGAACAACGGCATTGGCAGCGTGGTTTGGCGTATTACTATTGCGACAAATACGCCGAAGGTGCTAAGCAGTTTGAAACGTATCAGACATATGACGATTCCGATGTGGAAAATGTTGCTTGGAAATTTCTTTGTCAAGCCAAAGTAGAGGGAGTGACGAAGGCGCGTGAGGGCATGATGGCCCTAGGTGGCGTGGATCGCCGCCAGCCGATGATGCAGATCGATGCGCTTTATCGGGGTAAAGGCACTGTGGAACAGGTATTTGAGGAGCCGGCGGCCAATCAACGCGACGAGAATTGGGAAAAGTACCGCAAGTTCTACGGCCACCTTTATGCAGGGCTGTATCTTGACACGGTAGGCGATCGCGATAAGGCGGAACGTCACATTCTGGCGGCAGATGAATTGAAAAATGACCATTACATGTGGTATGTGGCACATTTACATGCCAATCGAATTCGTGAAGCCCGAGAGTGACAGTGAGGGAGGGGTTTAAGTTATGGAGTGTTGGCTGGGATCGACGTTGTTGCGGGCGGTTTTTCTATGCCCCATTATATGCAGCTGTATTTGCGGATCCGGCGTCATGGTGTCTGGCGGCGATTGGCCACAGATTCTCGGCCCCCATCGCAATGGCCTGGCTGCCGATGACGAATCGCTCGCAGACTCATGGGCTCGGGATGGTCCAACAGAGCTTTGGAAGATCGAGGTTGGTGATGGATTGGCGGGGCCGGCCGTCATGGATGGGACGGTTTATGCGTTTCATCGCCAGGGTAACAGCGAGATTCTTCAAGCATTAGCTTTGTCGACGGGATCGATCCGTTGGGAGTACGATCAGCCGACGACCTATCGAAGTAGTTACACCTCGGATTCAGGGCCGAGATGTGTACCAGTTGTTCATGAAGACCACGTCTATGTGTTTGGCGCTGGGGGGCAATTAAGTTGCGTTGCAAGAGGGACCGGAGAGGAGATTTGGTCTCGCAACGTGTGGGCCGATTTCCAGCCGCCCGAAGGCTATTTTGGGGCGGGAAGCTCTCCGATTGTGATCGGTGACCGCGTTGTCTTAAACGTAGGGGCTACTAAGGCTGGTATTGTGGCTTTTGATGCGCGCACCGGCGATACGGAGTGGCAGCTGACCGACGAGCTCGCCAGCTATTCATCGCCTGTGCGCGTGGATTCTGGTTCGGATACCTTCGTGATTTTCATTACTCGTTTTAACGTCGTCGTCATCGACCCGGTATCGGGCACTGAATTGTCCCGAATTTCATTTGGCCAGCGAGGTCCTACTGTAAATGCCGCGAATCCATTGGTCTTCGACAACCGCGTACTGGTGACGGCCAGTTATGGGATCGGCGCACGTCTTTTAAGTATTGACTCACAAGGCCAACTCGACGAGGTGTGGAGTCGGACAGATTTAGTTTCCAGCCAATACGTGACTCCGATCCTTCATGATGATATCGTTTTTTCGATGGATGGCCGGGCGGACGGGGGGGCAACACGTTTGGTTGTATTCGAGCCGAAAACTGGCCGCGAATTGTGGGTTCGTGATGACTACGGGATGGCGTCGATGATTCATGCGGACGACAAGCTGCTGCTCATGAAGACAGATGGCGAGTTGGTCTTGGTTCGAGCCAATCGGCAACGTTACGAAGAATTGGCACGCCACAAAATAATGGAGGGCACGACTCGAGCCTTGGCAGCGCTTGCGGATGGAAGATTGCTTGTGCGAAATTCGCGGCAACTCAAATGCGTTGACCTGCGTTAACTTATAGTTTTCCTTAACCGCGACGGGCTTTGTCAAATTTATCCAGTAACCAATCCGAGACGGTTCGATATGTCCATTCGCCAATACTTTCTCTGGCCTGATTTAGTAGCAGGGTTGTAATTTGGCCAGCCCGCAATCGTTTGCTTTGGTCGTCGATAAGGCGAGCGGTTGCCGTAAATCGCGGCTCCAGCAATTCCCATTGAACCTCGGAATTGTTCTTGGCGGAGGAATCGATGTCTGCTGGCCGCACGGGAAGATTACCGCCGTTGGCGCTGGCAATCGCGCTGTCTTTTAGCAGTCGGGATGCACGCGGGTTGACTTGGCTGAGTCGGCAGATCATCGCCGCGCACCCGGGGCTTCGAACGTATACATTGACAGGTTTGTGGAGTTGACCAGCGAAGAAGTTAAAAGCGTCTTGTGAGACCGACAATTGAAGTTCTTTCTGAGATTCGATGCCGATTTCAAATAGCGCCTGCCCTTCTTGAACGTACCGTCCCAACAATCCACTAACACCGCGAGTCAATATTGTGCCGTTTTGTGGGATGTGGACTTCAGACTTAGCGGTTGAAAAGCAACACTTGTTAGTGGCAGAGGACAATCTCGCTTTGTCCGCCGTCATCCATTTCAATTTTGCACGAGTCGGGATCGACGTCGCCGTAGTCCCACGGTCTCCTACGTAATTATTTGTGAGATTTGAAAATGAATGCAGGAAAGTTTCGTAGTGTGATGAGCCCCAACCTTATCTGGGGTGCGGTCGTGTTGCTGGCGCTGATGGTTGGCTCGAAGTTTTCGTTGCGTGACGCGTCCGTACTGCACGCACAGACTCGTTCGGCGTCTGGTGACACGCCTGCGTTCGTGAGTGGCAGTACACGTAATTCGAGTTATTTGAAACAAATGGTGGACCGTCTTCGAAACATTGAAGCGGGGTTGCAACGGATCGAAGCTGAGTTGCACCAGAACCGTCGTGACGAAAGTCGGTAGAACCGGCTTGGTTGTATTAGGTAGGGAAGACCTCCAGATGATTTGGTCGGCAAGCCGCGGATGGATTGGCATCGATTTTGGCAACTAATGCGTCAAAATCGCCCAGGTCGAAATGCACCAGCAGAACGGATATAACCACCGCCTTCCGCGTGAGCGGCGAAAAGGCGATTGGTCGATTTTCGTGAGACGTGCGGGCTAGCGCAGATGAGCGGCCAGTGTCGTAACCCGATAGTATCTGCTCAGCTATCGGGTTAAGGTTGAATCTGTTCGAAAAATTTAACCCTCATTACGACAATATGCAGAGTCAGCTCGCTCAATATGAAATCGTGCTACTGGGCGTCGGGCACACCAACGCCCATGTTTTGCGTATGTGGCGGATGAATCCGCTTGCCGATACGCGGCTTACTTGTGTTTCCAATTTTGGCGTGGCAACGTACTCGGGGATGCTTCCCGGCGTTTTGAGTGGCCAATACGCTGCAGAACGAATGGAGATCGACCTGGTCCGGCTGTGTGCGGCAGCTAACGCTCGGCTGATTATCGGTGAAGTCGACGGCTTAGACCTAGACCGACGCCAGTTGCTACTCAGCGAGCGACCGCCGCTGGATTATGACGCCTTGTCCATCGGTGTTGGGTCGCTGCCGCAAATGGAAGGAGTTCAAGGCGACGGCGATCCGCCATTGGCCATCAAGCCGATGCAAACGTTTTTGGAAAGGTTTGATGCGAGGCTGCGATCTATTAGAGAACGTGTTGCCGGTGAAAACAGGCAACGACAAATATATGTAACTATCGTCGGTGCTGGTGTCGGTGGCGTAGAAATCGCTTTCTGCCTTTCACCGCGAATGAAACAGGTTCTTGGCCAGCATCCGTTCACGGTGAATCTCGTCACCTCTTCCGAGCATGTAGCTGGCGGCACTTTGGCAAAAACACAGCTGTTGGCAAAGCGGAATCTCGAAGACCGAGGCGTCCGAGTCCACTGTGGTCGTCGCGTTGAGAGGGTTTCTCAAGGTTCTGTCGGCTGCGACAATGGTTGCGAAATTCCGTCGGACATTGTTATTTTGGCAACCGGCGCGACCGCTCCCAGCTGGTTAAATCGACTCGGACTGACCACGGATGATCGTGGGTTTTTGTTAACGAGACCCACGCTGCAGACAGTTACGTCCGATCATGTCTTTGCTGTCGGTGATACGGGAACGATTGCGGATGTCGACGTGCCGAAGGCAGGTGTCTATGCGGTGCGTCAGGGACCGGTCTTGTGGCGTAACCTTGGCAAGTTGATGGCAAACAGACCATTGGAACCTTATCGGCCCCAGAGGTCATTTCTCAAGTTGATGAACATGGGAGATGGCACTGCCCTTGGTGAGTATTTCGGTCAGACGTTCCAAGGCGGGTGGGTTTGGAGACTCAAGGATCGCATCGACAGCCGATTCATGGATAAGTATCAGGATTATCAGCTGAGCATGTCATCCGGTCCGTCATTAACGGAGGACGCCGAGGAAATGCGGTGCGCTGGTTGCGGCGGCAAGGTGGGCGCCGGAACACTCTCGCAAGTACTGTCGGATCTGAGTTTCACTGGCGGCCCGGAAGTGATCCAGGGATTGGATGCGCCGGACGATGCCGCCGTGTTGCAACCGCCATCCGGAGAATCGTTAGTTGTCACGAATGACTTCTTTGCCCCCCCCATGGACGAGCCGTATACGGTTGGCCGAATCGCCGCCCTCAATGCAGCCAGTGACGTATACGCGATGGGCGCTCGACCGTGGGCGGCGCTCGCACAAGTAACCATCCCTGCGGGCCATCCTCGAGCTCAATCCAGGATATTCCATGACCTCATGTCCGGGGCAAAGCGTGAATTTGACGAGATGGCCGTATCCGTGGTCGGCGGTCACACGCTTGAAGGACCTCGCACGACAATCGGATTTACGGTACTCGGCAGCAGTCCACCTGAATCGATCCAGCGAAGCACCGACGTCAATGTGGGAGATCAATTGGTTTTGACCAAGCCGTTGGGTTCAGGTGTTCTGTTGGCGGGACACATGAGAGCCATGTGTCATGCCCGTTGGATGGAGGGGCTGCTTGAGGTGATGTTGACCAGTAACGCCAGGGCCGCCCAGCTGGCGACAGAACTCGGCGCGTCAACGATGACGGATGTCACGGGATTCGGGTTGGTTGGGCACCTGCTTGAAATGCTTGGTCCGGACGCTTTCGCGGCAGATTTATGGTGGAATGAAATTCCGGTACTCGACGGTACAACGGTGATGTTTGAGGCAGGAATCGAAAGCACGCTGGCACCAGACAATCGAATGGCCGAAGCGAGTATCAAGACGCCGGAGGCGGTCAGGAAAGATCCTCGCTATGGCATTCTTTTCGACCCGCAAACCAGCGGTGGATTGCTTATCTCCGTCACAGTAGACAAGGTAAAAGAATTGGTCCAGCGTCTTTCACAGGAGCAAGGCATCGAGGTACGCGTGGTCGGTCAGGTCAAGCCGCATCAAGTTGGGGGGCCAAGCGTGCATGTTGTGTAAGCTGTTTGGCAAAGTACTGGATAGGTTTACCGGGTTCATCTACAAATTCTGGCGACTCACACCCACGCGGGTAGATGGAGCCAGGCATGAATGCACACCGGACTGACTTGGAGTCAATGCGCGTTCAATAGATTGACCTCTTTTGCCCGTCGGTCAGCGCCGACCAGTGGCTCGTGCGCCTTTTCGATGATGATGTGGTCGGCCTTTGTGCGGCTGGGAAGAGAGTGCCGGTTTTTCGATCCCGGCCAGTTCGTAGAGAAAGTCGCTGGGATCGGTCGGGCGAAGCTTGCCCCATTTCCGGCGGCCCAGAGCCAGTGAAAGCGTTAGCGTATCCTGCGCGCGAGTAACGCCGACATAACACAAGCGGCGTTCTTCTTCGATGGCCGATCCTCCGGATTTGATACTGCGCTGGTGCGGCAGGATTCCGTTTTCCATCCCCACCATGTACACGTGCGGGAATTCGAGTCCTTTGGCTGCGTGGAGTGTCATCAACGCCACCGCATTGCGTCGCAATTGTTTTTCCTTGTCTTCGGATGTTTCATTTTGGGATAACAAGAGGTCGTCCAGAAACCCGCCGAGGTCACCGCCACGCGACCTTTTCTCGTAATCGCCCAGGCCGTTGACTAACTCCTCAACGATATTCCAACGTGAATCTCGTTCCTGTTCTTCCGGAAAAAGCCGTTCCAATTCCGCCCGGTACTGAATCGATCCAATCAGGCCCTTGACGACCGACACTGCACTTTCTTGGGCCAACCGCGATCGATGGTCTTCGATCGTGTCCACAAATCTTCGCACCGCCTGCCGATGGGACGAACTCAGGTTGGTCAACTGGTCGGCCCGCTTCATGGCGTTCCATAGCGAGCCCTTGGTGGCCAGTGCCTGGCTGGCCAGCTGCTCCATCGCTTTGGGACCGATTCCACGCGGTGGATTGTTGATAGCCCGTCGCAGCGCCATCTCTTCGTCCGGGTCGTCGAGAACTTGGATGTAGGCCATCACGTCGCGGACCTCTTTGCGATCGAAAAACGACATGCCGCCAACCAATACGTAGGGAATATCGGCGCGACGAAGTTCTTGCTCGAAGGCACGAGGTTGTTCGTTGGTGCGAAAGAGAATGGCAATGTCGCGTCGTT